>ENA-OPEC01001033-OPEC01001033.1-human-gut-metagenome-genome-assembly--contig:-NODE-1033-length-21081-cov-6.998240_pt1 | contig 21081 bp, 20 predicted proteins | sample MGYA00241622_ERZ501507 | MGnify/ENA primary metagenome ERZ501507 (study PRJEB25962, sample SAMEA2042582) | human gut metagenome | biome: human gut; feature: human-associated habitat; material: faeces... | reverse complement strand
CGATCCCGGCCCCGCAGCAGCCGCCAACGGCCCGCCGTCTGATCGTAGTCTATCCGGGCGTAGTGTCCCGTGGCCAGATAGTCGTACCCCATCTCCAGCGCGCGATCCAGCAGAGCGCCGAACTTCAGCTCCCGGTTGCAGTCGATGCAGGGGTTGGGCGTCCGGCCCGCGCAGTACTCCGCCACGAATTTCTCCATGACGCAGCGGGAGAACCGCTCCGTCTCATCGAACAGGTAAAAGTCCATGCCCAGCCGCTCCGCCGTCCGGCGGGCGTCCTCAGCGCTCTGGGCGGCCAGATGCGCCACCTCCGGCTCCCGGCACAGGCGGAGCATGGCGCCGCCGCAGATATAGCCCTGCTCCCGCAGCAGCGCGGCGGCGGTGGAGCTGTCCACGCCGCCGGACATGGCGATCAGCACACGCTTGGCATCCTTTTTCATTATGCACCTCGCAAGAATCCGTAAAATAAATCGTATGTTTTATGTTTATAGTATATTATAGGTATATCGCGGCAATATCCGCCCAGAATAAATCTGCAAAAAGCGTCTCCCCCGCGCCGGGCGGGAGAGACGCGATCGCTGCGATCCGTTCCGCCGTCTGCGGCGGAGCCGCCCGCCGGATGGCGGCGTTTTACTCGTCGGAGTGCTTTTGCAGAAACGCCTCGAAGGGCAGGCCGTCCGCCAGCCCCACCAGCGCCGGCTGGAAGCCGCCGGTGTAGTCGAAGGCCACGTCCTCCACCACATCCTCCGCCAGCTCGTCCGGCAGCGCCAGCGTGACGGTGGTGCCATGCCCCACCCGGCTGTTCAGCACCAGCCGCCCGCCGTGACCCTCCGCGATGCGGCGGCACAGCGGCAGACCCAGACCCAGACCGCTGGGCAGCGCGGCCAGCCGCTCCGGGTGGAGATAGCCGTCAAACACCATTTCCATGTCCTCGGCGTTGATGCCGCAGCCGGTATCCGTCACCGCCAGCAGTACCTGCCGCCGTTCAAACCGCAGGGATACGGTGACGGCGCCGCCCTCGGCCGTGAATTTCAGGGCGTTGGACAGCAGGTTCCAGACCGCCTGTTCCAGACAGACCCGGTTGATCGCCGCACCGTGGTGGGCGGCGCTGCACTGGAATGTCAGCGCCACATTCCGCAGGGCGAACAGCGGCGACGCCTGACGGCACAGACCGTCCAGCCATGTTACGATATCGGTATTTTCCCTGGTCAGCGGCGCATCGTCCAGCAGCATGGGCGCGTTGGACAGGTTGTTGGACAGACGCAGCAGCGCATAGTAGTTCCGGTTCAGCAGCGCGGCGTCCCGGTCCAGCGCCGCGTCCGCGTCCCGCCGTTCAGGCGGCGCCAGACGGCTGACCGCGATGTGCATCCCACCCAGCGCAGTCCGAAGCTGGGCGGATACATGAAGCAGCACCTCGTTGAGCAGCCGCGCCTGCGGGACCCGGTCGAGCCGGTCGGGGTGCGCCGGCTGCTCCGGCGTATGGTCATTTCTGGGGGTCTCTATCATATATGCCTTCCTCTCCGGCCTTAGTGTGTCTTTTCACGCCGGCGCGATACATACCACTTACCGGTCGGTCATCCACACTATACCAAACGGTAAGTGGAAAAACAAGTTTTTTGTCCCTTTTTGGTGACCTGCAAAATTTTTTCAAAAAGGGGGTTGCATTTTTCAAAATAATGCATATAATACTAAACATACCATACATTTGATATATTCCATCAGAGAGGAAGTCTTGATTTATGAGCATTAAAGTCGGTATCAATGGTTTCGGCCGCATCGGCCGCATGGTCATGCGCTGCTGCATGAACCACCCCGAGATCGAGATCGTGGGTATCAACGATCTGTGTCCCGCTGACTATCTGGCCTATATGCTGAAATACGATACGATGCACGGCAAGTTCACCGGCGAGGTCGGCAGCGAGGAGAGCGCCATCGTCGTCAACGGCAAGTCCATCCCCGTGTTTGCAGAGCGTGATCCCGCCAACCTGCCCTGGGCCAAGGTGGGCGCGGAGTACGTCATCGAGTCCACCGGCCTGTTCCTGACCAAGGAGAAGGCCGCAGGCCACATCGCCGCCGGCGCCAAGCACGTGGTGATGTCCGCCCCCTCCAAGGACGATACCCCCATGTTCGTCATGGGCGTCAACCAGGACACCTACACCTCCGATATGCAGTTTGTCTCCAACGCCAGCTGCACCACCAACTGCCTGGCTCCCGTCGCCAAGGTGCTGCACGATAACTTCGGCATTGCCGACGGTCTGATGACCACCGTGCATTCCACCACCGCCACCCAGAAGACGGTGGACGGTGTGTCCCTGAAGGACTGGCGCGGCGGCCGTGCCGCTTCCGGCAACATTATCCCCAGCTCCACCGGCGCTGCCAAGGCCGTGGGCAAGGTCATTCCCAGCCTGAACGGCAAGCTGACCGGTATGTCCATGCGCGTTCCCACGCTGGACGTGTCCGTGGTGGATCTGACCGTGAACCTGTGCAAGCCCGCCAGCTATGACGAGATCTGCGCCGCCATGAAGAAGGCCAGCGAGAACGAGCTGAAGGGTATCCTGGCTTACACCGACGAGGCGGTTGTGTCCTCCGACTTCCTGGGCGACACCCACACCTCCATCTTTGATGCCAAGGCCGGTATCGCCCTGACCGACACCTTCGTGAAGGTGGTCAGCTGGTACGACAACGAGATCGGCTACTCCGACAAGATCCTGCGCCTCATTGAGCATATGTACAGCGTGGATCACAAGTAAATCGCCAACATCCTTTCAAAAAGGTTTTCCTTCTTTTTTGTTCCGGAAACAGCGCCGTCCCACCGGGACGGCGTTGTTTCTACCCATTTGCCAAACAGAGGGAATGCGCGGCAAGGCAGCCGAAATCGTGGAAACACAAAGGTTTTATCAAAAATAGGACTATCTTTCCATTGAATTGTATGGTACAATAGGTACAACTCAGAGGAGAGGGAAAGGGATCCCATACATGGAACAGAATCCGATCTTAAGCGCAAGACTGTCAATGGACAGCGACATTCCCCTGTATGCCCAGCTCGTGGGCATCATCAAACGCAACATTTCCACCGGTGCACTGGCTGTGGGCGATCTGCTGCCCAGCGAGGCGGAGCTGTGCCGCTGGATGAATATCAGCCGCAACACCGTGCGGCAGGCCATCGGCGAGCTGGAGGACGAGGGGCTGGTGGTCCGCAAGCGGGGCCGCGGCACCTTCGTGGCGGACCCCGCCACCAACCGCCGCGGCGTGCGCTACTCCTTTACGACGGAGGTTTCCTCCTTGGGCAAGGTGCCGTCCTCCACACTCATCGATTTTGACGTGATCGTACCCAGTCAGGCGGTCTGCGAGAAGATGGAGCTGCGGGAGGGTACGCCGGTGTACTGCTTCACCCGTGTGCGCAACGTGGACGGGGAGCCGCTGATCCTGGAGACCAGCTACTATCCCGAGTACATCTACCCCCACCTGACCCGGGATATGCTCCAGACCCACAGCTTTTACAGCCTCTTGTATCATGTGGGCATCGTACCCTTCGCCGCCGATGAGAGCTACGAGGCGGTGGTGCTGGACAACGAGCAGGGACACCTGTTGGGCGTTGGCGCCGGGAGCTGCGCCTTCTACCACCAGCGCCGTACCCGTACCGAGGACGGGCGCATCTACGAGTACACCAGAAGCTATATCCGGGGCGACCGGGTGCGGCTGGACGTACATATGCAGAAGAGCGGCATGAACTTCGTGCGTACTATCGACTGAACGACATAAAAAAGGAAGCCGTCCCGCGGGACGGCTTCCTTTTTTGTGTGTTGTTACAGGGCGGCGGCGCCGATGATACCGGCCTCGTTGCCCAACTGCGCCGCCTGAATGACCGGCTGAAGCCGTTTTGCGCCGCCAAAGCAGTTGGCGGCCACATAGCGGCGGATGGGACGCAGCAGACGCTCTCCCTGCCGGCTGATGCCGCCGCCGATGAGTACCATCTCCGGTGACAGGATGTTCACCAGATCGGTGATCCCGGCGGCTACATAGACATAGTACCGCTTCAGCACGGCCTGCGCCGCCTCGTCGCCTGCGTCGGCGGCGTCGAACACATCCCGGCCCGTCAGCTCGGGGTACCGGTTCAGCAGGGATGTGGGGTGGGCGGCAGCCGCCTCCCTGCCCTGCCGGATCAGCGCCGTGGCGGAGGCATAGACCTCCCAGCAGCCCCGGCGTCCGCAGGTGCAGGGCTCCCCGTCCAGCACCAGCAGACTGTGGCCCGGCTCACCGCCGGCGCCGCCCAGACCGGAGACGATCCTGCCGTCCACGATGATGCCGCCGCCCACGCCGGTGCCAAGGGTGATGAGCATCATGTTCCGGCATCCCACGGCGGCACCCGCCACCGTCTCCGCCAGCGCGGCGCAGTTGGCGTCGTTGCTCAGCCGGGCGGGCAGGCCGAAGTGCGCCGTCAGCATGGCGCACACCGGCACGTCAAACCAGTTCAGGTTGTAGGCGCGAACCACCACGCCCCGCTCCGGGTCGCAGGTACCGGGGGTGCCTACGCCGATGGAGGCGCAGTCCGCCGGGGTGAGGCCCGCCTTGTCCAGCGCCAGCTCCACGGCGCGGCACATATCCGCCACCACCTGCTCCGCCGGGCGGTGCGCGCCGGCAGGAAGGCTGGCCTCTGCCACAATACGGTGGTGGTCGTCCACCACGCCGACGGCGATGTTGGTGCCGCCCAGATCAATGCCGATACGATACATAGGATACTCCCTTTCGTGTTTGATGCAGAAAACGGCGGGGCGGGCATACGGCCCGCCCCGCAACGGTGCGTTTGCTCAGAAGTGGGTGACGAAGTCGCTGTTCACCGCCACCGTGCGGCTGATGTTGGAGGACTTGATGCTGGCGAAGATGCTGCGCATCACCGTCAGCGCCTCCCGGCCGGAGACCTCCGGCTGCCGGTCGTTGACCAGCGCGTCCACGAACTCGTCGATGACGCCGGTGCCGTTGTGCGGCACATCAAGGTTGTAGCTGGTGCGGTTGCCCTCCATATCGCTGACGATGATGGGGGAGGACGGCTCGCTGTAAATGAGCATGATGCCCTTGGTGCCGTACAGACAGGTGGACTGGCACTCGTGGCCGTAGATGGTCCAGCTGGCCGCCATGGTACCCAGTGCGCCGCCGGACATCCGCAGGATGCACAGGGCGTTGTCGTCCACGCCGATGAGCTGGCCCTCGCTGTCCCGCTTGTTCAGCGTCACCACCTTGGCGGTGGTCTCGATGACCTTCTGACCCAGCAGATACTGGAGCAGATCCACCTTGTGGATGCCCATGTCGGACAGGGCGCCCAGCGCCGCCTTATTCTTATCGAAGAACCATGTACCCTCGTCCACAGACCAGCCCTCGGGGCCGGCGTTGCCCAGCACGGCGCGGAAGGTGATCACGTCGCCGATGACGCCGCGGTCCAGCAGCTGCTTGGCACGGCGGTGTACCGGGTCGAAGCGCATATTGTGGCCGATCATCAGGTACTTGCCGTTGCGCTCGGCGGCGGCCACCATGGACTCGCACTCTGCCAGCGTGACCGCCATGGGCTTTTCGCACAGCACGTGTTTGCCGGCGTACAGCGCCGCGGTGGAGATCTCCGCATGGCTGCGGTTTTCCACGCAGACAGATACCGCGTCAATGTCGTCGCGGTTCAGCAGGTCAAAATAGGTGTCGCAGACGCTGCCGCCGTACTTGGCGGCCATCTCCTCGGCACGGGCGCGGTTCTTGTCGTAGTAGGCCACGATCTCCGCATTGGGGTTGGCTGCATACTCGGGCAGATGGCGCACCTGCGCGATCTTACCGCAGCCGATGATACCAACTCGAATCATACAAAAGCTCCTCCTCTACCATGTTCAACGGATGGTACGCGATTCTCGTTTAAATTATAACAAATTCAAGAGCGGGTGAAAAGCCTTTTTTTCAGGATTCGGAGAAATTTTACCGCAGACGCAGGGCGGTGGTCAGGGCGCAGCCCTTTTCCCGGATGTGATCGAGCACCACACCCTCCGGCAGTGCCAGCTGGCTGAGGGTCAGCAGAGGCCCCTTGCCCGTCAGCTTGAACAAGGACTCCTTGGCGGTCCAGATCTCCCAGAAGCGGGCGCAGTCGCCATCGTCGCCCACGCGGATATAGGCCATCTCCGCCTCGGAGCAGACGCGGCGCATGAATTTTTCATCGGCGGAGCGGACGACCTCCACATCCACGCCCACCGGCACATCGGCGACGGCGCAGACGGCGTAGGGGCCGGAGTGGCTGACGGAGACGTATACGCCGTCTGCGTCCACGGCGGGCTTGCCCGTGTCGTCCCAGCGCAGGGGCACCTCCCCCTCGCCGCAGCCCAGACGCTGCGCCAGTGCGCGGCGTGCCAGCAGCTCGCCGGCTACGGTGCGCTTGCGGTCGTCCTCCCCGGCGATGTCGCCCACCCGGCGGCGGCGCGCCTCATCCATCATGGCCATGGTCTGGGCCATCGTCTCCTCGTCCAGCCGGCGGATATCGTACCAAAGCAGCTCCATGTCTCCTATTCCTCCCTGTCTTATTTCTTTATGAGGTGAGTATAGCACATCGCCGCGCAGGATGCCAGTATTTTATACGCTTGCTTTTCGGGATAGAAAGGCGTAAACTATCACCGTATGAAGTTTTTTGTGTAGGAGAAACAACGATGGTTTCTATTGTAGAAGTAACGACCAAGGCGCAGCTGCGCCGTTTTGTAGATTACCCCAATCAGCTGTATAAGGACGTGCCGCAGTTCGTGCCGGCCACCTACGGCGACGATCTTGCGGACTGGGATCGCAGCAAAAACCCGGCCTTTTCCTACTGCGACGCCCGCTGCTGGCTGGCGGAGCGGGACGGGGAGATCGTGGGGCGCATCGGCGCTATACGCAGCCGCAAGGCCAATGAGAAGTGGAGTACCAACCGGATGCGGTTCACCCAGGTGGACTTCATCGACGATCCGGAGGTGTCCGCCGCCCTGTTTGCCGCCGTGGAGGACTGGGCCAGAGAGCTTGGCTGCGCGGCGGTCCACGGGCCGCTGGGCTTTACCGACATGGACCGGGAGGGTATGCTGGTGGAGGGCTTCGACCGCCGAAGCTGCTTTTTCACTTATTATAACTACCCCTACTATATCGACCACATGACCGCGCTGGGCTATGTGAAGGATGTGGACTGGATCGAGGAGCTGATCACCGTCCCCACGGATAAGAAGATCATCCAGCGGTGGGAGAAGCTGTCGGATTTCGTGCTCAAGCGCAACCACCTGCATATCGTGGAGCCGAAAAACCGGCTGGCGTATCTGCCGCTGCTGAAGCCGTTTTTTGATCTGGTGAACGTGGCCTATGCCCCGCTGTACGGCACGGTGGATCTGACGGAGCAGCAGATCAGGAAATACTCCGCCAAGTTCGCGCCCCTTATCAACCCCAACACCACCTGCTTCGTCATGGACAAGAATGACCAGATGATCGCCTTCGGCGTGGGCGCGCCCAGTCTGGCGGCGGCCATGCAGAAGCACCGGGGACGCCTGTTCCCCACCGGCTGGATCGACGTGCTGAAGGCGTTCCGGAAGAACGACACGGTGGATCTGCTGCTCATCGCCGTCCACCCGGACTATCAGGCCCGGGGCGTCAACGCCATCATCCTCAGCAAGACCATGAAGGGCTGCCTGAAGATGGGCATCAAGGAGGCGGAGACCGGCCCCATGCTGGAGCTGAACGAGAAGGTGCAGTCTCAGTGGAAGGATTTCCAGACGGAGCAGCACAAGCGCCGCCGCTGCTTCGTCAAGGAGCTGACCCCTGCCGCCGGAGAGCCGGAGAAGGCGGGTGCGCCTGCCGGCGCCGCCGTATAAACGACAAAAAGAAAACGCGGACACTGTCCGCGTTCTCTTTTCCGTTTTTACAGGCCGTAGACCTCGGTGAACTTCTTCTCGAGATAAGCCACATAGCAGTCCGGGTCGAACTTGCCGCAGACCGACTCGAACAGTGCCACGGGATCCTTCATGCAGCCGTACTTCCAGATCTTCTCCTCCAGCCAGTTGTTGATGGGGGTCAGATCGCCGGAGCGCACCACGGCGTCCACGTCCAGCTCCTTGGACAGCTCCAGCAGATACTGCGCGCCGTAGGCCGAGCCGATGGCGTAGGACGGGAAGTAGCCGATGTTGCCGTTGGACCAGTGGGAGTCCTGCAGAACGCCCTGCCGGTCGTTGGGGACGTCCACGCCCAGATACTCCTTGTACAGCCGGTTCCACTCGGCGGGCAGGTCGTGGGCGGTGAGGGTGCCGTCGAACATCCGCTTCTCCAGCTCATAGCGCACCATGATGTGCAGGCAGTAGGTCAGCTCGTCGGCCTCCGTGCGGATGAGGGACGGCTCGGACTTGTTGATCATGCGGTAGAAGTCGTCCTCCGTCACGTTGTCCAGACGGGGGGCGAAATGCGCCTTCAGCCACGGGTAGATGACGGAGCAGAACGCCCGGCTGCGGCCGATGATGTTCTCATAGAACCGGGACTGGCTCTCGTGGATGCCCATGGACACGCCGTTGCCCAGATTGCTGCGGGCCAGCTCCCGGCCGGTGTGCAGCTCATACAGGGCGTGGCCGCCCTCATGTACCACGGAGTACAGGGACGAGGCCACCATGTCGGCGTGGTAGTGGGTGGTGATACGCACATCGTCACGGGAGAAGTTGATGGTGAAGGGATGCTCCGTCTCGCCGATGATGCAGTGATTCCGGTCAATGCCCATGACGCCCATGACGAAATCGGAGAACTCCCGCTGGATGGGGATGGGGAAATCGGCGTGGAGCGGTGTGTCGTCCACCCGGTCGGCGTGGGCGGTGACCCGCTGAATGAGAGGCACCAGCTTCTGCCGCAGGGCAGCGAAGAATTGGTCGCAGGCGGCCACCGTCAGACCCCGCTCGTAGTTGTCCAGCAGCGTCTCATAGGGAGCCTTCTCCGGCTCCCAGTACTGGGCGAAGCGCTTCAGCGTGTCGAAGATCTCCTGCAAGTACGGCTCGAACAGGGCAAAATCGTTGTTGGTCTTGGCGGTCTGCCACACGTCGTCGGCGCGGGTGGTCAGCTTCTGGTAGGCCACGAACTCCTCCTCCGGGATGCGGCGGGTGCGGTCGTAGCTGCGCCAGTACTCCTCCACCTTGCGGCGTGTCACGGCGTCCAGCTCCGTGCGGGCGGCCATCAGCGTCTCCAGCATCTCCACGGTATCCGGCGCGGTGGTCAGCTGATAGTCGATGCGGCTGAGCTCGCCGGTGGTGTCGCTGCGGACGGCGGCTGCGCCCTTGGGCGCCGCGGTGACGCCGTCGTAGTACAAAAGACCCATGGCGTGAGACAGCGCAAAGCTGGTCTGCTCGTAGCTTTTCAGCTTTTCCAATGCTTCGGTAACGGTCATGCTCGTACCTCCTGTTACAGTTGTTGAGGTCAGCACGCCATGCCGCGATGCGGCATGGTGTGCTTCGCCATCTTTTTCGATTGCCCGGCAGCGCCGGGCGAGAAAAACGGCGATGCGAAATAATAGCCGCTTTGCGGCTATTATACCATGCCGGAGCAAAAGACACAAGCGGACAAAATCTGAACGGGAAACGCAAAAGATATACAGAAAATTCACAGACGGCGGGAAAGAAACATGATACACTACGCAGGGGTAATCTGATTTTTTTACAGGAAAGGACGGGGAATACCTTGGAGCTGAACAAAAAAACCATGCAGCGGATCATGCTGCTCATCACCTTTGCGGTGCTGCTGTTCTGGGGCCTGTACAATATCTCCACCATCGGCGGACTTTTTTCCAACCTGTTTTCCCTGATGGCGCCGCTGCTCATCGGCGTGTGCATCGCCTTTGTACTGAATCTGATGATGGTGGGGCTGGAGCGCCTGTGGGATCGGGCGCTGGCCAAGTGGCGCAGCCGCTGGAACGCCAAGCTGAAGCGCCCGGTCTGCCTGACGCTGACCATGGTGCTGTTTCTGAGCATCATCTTCGCCATCTTCTTCATCCTCATCCCCCGTCTGGAGGAGGCGGGCAGCACGCTGGCGGCCAATATCCCCACCTACGTTGACCAGTTTCAGGCGTGGTGGAAAAACCTCAGCGATTTCGCCGGCAGCCACGGCGTGACGCTGCCGGAGCTGACCCTCAGCGCCGAGCAGGTGCGGGACACCATCACCGGCTTTTTACAGGAGCGGGGCGACAGCGTGGTGAACACCACCCTGGACATCACCTCCTCCATCGTGGGCGCGCTGGTGAATGTGCTGCTGGCGCTGGTGTTCTCCCTGTATATGCTGGCGCAGAAGGAGACGCTCCTCGCCCAGTCCAAGCGGCTGCTGCGCCGCGCCCTGCCCCAGAAGGCCGCCGACAAGCTGCTGGCGGTGCTGCACCTGACCAACAACGCCTTCTCCAGCTTCGTCACCGGGCAGGTGACGGAGGCCGTGATCCTCGGAACGCTGTGCTGCCTCGGTATGCTGCTCCTGGGGCTTCCCTACGCCCTGCCGGTGTCGGTCATCATCGCGGCGCTGTCGCTGATCCCCATCTTCGGCGCGTGGATCGGCGCGGCCACCGGCGCGTTCCTCATCGTGTTCCAAAGCCCCATCAAGGCGCTGACATTCCTGATCTTCCTGCTGATTTTGCAGCAGGTGGAGGGCAACCTCATCTACCCCCGGGTGGTGGGCAAGTCCGTGGGTCTGCCGGGTCTGTGGGTGCTGGCGGCCGTCACCATCGGCGGCGGCGCCTTCGGCATACTGGGTATGCTGCTGGGCGTGCCGGTCTGCTCCGTCGTCTACTCGCTGGTACAGGCGTATATCCGCACCAAGCCCGAGGCGGAAGAAAACCAATAGCCGCGCAAGATGCCGTGCGCCCCGCAGGATCATCCCTGCGGGGCGCTTTTCCTGCCCAGCGTGTTCACAAATAATTAAAATAGCGCCTATTGACTTTAAGGTGACGGGGTGGTAAACTCCATTTAGCACTCGAAAAGAAGGAGTGCTAAATGGAGAAAGCTATGGAATTGACAGACCGCAAAAAGCAAATATTGAAGATCGTGGTGGAAAGCTACATCAACACCGCCGAGCCGGTAGGCTCCAAGGCCATCGTGGAACAGATGCCCGGTAAGATCAGCTCCGCCACCATCCGCAACGAGCTGGCGGATCTGGTGGAGCTGGGCTATCTGGAGCAGCCCCACACCTCGGCGGGGCGTGTGCCGTCCGCCAAGGGCTACCGGCTGTACGTCAACGAGCTGATGGAGCGCAAGGCCCTGTCGGCGGAGGAGACGGCCAAGATCAACGATGCCCTCTCCGGCCAGATGAAGCAGGTGGATCAGGTCATCAGTCAGGCCGGACAGATGGTGTCCAGCTTTGTGGGCTATCCCACCTACGCCGTGGCGGATCACCGCACCGCTGCCACCGTGCAGCGGTTTGAGCTGATCGCCGTGGACGAGGGCAGCTTCATCGCCGTGGTGATGCTGTCGGATAACCGGGTCAAGAGCCAGCTGATGCGCTTGGAGCTGCCGTTGGATGCCGACACGCTGCCTCAGCTGAGCCACCTTCTGAACACGCATTTCACCGGCGTGGGCGCGGAGAAAATGAACGCCACGCTGATGAGCCTGTCCGAGCAGGTGTCCGGCCAGTGGTTCCTGCTTTTGAACCGGGTGACGGAGTACGCCTGCACGCTGCTGGAGGAAGCCCAGCACCAGCAGGTATTCACCAACGGCGCCAGCCAGCTTTTGAAGTTCCCGGAGTTCCGGGACATCGACAAGGCCCACGATCTCATGAGCTTCATGGTGGATAATAAGGAGGATCTCCCGGTGCCGCAGAGCGATGCGCCCATGCAGATCCTCATCGGCCCCGAAAACGTCAACGATGCGTTGAAGGAGAGCAGCGTGGTCATCGCCAGCTACGATATCGGCGATAATATGCGCGGTCTTGTGGGTGTGGTCGGCCCCACCCGTATGGACTATGCCGCTGTGGCGGCAAGACTCAGCTACTTTGCCGAGAGCCTGAGTCGTATGTTTGGCAAAAAACAGCTACCGGAGGATACACAATGAGCGAGAAGGATATGAAGGAGACCCCTATGGAGGAGACGCCGGAGACGGCGGAGCAGCCCGCAGCTCCTGTTGAGGAGACGGCGGCTGCGGAGGAGACGTTTACCGTCACCAAGTCCCAGATGGAGCAGATGGAGCAGCTGGCCAAGGTGCTGGCGGACGCCAACGACAAATACCTCCGTCTGGCGGCGGAATATGACAACTACCGCAAGCGCACCACCCGCGAAAAGGAGCACGTCTACGGTACGGCCAAGGCCGACACCATCAAGCCATTTCTGACGGTGCTGGACAATCTGGAGCGCGGTGTGCAGCAGTGCGAGGAGGGTGACGGCCACCGGCAGGGTCTGGAGATGATCTGCAAGCAGTTCTTTGAGGTACTGGGGCAGATGGGTGTCACCGAGATCCCGGCGCTGGGTCAGCCCTTCGACCCGGAAAAGCACAACGCCGTAATGCACACGGAGGACGAGTCCGTGGGCGAGAACACCATCGTAGAGGTGTTCCAGAAGGGCTTCATGATCGGAGATAAGGTGCTGCGCTTCGCCATGGTGAAGGTGGCAAACTGAAAGGAGTATTTTCATGAACGAAAAGAAGTTGTATAAGAGCAGTACGGACAAGAAGCTGGCCGGCGTCTGCGGCGGCATCGCGGAGTATTTCAACATCGACTCCACGCTGGTGCGTCTGGGCTGGGTGGTGTTTAGCCTGCTGGGCGGCAGCGGTCTGCTGGCGTATATCATCGCGGCGATCATCATGCCCGACCGTCCCTATTAAATCAGTCAATAAATTTGAGATAAACATTTCAGGAGGCAATCATTATGTCTAAAGTTATCGGTATCGACCTCGGTACGACCAATTCCTGCGTAGCCGTGATGGAAGGCGGCGAGGCAGTCGTTATCCCCAACGCGGAGGGCAACCGCACCACCCCGTCCGTGGTGGCATTCAGCAAGACCGGCGAGCGTATGGTGGGTCAGGTGGCAAAGCGTCAGGCCATCACCAACCCCGAGCGCACCATCTCCTCCATCAAGCGTGAGATGGGCACCGATCACCGCGTCACCATCGACGATAAGAGCTACACCCCGCAGGAGATCAGCGCCATGATCCTGCAGAAGCTGAAGGCGGACGCCGAGGCTTATCTGGGCAGCCCCGTCACCGAGGCTGTCATCACCGTTCCTGCCTACTTCACCGACTCCCAGCGTCAGGCCACCAAGGACGCCGGTAAGATCGCCGGTCTGGATGTGAAGCGTATCATCAACGAGCCCACCGCCGCCGCACTGGCCTACGGTGTGGATAAGGAGCAGTCCCAGAAGATCATGGTCTACGACCTGGGCGGCGGCACCTTCGATGTGTCCATTCTGGAGATCGACGACGGCGTCATCGAGGTGCTGGCCACCGCCGGCAACAACCGTCTGGGCGGCGACGACTTTGACCAGTGCGTGATGAAGTATCTGGTCAGCGAGTTCAAGCGCACCGACGGCATCGACCTCAGCGGCGACAAGGTCGCCATGCAGCGCCTGAAGGAGGCCGCTGAGAAGGCCAAGATCGAGCTGTCCGGCGTGACCAGCAGCAACATCAACCTGCCCTATATCACCGCCGATGCCACCGGCCCCAAGCATCTGGACGTGACGCTGACCCGCGCCAAGTTCAATGAGCTGACCGGTCATCTGGTGGACGCCACCATGGGCCCCGTGCGTCAGGCCATGTCCGACGCCGGCCTGAAGCCCTCCGACCTCGCCAAGGTGCTGATGGTGGGCGGCTCCAGCCGTATCCCCGCCGTGGTGGAGGCTGTGAAGAACTTCACCGGCTCCGACCCCTTCAAGGGCATCAACCCCGATGAGTGCGTGGCCATGGGCGCCGCCCTGCAGGCCGGCGTGCTGACCGGCGACGTCAAGGGTCTGCTGCTGCTGGATGTTACCCCCCTGTCTCTGGGCATCGAGACCATGGGCGGCGTCTGCACCCGTCTGATCGAGCGCAACACCACCATCCCCGTCAAGAAGAGCCAGATCTTCTCCACCGCCGCCGACAACCAGACCTCCGTGGAGGTCAACGTGCTGCAGGGCGAGCGTGAGATGGCAGCTGCCAACAAGAGTCTGGGCCGCTTCCATCTGGACGGCATCGCCCCGGCCCGCCGCGGCGTGCCTCAGATCGAGGTGACCTTCGACATCGACGCCAACGGCATCGTCAACGTGTCCGCCAAGGATCTGGGTACCGGCACCGAGCAGCATATCACCATCACCTCCTCCTCCAACATGAGCAAGGAGGACATTGAGCGGGCCGTCAAGGAGGCCGAGCAGTATGCCGCCGAGGACGCCAAGATCAAGGAGAAGGTGGAGATCCGCAATCAGGCCGATCAGCTGGTCTATCAGGCGGAGAAGACCCTCGGCGAGGTGGGCGACAAGATCCCCGAGAGCGAGAAGGCGCCCGTGCAGGCCGGTCTGGATAAGCTGAAGGAGACCCTGAAGGGCGAGGATACCGACGCCATCAAGGCCGCCACCGAGGAGCTGACCCAGCTGTTCTACAAGATGAGCGAGAAGCTGTACCAGCAGCAGGCGCCGCAGGGCAACCCCAACATGGGCGGCCAGCCGGGCGGCGACCCCAACGGCGGTCAGCAGTACTACGATGCCGACTACAAGGTAGTCGATGACGACGAGCAGAACAAGTAACACATATCCCACAAGAGGGACAGGGCTTCCTGTCCCTTCTTGTGGTGTTATCACCCCTTTGAGTGGAGAGAAGTACGATGGCAGAAAACAAACGTGATTATTACGAGGTTCTCGGCGTCAGCAAGGGCGCGTCGGAGGACGAGATCAAAAAGGCATATAAAAAGCTGGCGCGGAAGTACCACCCGGACATGAACCCCGGCGACAAGGAGGCCGAGGAGAAGTTCAAGGAGGTCAACGAGGCCAACGAGGTGCTGTCCGACCCGGAGAAGAAGGCGCGGTACGACCAGTTCGGCTTCGCCGGTGTGGATCCCAACTACGGCGCGGGAGGCGCCGGCGGCGGGTACGGCGGCGGCTTCGACTTCGGCGATCTGGGCGACATCTTCGGCAGCTTCTTCGGCGGCGGCTTCGGCGGCGGGCAGGCGCGCCGCAACGGGCCCCAGCGGGGCGAGAGCATCCGCGCCAGCGTGTCCGTGACCTTTAAGGAGGCGGCCTTCGGCTGCGAGAAGGAGGTCACCATCCAGCGCAGCGAGCAGTGTACCACCTGCAAGGGCAACGGCTGTGCCCCCGGCACCACGCCGGAGATCTGCCCCGACTGTCACGGCAGCGGTGTGGTGCAGGTGCAGCAGCGCACGCCCATGGGCGTGTTCGCCAGCAGCCGTCCCTGCCAGCGCTGCCACGGCACCGGCAAGATCATCCACCAGCCCTGCACCGACTGCGGCGGCACCGGCGCGGTACGCAAGCGCAAAACCATCAAGATCAACATCCCCGCCGGTATCGACCACGGCCAGACCATCTCCCTGCGGGGACAGGGCAACGCCGGTAAGAACGGCGGCCCCGCCGGCGATCTGCTGATCACCGTGATGGTGCAGCCCCACGAGCTGTTCCGCCGGGAGGGCAACGATGTGTTCTGCGAGGCCCCCATCACCTTCAGTCAGGCGGTGCTGGGCGCTACGCTGGAGATCCCCACCATCGACGGGCAGGTGAAGTACGACATCCCCGAGGGTACTCAGACCGGCACGGTGTTCCGTCTGCGGGGCAAGGGCATCCCCGTGCTGAACGGCCGGGGCCGGGGCGACCAGTACGTCACCGTGACCATCGAGACGCCCCGCGGCCTGAACCGCGAGCAGCGGGACGCGCTGAAGAAGTTCGACGCGGCGCTGGGCGAGGGAAATTACGAGAAGCGCAAGAGCTTTTTCAGCTTCAACAAGAAGAAATAAAGGTAAGAAGAAATAAGGTGCCGTATGTATCTGGCTGATTATCACACCCATTCCGACAGCTCGCCCGACGGGAAGGAGACCATCGCCCGTCTGGCGGAGGCTGCCATTGCCAAGGGCTTGCAGGAGATCTGCATCACCGACCATGTGGATACCGTCTGCTGGGGCAGCTACGCGCCCCGCTGGGACTACGACTGGGAGAAATCTCTGGGCGAGCTGGAGGAGGCGCGGCGTCTGTACGGCAACCGGCTGACCATCCGGCTGGGGGCGGAGCTGGGCGAGGCGAATCTGGCCTTTGACCGGGCGGAGCATCTGCTCTCCCACGCGCCCAAGCTGGATTTTGTCATCGGCTCCGTCCACATGGCGGGGAAAAAATTTGGAAATTTTGACCTGTACTACGTTGAAAAAAATTCGGAAACGTATTATCATGCACTTATCGACAGTTATCTGGAGGATGTGCTGTCGCTGGCAAGGTGGGGCAAGTTCAGCGTACTGGGCCACCTGACCCTGCCGCTGCGGTACATCAACGAGAACCTGGGTGAGCGCATGACGTTCGACAGCCACATGGAGCAGGTGGAGGAGATCTTCCGCACCATGATCCCCAAGGGGCTGGGCATCGAATGCAACACCAACCGGGGCAACACCCCCCTGCCGGACGGCGGCATCCTGCGGCTGTACCGGGAGCTGGGCGGCGAGGTCATCACCCTGGGTTCTGACGCCCACTCCTGCGACATGGTGGGCTGCGCCATCCGCCAGCGGCAGCAGCTCCTGCGGGACTGCGGATTCCGGTATTTCTGTACATTCGCGGAAGGAAAGCCCCTTTTCCGACCGCTATAAAAGAAAAAGGAGAACACGACCATGAAAATTGCCATTGGCTGTGACCACGGCGGCTATCTGCTGAAGCAGGACATCCTGATCTGGATGGAGGAGCACGACATCGACTTTGAGGATGTGGGCTGCTTCTCTACGGAGAGCGTGGACTACCCCGTTTATGCGGAGAAGGTGGCGCGGGCTGTGGCTGCCGGCCAGTGCGACAAGGGCATCGTGATCTGCACCACCGGCATCGGCGTGTCCATGGCCGCCAACAAGGTGGGCGGCGTGCGCTGCGCCCTGTGTACGGACTGCCTGCAGGCGGAGATGACCCGCCGCCACAACGACGCCAACGTGCTGGCGCTGGGTGCCGGCATCACCGGTCCCAATCTGGCCAAGCGCATGGTGGAGATCTTCCTGTCCACGGAGTTTGAGGGCGGCCGCCATGCCCGCCGCGTGGCGCTGGTGGACGGCATCCAGCCCTGAGGAACTGCCTATGGCAACGAGAGGCTATAATAGCTACCGGGGCCGTACCTCCGCCGGAAAGATCGTATTGATTGTGGTGCTTGTCTTGGTGCTGCTGGGCGCCGTGGGGTACCTTATGGTGCAGAACTATCTGGTCTACGATGAGGCGGGGCAGGTACATCTGGAGCTGCCCTTCGGTCATCGCGGACAGGAGGAGCAGACCGGTAAGCCGCCGGTGGAAAATGTGGATATCGACCGGCTGGAGCCGGAGAGCAAGCTGACGCCGGTGACGGCGCTCCACGCCGTCCGCCTGCCGGACGACTGTCTGTGGTGGGGCGCGGACTACATCATGAACACGCTGGCACCCGAGGATATGGTGCTGGCGGTGAAGCGTGAAAACGGCGGCATCACCTACGACACACAGGTGTCTGTACCCCAGAACGTCGTTGTGGAGCGGGGACGACCACTGGACTGCTTAAAGCAGCTTCTGGCCAGCGACCGCCATACGGTGGGGCGCATCTGCTGCTTTGGCGACTCCGCCTACGCCCGCGGCCTGCCGGAGACGGCGCTGGTGCGGGAGGACGGCGGCATCTGGTACGATGCCAACGGCGGCGCATGGCTGGACCCCACCAATCCGGCGGTGCTCAGCTACATCACGTCGCTGGTGTCCGAGTGTGCAGAGCTGGGCTTTGACGAGATATTGCTGGACTGGTTTTGCTACCCGTCCACGGGTGCACTGGACGCCATCGCCAACGGCGGCAGCGACCATACCCAGATCCTGACGGACTTTGCCAAGAGCCTGCGCAGCAGTCTGCCGGAGGGCGTGGCGCTGTCGGTGACGCTGCGGGGCAGCGGCGACAACGCCCTGACAGTGTCGGAGGCGGCGGAGCTGTTCGACCGCATCTACCTCCCTGCCGGAGAGGACGAGGCGGCGGTGCGCCGGCAGCTGCCGGAGGGCTACGACCCGGAGACACGGCTGGTGGTGACGGCGGCGGAGGCGCCGGCGTCCGGCAGCTATGTCATCGGGGGCTGAATCGAATAAAAGACCGTCCGGCGTATGCCGGACGGCCTTTTTCTTGTGTTGACAACAGCGTGAACCGTTGTTATCATGATGGTATTACATAGAAAAGGAGAGAGTCCCATGAAGCAACTGATTTTTCTGATCATCGCGGTGGTTCTCGCCATTGCCGCAACCGTATTGGCATTTATCTTCATTGTGCCGGAAAAGCGCCGGGAGAAGCTGAACGCCTTCGGCAAATTCCTGCACGATCTGTGCAGCTTCAAGTTCCTTGTGGTGGAAAAGATCCTGCAGGCGCTGTACATCTTCTCTACAGCCTTCGTCATTCTCTTCGGCGTGCTCCAGCTGTTCAACGTCCAGAGAGATTACTGGACTGGTGCGAGCAGATGGATGGGCGGCACCGGCCTGCTGTGCATCATTGTGGGCCCCATCGCCGTTCGCCTCAGCTATGAGCTGATGATGATGGCCATTCTGTTGGTGAAAAATGTCATCTCCATCAATCGCAAGCTGGCGGACGAGACCGGCAGCGCCGGCGGGGATGTGTTTGCCGCCCCCGATGTGGAGGAGCTGAAAAAGGCTATCCAGCGCAAGGAGCCGCAGCCCCAGCCTCCGGTGCAGCCGCAGCCCGTCTGGGAGGAGCCTGCCCGTCCCGCTCAGTTCTGTCGTGAGTGCGGCAGCAGACTGGAAAACGGTGTTTGCCCCCGGTGCGGGAAGCCCGCGCAGGAGCAGTAAGCGTCAGCATAGTAAAAAAAGGCCGTCCGGCGTATGCCGGACGGCCTTTTCGGCTGTGGATAGATCAGTTGTTGTCGTCGGGACGGGGACGGCGGTACTCCAGTGCCGGCTCCTCGCCCTTGAGCACGCGGAGAGCGCCCTGCGCCAGCGCCAGCAGCTCGTCCTCGCCGGGGTAGACGGTGATGGGGGCGATCCAGCCGACCATCTCGGAGATGGCATCCACCGTCTCCTTGCCATAGGCGATGCCGCCGGTGAGGATGATCTGATCCACCTTGCCGTGCATAACGGCGGCCATGGCGCCGATCTCCTTGCCGATCTGATAGTGGAACGCGTCCACCACACCGGCGATCTTCTTATCGTGTTCGGCCTGCGCCAGCAGATAGCGCATGTCGTTGGAGCCGGTGTAGGCCACCAGACCGCCGCGGCCGGAGAGCATGCGGTGCATCTCCCCCTCGGTGTACTTGCCGGAGAAGCACTGCTTCACCAGCTGGCCGGTGGGCAGGGAGCCGGAGCGCTCGGGAGAGAAGGGGCCCTCGCCGTCCAGTGCGTTCTGGGTGTCCACCACGTTGCCCTTCATGTGGGCGCCGATGGAAACGCCGCCGCCCATGTGGCAGACGATGAGGTTCAGCTCCTCATATTTCTTGCCCTGCTCCTTGGCAAAGCGCTTGGCCACGGCCTTCTGGTTCAGGGCGTGGAAAATGCTGACACGCTGGAACAGGGGATGACCGGCATAGCGCGCCACATCAGCCATCTCATCGATGACCACGGGGTCAACGATGTAGGAGGGGATGCCCAGCTCGTCGCCGATCTCGCGGGCGATCAGGCCGCCCAGGTTGGAGGCGTGCTGGCCCTGCACGCCGATGGTGCAGTCCTTGACCATGTTGTCGTTGACGGCGTAGGTGCCGCCGCGGATGGGACGCAGCAGACCGCCGCGGCCGGAGACAGCAGAAAGGGTGCGGGCGTCGAAGCCCTGCTCGCGCAGCGCCTTCATCACCAGATCACGGCGCCAGTCCTTCTGGGCGGGGATGGTGTTGAACTGGGCAATATCCTCTGCGCTGTGGCGCAGGGTCTTGTCGAAGAGCAGCTGCTCGTCCTCGTACACACCGATCTTGGTAGAGGTGGAGCCGGGATTGATCACGAGAATTTTGTAAGACATTGTGGGTTTCCTCCTAAGTTTATTTGTTCCGTTCAGCGCCGTGATCGACGCCGTGTAAATTACCACAGGACATTATACAAAATCTTTTCGCTTCTGTAAATGGGTTTTCCCTAAAAAGTGGCGGCTTTTACCCCTTAACGGGGAAACACATTGACAAAGCGGCCGGTATGCCCTAAAATAATAAGATTAGTACCCGTATTTTGAGCTGTCCTTCCATTCGGGGCGGCGGAAAAGGAGATAAAGACCCATGGAGAAGAAGACATTTTATATCACAACGCCCATTTACTATCCGTCGGACAAGCTGCACATCGGCCACACCTACTGCACCGTGGCCACCGACGCCATCGCCCGCTATAAGCGTTTGCAGGGCTATGACGTGATGTTCCTCACCGGCACCGACGAGCACGGCCAGAAGATCGAGACGAAGGCGGAGGAGGCCGGCATGACGCCGCAGGCCTTTGTGGACCGCATCGTGGAGGGCGAGCGGGGCGTGCTGGATCTGTGGAAGCTGATGAACATCTCCAACGACCGATTCATCCGCACCACCGATGACTATCACTGCGCCGCCGTGCAGAAGATCTTCAAGAAGATGTACGACAACGGCGACATCTACAAGGGCGCCTATAAGGGCAAGTACTGCACCCCCTGCGAGTCCTTCTGGACGGAGAGCCAGCTGGTGGACGGCAAGTGCCCCGACTGCGGCCGCGAGGTCCACGACGCCGAGGAGGAGGCCTACTTCTTCCGCCTGAGCAAGTACGCTGACCGTGTTCAGCACCTGCTGGAGGATACGGACTTTTTACAGCCCCGCATCCGCGTCAACGAGATGGTGAACAACTTCATCAAGCCGGGTCTGGAGGATCTGTGCGTCAGCCGCACCAGCTTCAAGTGGGGCATCCCTGTGGACTTCGACCCCGGCCATGTGGTCTATGTGTGGGTGGACGCCCTGTTCAACTACTGCACGGCGCTGGGCTTCGACAACGACCGCTACGACGACTACGAC
>ENA-OPEC01001008-OPEC01001008.1-human-gut-metagenome-genome-assembly--contig:-NODE-1008-length-21502-cov-7.085513_pt1 | contig 21502 bp, 18 predicted proteins | sample MGYA00241622_ERZ501507 | MGnify/ENA primary metagenome ERZ501507 (study PRJEB25962, sample SAMEA2042582) | human gut metagenome | biome: human gut; feature: human-associated habitat; material: faeces... | reverse complement strand
TGGTCCGGCGAACATAAGCGGCCGGACCAGACATTGTGCGGATTCGCCATGGAGACGCGCGACCTTGAGGCCAACGCGGCGAAGAAGCTTAACGGCAAGCATTGCGACATGCTGGTGGCCAACAATCTGCGCACCCCCGGCGCCGGTTTCGCGACGGACACGAACGTGGTGACGGGGCTGACGCCGGGCGAAACCGCAGACAGGCCAAGCATCGAACGGTGGAGCAAGATGGGCAAGGACGCACTTGCGAAACGTATTCTTGTCAAGCTCGCAGCCATGCGTGCGGACGGCGAACGGCGCTAACCGCAGCATTTTCGAATCGCAATAACCGTATCAATCGCAATAATCGCAATATTTCAACGGAACTTCCGCAAAACGCGAAGGAGAACGCAACATGCTTCTGATGGCTGTGGATATCGGCAACACGAACGTCGTGATCGGTTTCATCGACGATGGGCGCAGCGCGGGCACGTACCGCATCACCACGAAGGCGAACCACACGTCCGACGAATACGGGCTGATGATCACGCAGTTCCTGGCTTTGAGCGGCTACAAGCCGGCGGATGTCGATGATGTGATCATTTCGTCCGTGGTGCCGAAGGTCATGCATTCGTTCCGTGCGAGCATCGTGAAGTTCCTCGACATCGATCCGATGACCGTGGGACCGGGCATCAAAACGGGACTCAATATCCAGATGGAGAACCCGGCTCAGATCGGCAGTGATCTGATTGTCGCCGCTGTTGCCGCACTTAGCCGATTTAAACCGCCTCTCATCATCGTTGACATGGGTACAGCCACGACCATGACGGCCATCGATAAAAACGGCACCTATGTCGGCGGCTGCATCAGCCCCGGCCCGAAGCTGTCTGCCGAGTCGCTCTCTACACGCACGGCGCAGCTGCCTGCCATCAGTCTGGAAAGCCCGAAAAAGGCCATTGGCAAAAACACCGTCGATGCCATGCGCAGCGGTGTGATGCTCGGCTCCGCCTGTATGGTTGACGGCATGATCGACCGGATGGAGGAAGAACTCGGCGGCGGCGTGACTGTCGTTGCAACAGGCGGCATTGCGCGCTTTGTCCTTCCAATGTGCCGCCGCAGAATCGAATACGACCGTGACCTTCTTCTGAAGGGGCTTTCGATCCTCTATGAAAATAACCGCAGAGAGAAGTGAATTCATGTGCAGACGAATCTCAATGCGCAGTGTGTTCTTCCTTCAAAAACGCTCGCGCGGTTTTTGAAAACCGCCGTGACGCCCCTGTTTTTATACGATGAAAAGAGTCTCGTGCAGGCAGCGCAGGCTCTTTTCCGTGCATTTTCCGACTGCAACGGATTCTTGCCGCGCTTTCCCATCCGCATGAATCCGAATCCCACGGTTCTGCAAATTCTGCGCAGCTGCGGCTGCGGCGTGCTTTGCAGGAGCCTTGCGGAGCTGGAGCTTGCCGCCCGGTGCGGCTTCCATGGCAGGAAAATCGCCTACGAGCCGTCGATCCGCAGCGCGGAAGCGGAGAAAGCTGTGCATACGCTCGGCGCAGTTTTCGTGCTGGACGGAGCCGAGCTGCTGCCCGAAGCAATGCCGGAGGCCGTAATTCTGCTCCTGCGGCAGCAGGGCCAGCTCCGCTTCGGCGCGAAGCCTGTGACGGGCGTCCCGGCCTCCTATGCCGGGATGGAACGCGAAGCGCTCCTGCGCACGGCGGAATGCCTGCGCGCAGGCGGCGTAGGCTGGCTTGGCCTCGGTATGCGGCTGGGCGAGCTGTGCATGGACGAGGACTTCTATCCCGCTATCTTTGCCCAGCTTGCCGCGCTGGCACAGACGCTGTATGAGAAAACCGACGCCGCGGCAGATGCAATTGACCTTGGCGGCGGTTTTGGCGTCAGCTACCGGCCCGGCTTTTCCGGTCCGGAGCCGGATGCGTGCGCCAAAGCCATCCTGACGCAGATACAGGCCCTTCCGGAAGCGCTGCGCGGCCTCTCGCTGCAAATGAGTCCCGGACGGTTCCTCGCCGCAGCCTGCGGAACGCTGGTCACGCGGGTACGGGCTGTCAAGCCGGGGCCTGCTCCGCTTGCCGTGCTGGATGTCGATCCGGCGCAGTGTCCGCGCCTGGTCAAAAGCGGCGCATACCATCCGGTGTACGTTCCGTATGCCGCCGGACGGCGGACGCTGGTGCAGCTGCTGACCGTCGGTACGCAGGACGGTCCGGTCATGCGCCGCCTCCTGCCGGAGCTTCGCCCAGGCGATCTGGTGCTCATCGGTATGCTCGGCGCGGACGGACGCAGCCTCGCCTCCCGCTACGGCGGCGCTGAACCGTGCCTGGAACACCTCATCCGGCCAGACGGTGAAATTGTGCCGATCACAGCATACTGAATACCAGCCCAAGGCAGACCAGAAATCCCGCCCCGATGCAAACCGTTACCGCCGCTTCGATCACCGCAGCAGCGCACCGGATGCGCCGCCTGCGCGCACGCAGCCGCCTGCCATACACGGATGGGGCAGCCGCCTCCGGGGAATGCTTTTGATATCGGGACAGCTCAATCACAGAATCAGAACGCATCAGAAATATCCTCCCATGTTTTTCTGACGCCATTCTAGCAGATTATATGTACCATAAACCGGACTTTTGAAAGGAGCACCACTTTTATGGAAGAATTCTATCTTGATTCCTGCGGCGCGGGCCGCCTGCACTGCGCGCTCTGGAAACCGGAAGGGGAGCCGAAGGCCGTCGTCCAGCTCATTCACGGCATCGCCGAGCATATCGGACGCTATGACGCGTTTGCGAAATTTCTGACGCAGCATGGTTATGTCGTCGCTGCCGACGATCACATGGGCCACGGCGGCTCCGCGGAAAACGGCCTCAGAGGCTATTTCTCCGGCGGCTGGCTGTCTGCGGTCGAGGATGAAAAGCGCCTGCACGACGAAATTTCCGCGCAGTACCCGGATCTGCCCTATTATATTCTCGGCCACAGCATGGGCTCGTTCCTGCTGCGCACCTATCTCTATACCTACCCCGACGCCGTGGACAAGGCCGTCATTTCCGGCACCGGCTGGGAGGACCCCATGAAGGTGCGCATGGGCAAGCTCGTCTGCAAGCTCGAAGAGGCCCGCATCGGCGAGAAAAACACCAGCGCGCTCGTCACAAAGCTCATGTTCGGCAGCTATAACAGGGCCTTCGGCCCCGTGACCTCGCCCAATGCGTGGATCTGCTCAGACGACGCCGTTGTCGCCGCCTATGACGCAGACCCCCTCTGCGGCTTCGACGCGACGGTTGGCCTCGCGCGCGACCTTCTTACAGGTGTCGGCATGAACGAGCAGCAGGAAAATCTGGATAAGATGAACAAGCAGCTGCCCATTATGTTCATCTCCGGCTGCAAGGATCCCGTCGGCGGCATGGCAAAGGGCGTTCTCAAATGCATCGACGCGTTCAAGCGCAGCGGCATGAAGGACATCACCATCAAGCTCTATCCCGAGGGCCGCCATGAAATGCTCAACGAGCGCAACAAGGACGAGGTCTATCAGGACGTTCTCACCTGGCTCGAGCGCTGAAAAACAAAAAATGAGGCTGTCCCGGATGACACTTTGTCATCCTGAGACAGCCTCTTTTTTGTGCAGAACTTATTTGCCGGATCTGAGCTCCTTCATGCAGTTCGCGCAGATGTTCTTGCCTCTGTAGTTTTCGACATTTCTGCCGTCGCCGCAGAAGATGCAGGTCGGCTCATACTTCTTGAGAATAATGGATTCGCCATCGACATAGATTTCGATAGCGTCCTTCTCTGCGATGTCGAGCGTGCGGCGCAGTTCGATGGGCAGAACGATTCTGCCGAGCTCGTCGACCTTTCTGACGATACCTGTGGATTTCATTGTGAATAACCCCCTTCAATCTTTACCATGCACTATGGATCCAGCTGTCAGATGCTGCATGGACACCGGACAGCGCTCCCTCAAGCAGCTTTATTCTACCATCCAATTATGTACAAATTTTGAACAAAAAATCTTTTTCTTGTCGGAGAGCGAAATATGTTGTTGAATTTTCTCTGGTTTGGACTGATTTTGCTTGCGTTTGTATCTGATCTGCTGACAGGAATGCCGTTTTCGTCCGGCATGGACGGACTGAGCGGCGCACGGGCGGGACTGGAGCTGGCGCTGACGCTGGCCGGGCCGGTCTGCCTCTGGTCGGGGCTGTCGCAGGCGATGGAGCGTGCGGGACTGACTGAAGGGCTGTGTACGGCGCTGCGGCCTATGCTGCGGCGGCTGTTTCCGGTATGCGCAAAAGACTCCGAGGGCTTCTGGAACCTGTGCGGCAATCTGAGCGCGAATCTGCTGGGGTTGGGCAACGCGGCGACGCCGCTCGGCATCCGGACGGCGCAGCGGATGCAGGCGCTGTCCGGCGGCGGGGGAGCGTCGGATGAGCTGTGCCTGCTGGTCGTGATGAATACGGCGTCTTTGCAGCTGATCCCGTCGACGGTCGCCGCCGTCCGCGCGCAGCTCGGCGCGGCGCACGCGTTCGATATCCTGCCTGCCGTGTGGCTAGCGTCGGCCTGCTCGGTCGGAGCTGGGATTCTGGCGGCAAAGGGCCTGAAGCGATGCTGGAGAACCTGACGGAGCTGCTGCTGCCTGCGCTTTTGCTGCTGGCGGGTGCGGCAGGGATCGCAAAAAAGCAGGATGTTTACGGCGGAATGCTGACCGGTGCACAGGACGGGCTGCGGCTGATGCTCTCGCTGACCCCCACGCTGGTGCTGATGCTGACGGCGGTGACGATGCTGCGGGAGAGCGGCTTTTTTGCGCTGCTCACGCCCGTTTTCGCGCCGGTCTTCCGCCTGCTTGGCATCCCGCCGGAGGTCGCGCCGCTGGTACTTATCCGGCCTCTCAGCGGCAGCGCGGCGCTGGCCGTCGGGACAGATCTGATGCGGGAATACGGGGTCGATTCCCAGATCGGCCGGACGGCAGCGGTCATGCTCGGTTCGACCGAAACGACGTTCTACACCATCAGCGTCTATTTTGGCGCGGCAGGCGTCAAAAAAACGCGCTATGCGCTCCCGGCAGCCCTGATCGCCGACCTGACCGGCTTCTGCATGGCCGCACTGAGCGTGCGCGTGTTTTTCCGATAGCACCCTCGAAAAGGCTCCTCTGTCATGTCCTGACAAGGGGAGCCTCCGGATGTATGTTCAGCCCTTTTCGCCGTTGTTTGCCAGATAGATGGCAAGCCAATTCAGAAGCTTGGGATCCTCCGGGTGGTAGATCAGGAAGCCGTCGTGATGCGGCCGGCTGACGGCGATCTGCCTGCCGGAAAGGCTGAGGCTGCAGCACTCGTCTTCGGATGGACCCCAGACCAGCATGAGCGAAACGCCCCGGCCGTCGTAGGCTCTGCCGGCGCTGACCGACTCGATGGGCCACGGCAGGAGATTGCGGAAATCCTCCCGGTAGCGGGTCGAGTTCAGAAGCATAAGAACACCTTCAAACGCCGTGTCCTCCGGCGTCACGTTTTGCAGCGCATAGCTTTCCGTGTACGCCCTGCCGTCCCGAACTCCGCTGAGCGACACGACTCCGGCGAGGCTGGTGATCTCATCCCGGTCAGAAGCCGTCATCTCCTCGAACGTGTGCGGCGTCAGCCGCCAGGCGAGAAGACAGAGCAGCAGGATCGCAAGCAGCAGCAGGATGCACTTTTTCGTTCCCCGACGCATAGGCAGGCCCTCCTTTTTTCTGACTCTATACTATCAGACGGCTTCCGGCTTTGCAAGACGGCGAAGCATGAAGAATTCTGAAGATTTCCTTGGCCCAGATGCTGTGCACGGATACAAAATCAGCACTATATGTTGTGATTCACGCGGAAAAAGGTTAATATTTGCTTAAAACATGAGAAAAACGTTGAAAAAGCAAGAAAAATATGCTACTCTTTTGGTATACATAATCTGCTCCGCAATATGAGGAGGAACCGAAATGCAAAAGAGATGGATCAGTCTGCTGCTAGTGCTTGCGCTGGTGCTGGCTGTTTGGAGCGTCTGCGCTGTCGCGGCGGACGCGCAGAAGGCGGATGAGGCCGCCGGGGAAGAGGCGGCTGCCGAGCCTGCCGCAGAGGAACCCGCCGAAGAGGATACTCCGGCGGAGGAACCCGCCGCTCCCGCCGAAGAAGCGGATACCGCTTCCGAGGCGGAAGAAGCACCCGCGGAGGACGGCGAACAGAACCACATCCACGCCGCAAACCGCGAGGACAGCTGCGAAGAGCCGTCCTTTGCGCCGCTGACCGTGACCGGCGGAAAGCTGGAATCCGGCTGCTATTATCTGACGGATGATCTGGCTCTTGAAGAGCCGCTCTGCGTGCCCAAAAACGGCGCGCAGGTCACGCTCTGCCTGAACGGCCACACGCTCCGTCTGGCGGACGGCGCTGAGGGCTGCATCATCTTCGTCGCCGTGAGCGATAAGGACGCGGATCCGTCCGTCCTTACCATCACTGACTGCAACGGAGCGGACAGCTCCAGCAATTATTACGTCGACGAAGACGGCGCGCTTGTCTTTGACGACGGCAGCTATGCCTGGCAGGAGGCCTATATCGCGGCAAGCGAAAAGAGCGCGCTTGCCGGTGGCCGGATCACCGGCGCAACAGCAGGCGCGATCAGCGTGGGCGATTATAACGAGCTTTATCTGACAAACGTGAACATCATCGACAACGCAGGCCGCTATGGCGCAGGTGTTGTCGTTGCGGAGCACGCCTCCGCCGTGCTGGACAGCTGCGTCATCGCGGGCAACCGCCTGACGGGCGAAATGAAGGCCTCCGAAAAGCAGATCCTGGGCGGCGGCGTGTACTGCGCCGGTACGCTCGAGCTGAGCGGCACGACCAGCATCACCGGCAACCGCGCGCAGGACGCGCAGGATAACCTCTGGCTGGATGAAACTGCTGCACTCAAGATCGGCGATCTGGGCCTTGACAAGCAGGCGCACATCGGCGTCAGCGGAGCGGCGGAGCAGACGATCCTGACCGGCTACGCAGACGATTTCTCGGAGAACTTTACAAGCGACGATCTTACTCTGACCATCAGCACCGCACGTGAAAACGGCTTCACCGAGCTGACGCTTCAGGAGGCCGTTTATACGCTGACGCTCGATCCCGGCGAAGGAAGCGAACCTGTCACGCTGGAAGCAGAGCAGGGAAAAAGCCTGCACGAACTGAATGTGCAGGCTCCGGAGCGTGAAAACATGACGTTTGACGGCTGGTACACCGAAGAAGGGGACTGCGTCGACGCGGAAGCGCCGCTGCATCTGACCGGCGATACGACGCTTTCCGCCCGCTGGACGCAGGCGGAGCCGCAGAGCGCGGAGGCCGCGCTGCTGACCTATGACCCCGACGCGCCCATCACAAAACAGGAGGCGGCAAAGACGCTTTACCAGATGGCCCGCCAGCTCGGTCTGGACACCGAGGCCGGGCAGGAGGTCGATCTGACGCAGTTTGAAGACGCAGACGAGATCAGTGAGGACGCGGCGGACGCCGTCCGCTGGGCCTATGCCGCCGATCTTCTGACCGAAAAGGACGGGAAGCTCCATGTTGCCGACGAGCTGACCCGGAAGGAGCTGACCCGGATGCTGGAGGATTTTCTGGATCTGATTTAAGCGCCGCGCTGCTTCCGCACCAGAAGCATACAGAGCAGCATCAGAAGCGGGAAAATGATGGCGGCGAGGATGCCTGCGCGGAGCGCTCCGCCGCAGGCGTCCGAGACGAGGCCCGCAAGCGTCGGGCCTCCCGCGCAGCCAAGATCACCCGCCAGCGCCAGCAGCGCGAACATCTGCGTTCCGCCTCCCCGGATGGAGGCGGATGCGCGGCTGAACGTTCCGGGCCAGAAAATGCCGACCGAGAAGCCGCACACGGCGCAGCCAAGCAGGCTCAGAACCGGAGACGGCACAAACACGATGCACAGATACGCCCCGACGCACAGCGCTGCGCAGACAGCCATATAGCGGTTTAAGTTCAGTTTTTCGCCGTATTTCCCGAAAATCAGCCGGGAAACGCCCATCATGGCCGCGAACGCCATCGGCCCTGCCAGATCGCCCACGGTCTTCGATACACCCAGTCCCTGCTCGGCAAAGGCGGACGACCACTGGCTCACGGCCTGTTCCGACGCGCCCGCGCAGAGCATCATCACCATAAAGAGCCAGAACACGCGGCTTTTGACGAGGGTGCGCAGCGATAGCGCCTGCGCACCCTCGGCCTGCATCGGATAGAGCGGCGCGCCCCCGAAGAAGACCGCGTTTACGACTGGAACAAGCGCCCACAAAAGCGCAAGGAGCTTCCAGTTTCCAATTCCGAACAGCGCGAAAAATGCCGTCGACAGCAGCACGACGCCCATATGACCCCAGCAATAGAACGAATGGAGCAGGCTCATGTGCTGTTCCTTATTCTGCGTGGGGCAGGACTCCATCACCGGGCTGACAATGACCTCCAGCAGCCCGCCGCCGACGGCGTAGATCACGACGGCGATCAGAAGCCCCGTAAACGCGTCAGGCAGCATATCCGGAAGAATGGTCAGCAGGACAAGTCCGGCAGCTGAGGCGATGTGCGACAGCAAAATAGCCGCGCGGTAGCCGATGCGGTCCAGAAACCACGCCGAGAGCAGATCAATGCCGAGCTGAATGCAGAAATTGATCGTGATGAGCAGCGTGATTTTCGAAAGCGGGATCTGGTACGTCCGCTCGAACATGACGAACAGCAGCGGAACAAAGTTATTGACGATGGCCTGCACGATATAGCCGACATAGCAGCCAAGGATCGTCCGTCGGCAGGAGCTTTGCATGGGAATTACCTCGAAATCTGTAGATTACCGCCTTTATATCACATCCGCGCGGTCTTTGCAAGCGTCCTGCGGCCCGAAAATTTCTTCGCTTTACCGAAAAAAACACTTGACAAACGCGAATTTCAGGCGTATACTCCGTGGCAAGATGAAACCGTTGATGCAGACGAGTAAGCAGACAGGATTTCTCCCAGAGAGCTGCCGGGTGGTGCGAGTGCAGCAGAAAGACGTTTGCCGAATGGACTGCGGAGGGCAGGCTGAACGCGAAGGCAAGTAGGCGCTGACGGAGTCCCACCGTTACAGGGGAGGATGCGTGCAGGCGCGTCATGAGCGGACAAGCAATTGTCAATTTGGGTGGCACCGCAGAAGCTTTTCAGACTTTTGTCCCAAGAGATCAAACCGATAACCGGTTTTCTCTGTGGATGAAGGTCTTTTTTGTTTCCCTTTTCCCGGAGAAAGCCAAAACGCGAAAGGAGAAACAACTATGAAAACCGAAAACATTCCTTACAAGATCTATCTGTCTGAGTCTGAGATGCCCCAGAATTGGTACAATGTCCGCGCGGACATGAAGAATAAGCCCGCACCTCTCGTGAACCCCGGCACCGGCAAGCCCATGGGCTTTGACGATCTGCGCCCCGTTTTCTGTGACGAGCTGATCGAGCAGGAGCTGGACAACGACACGCCGTATATCCCCATCCCGCAGGAGATCCGCGATTTCTACAAGATGTACCGTCCGTCGCCGCTGGTGCGCGCGTATTGCCTGGAAGAAAAGCTCGGCACCCCGGCGAAGATCTATTACAAATTCGAGGGCAACAACACCTCCGGCAGCCACAAGCTGAACTCTGCCATCGCGCAGGCGTATTACGCCAAAAAGCAGGGACTCAAGGGCGTTACGACCGAGACGGGCGCCGGTCAGTGGGGCACGGCCCTTTCCATGGCCTGCGCGTATCTGGGGCTTGACCTGAAGGTCTTCATGGTCAAGTGCTCGTATGAGCAGAAGCCCTTCCGCCGCGAGGTCATGCGCACCTATGGCGCAAGCGTCACGCCCAGCCCATCGAACACCACGAATGTCGGCCGCGCCATTCTCGCGAAGGACCCCGACACGACCGGTTCTCTCGGCTGCGCTATCAGCGAGGCCGTCGAGGTCGCCACGACTACGCCCGGCTACCGCTATGTGCTCGGCAGCGTCCTGAATCAGGTCCTGCTCCATCAGTCGGTTATCGGTCTGGAAACGAAGATCGCGCTCGATAAATACGGCATTACGCCCGATATCATCATCGGCTGCGCCGGCGGCGGCTCGAACCTCGGCGGTCTGATCGCTCCGTTTATGGGCGAAAAGCTGCGCGGCGAAAAGGATTACCGCTTCATCGCCGTCGAACCCGCCTCCTGCCCCAGCTTTACGCGCGGCGTGTTCGCCTATGACTTCTGCGATACCGGCATGGTCTGCCCGCTGGCAAAAATGTACACGCTTGGCAGCGGCTTCATCCCGTCGGCCAACCACGCGGGCGGCCTGCGCTACCACGGCATGAGCCCGATCCTCTCGCGGCTGTACCACGACGGCCTGATGGAGGCCCGCAGCGTCGAGCAGACGAGTGTATTTGAAGCAGCGGAGTATTTCGCCCGCACCGAGGGCATTCTCCCCGCGCCGGAATCCAGCCACGCCATCCGCGCCGCCATCGACGAAGCGCTTAAGTGCAAGGAAACAGGGGAGGAGAAGACCATTGTCTTCGGACTGACCGGCACTGGCTACTTCGATCTCGTTGCGTATCAGAAGTTCAACGATCATGAAATGACCGATATTATCCCGACCGACGAGCAGCTTGCCGCAAGCATCGCAAAGCTGCCGAAGGTGTCGGAATGAAATTTCTGCGTACACCCTGTTGACATTTGTATGCGAGGTGTGTATAATAACGCCGTCAATCAAATACAGGACATCCGTTGATCGTCCTCAGAACGCGTATGCGGACTGAGAACAGAAGGAATCTCTGGAGAACTCATTGAATTGAGTGCCGAAGGTGCAAGGCGCAAGCCGAATCTCTCAGGCAAAAGGACAGAGCCGCAGCTACAGCTTTTGTAATACGGCACCACAATGAGCAGACCGGAGACGGCCTGCTCATTTTTATCGTTGTATAAGGAGATACATCGTCATGGCAAACGTACTCGAAACCGGCATGAGCTATCTGCAGACGCAGGACCCCGAGGTCGCGGCCTGCATCAAAAACGAATTTCAGCGCCAGAAGCAGAACATTGAATTGATCGCGTCGGAGAACATCGCCTCTCCCGCCGTCATCGCGGCCATGGGCTCCGTTCTGACGAACAAATACGCCGAGGGCTACCCCGGCAAGCGCTATTACGGCGGCTGCGATTATGTGGATGTGCTGGAGACGATCGCGATCGAGCGCGCGAAAAAGCTGTTCGGCGCGGCCTATGCCAATGTACAGCCGCACTCCGGCGCGCAGGCCAATCTGGAGGTCTATGCCGCGCTCTTGCAGCCGGGCGATACGCTTATGGGCATGGATCTTGCCAGCGGCGGCCATCTGACGCACGGCGCCCGCGTCAATCTCTCCGGCAAATACTATCACAGCATCAGCTACGGCGTGGACCCGGAGACGGGCCGCATCGACTATGATCAGGTCGAGGACATGGTTCGCCGGTACCGGCCGAAGCTGCTTGTGGCCGGGGCGTCCGCCTATCCCAGAGCCATTGATTTTAAGGCATTTGCCGAGATCGCGCACAAAAACGGCGCGCTGCTCATGGTCGACATGGCGCATATCGCGGGTCTTGTCGCAGGCGGGCAGCATATGAGCCCCGTTCCCTATGCCGACGTTGTCACGACCACCACGCATAAGACGCTGCGCGGCCCGCGCGGCGGCATGATCCTCTCGCGCGACGAGGAATTCGCCAAAAAGCTCAACAGCGCCGTCTTCCCTGGCACGCAGGGCGGGCCGCTGATGCACGTGATCGCGGGCAAGGCCATCTGCCTGCGCGAGGCGGCGCAGCCGGAATTCAGAGCCTATGCGGAAAACGTTGTAAAAAACGCAAAGGCGCTGGCAGAAGCGCTGCTGGCGCACGGCTTCGATCTCGTGACCGGCGGCACAGACAACCATCTGATGCTTGCCGATCTGCGGAAAAAGAACATCACTGGCAAGGAGCTGCAGACAAAGCTTGACGAGGTGCACATCACCGTCAACAAAAACGCCATCCCGAACGACCCGCAGAAGCCCGGCGTCACCAGCGGCGTGCGCATCGGTACGCCCGCGTGCACCACGCGCGGCTTTACGCCGGAGGATATGCCGGTCGTGGCCGACTGCATCGACAAGATCGCGACGGACTATGAAGCCAACCGCGAAGCCGTGCTTGCCGCCGTGGCGGAGCTTGTCAGAAAGCATCCGATCTACGAATAAGCGCCGTCTGCCTCCAATTGCGCGGTTTGCCGCTTTTTGTCTAAATCTTGTGCTTTCGGGCAAAATGTAACACAAATGAAATGTTGGACGCATTTACAAACCGGGCACAATATATTATGATAGTGGCACAAGCTCAAGAGAAGGAGGCTGACCGTCGTGAATGACAATACCATCAAGTTTGTGGTACCGGAAGACAGTAGTGAGGAAATGAAGAGCATTCTGACCGCCGTATATGGCGCCCTCAGCGAAAAAGGGTATAACCCCATCAATCAGATAGTCGGTTATCTCCTGTCCGAGGATCCTACCTACATTACCAACTACAACAATGCCCGCAGCCTGATCTGCAAGCTCGACCGTGACGAGCTGCTTCAGGAGCTGGTCAAGCATTATCTGTTCTCATAACCGCAAACGATCCCCCGGCAGCGCCTGTAACGGCGCTGCCGGTTTTTCTTTGATACACCGGCGCCCAAGGCGTCCCTTTGACACAAAGGGACGCTCAGGTGCGTACAGATCCGCGCTGTTTGCCAAAAAGCGATTCCGGGATTGCATTTCCTATGGAAAAATGGTAAAATACCAAGATAGAATAAATTGGAGAGGTATCCGCGTGTATCTGAAATCATTGGAGATCCAGGGCTTCAAGTCCTTCCCGGACAGGACGCTTTTGCAGTTCGGCAGCGACTGCACCGCCATCGTCGGGCCGAACGGCAGCGGAAAATCGAATATTTCCGACGCCATCAGCTGGGTGCTTGGCGAGCAAAGCACCCGCGCGCTGCGCGGCGCGAAGATGGAGGACGTGATCTTCGGCGGCACGGCCAAGCGCCCCGCCGTCGGCTACGCCGAGGCGACGCTCGTGCTTGACAATTCCGACGCCAGCCTTCGCATTGAGACGCCCGAGGTCATGATCACCCGCCGCTATTTCCGCTCCGGTGAGAGCGAATACTATATAAATAAGCAGCTTGCCCGCCTCAAGGACATCAACGAGCTGTTCATGGACACCGGCCTTGGCCGCGAGGGCTATTCCAACATCGGACAGGGCCGCATTGACGAGATCCTTGCGCTCAAGTCGACCGACCGGCGTGAAATTTTTGAAGAGGCCGCAGGCATCTCCAAATTCCGCCACCGCAAGGAGGAAACAGAGCGCCGTCTAGCCAACACTGAGGACAATCTGCTGCGCATCGGCGATAAGATCTCCGAGCTGGAGCTTCAGGTCGGCCCGCTGCGGGAGCAGGCGGAGAAGGCACAGAAATATCTGACCTTCCGCACCGAGCTCAAGGGTCTTGAGGTCACGGTCTGGCTGGAAAATCTCAAAAAAATCGCCGAAAGCGCCCGCAAGGCCGAGACGGATTACGCCTCCGCCGCTTTCATCCTCGAACAGGCGCACGACGAGCTGACCGCGCTCTACAGCAAGGCCGAGCAGCTCAGCCTGCAATACAACCACCAGACGCTTCAGCTCGACCAGCAGCGCGAGCACATCAGCCAGATGGAGGCCGAACGCCAGCAGGCACAGAACGAAATTACGCTCCTGCGCGCGGAGATCCAGCACCACCAGACGAACATCGACCGCATCCGGCAGGAGCTGCAGGATCAGCAGACGCGAAGCGGCGGCATTGCGGGCCAGATCGAGGCCGAGCGGCAGAAGATCGAAGAAAATACCCGCGCGCTGGCCGCTGCAAATGACTCCCTTGCCGCCGTTCAGCAGGAGGCGCAGGCTCTCGCAGAGCAGACCGGCGAAGCCGGACAGCAGCTCGTTTCCCTCCGTGCCCAGCAGGCGCTTTTGCAGTCGCAGAGCGCCTCCGTGACTGCGCAGATCGCCTCCATGGAGGCCTCCATGGAGGAGGTCCTTGCCCGCAGACAGACGCTGGAGGAGGACCGGACTGCCGCAAAGGCCCGGCAGGAGCAGATCGCGGCGCAGCAGCTCGCCTGCAAAAAAAGTCTTGAACAGGCGCAGGACGACGCGCAGAGCGCGAAAAATACCATCGCGGGCTATGAGCTTCGCCTGAAAGCGCGTCAGGACAAGCGCGACGGCCTGCAAAGGCAGCTGAACGCCGCCGGCGTCCAGCTCGATACGCTTGATTCGAAGATCCGTATGCTCCGTGAGATGGAGCGCGAATACGAGGGCTTTTCCAAGGCCGTCCGCCTTGTCATGCAGGACGCGGCAGCCGGAAAGCTTCGCGGCATCCACGGCCCGGTTTCCAAGCTCATCCGCGTGGAAGACCGCTATACCACCGCCATCGAGACGGCGCTCGGCGCCGCCATGCAGAACATTGTCGTCTCCTCCGAGGAAGACGGCAAGACCGCCATCCAGATGCTCAAGCGCCGCGACGGCGGCCGCGCGACCTTCCTTCCGCTCACCGCGATCAAGCCGCAAAGCCTGCAGGATACCGTCTGCCAGCGGCAGCCGGGCTTTATCTCCGTCGCCTCCGGCCTTGTCTCATGCGACGAGCGCTACCGCGCCGTGATTGAAAACGCCCTTGGCCGCACCGTGATCTGCGACACGCTGGATAACGCCGTGCGCATGGCGCGTGCCTGCGCGAACCGCGTGCGCATTGTCACGCTCGACGGGCAGGTCATGAACACGGGCGGCAGTATGACCGGCGGCTCTGCCGCAAAGAGCGCGGGCGTTCTGACGCGCGCGAACACGCTTGCAAAGCTGGCCGAGGAACGGAACGCACTCGCGCAAAGCCTTGAATCGCTCAAGGCGCAGACGGCCGAGGCCGCTTCCTCCGCCGCGAAGACCGAATTTGAGCTTACTGCCGTCCGCAGCCAGCTCCGCGAGGCGGAAGACGAGGTGCTGCGACGCACGGAGGAGCACAAGCAGGTGCAGCTTCTGGCTGCTGCGGTCACGGAAAATCTGGAAAACATCGAAAAGGAGCTTGCCCACCTGACCAGCCGCACCGGCGGCGAGGAGGGAAAGCTGCAGGCGCTCAAGGCCCAGCTGCAGCAGCAGATTGCCGCGCAGGACGCGCTGCACGCGCGGGAGACGGAGCTGACCGGCAGGCAGACCGCCCTGACCGAGCAGCAGCAGCAGCTCACGGACCAGATCACCGCCCTGCGCATGGACGCGGCCTCCATCGAGACGGCGCGCGCAGCCTCCGAGAACACCATCGCCCAGCTGCAGGCGCTCAGCGAGGCCATGCAGGGCGACGTGACGCAGAAAACAGGGCTGATCCACGAATACGAATTACAGATCTCTGCGCTCGAAGGGCAGATTCAGGAGAAGGAGGACGGTCTGACGGCCTCCGGCACACAGCTTGATTTAGCCCGGCAGACACTGAAGGAGGCCGTTGACGAGCGTGCCCAGCTCGAGGCCCGCCGCAGCCAGACCGAAAAGCAGGCGCAGGAGAAAAACCAGTCCATTTTGCAGCTCGAACGCGAAACAGCCCGTCTCGAACAGAAAAAGGCCACAAGCGAGCTTGAGGAAAAGCAGATCGTTGATAAGCTCTGGGATTCCTACGAGCTGACCCCCGGCACGGCAGAAAAGGAAACTGTCGAGATTGAAAGTCTCACGGCAGCCAACAAGCGCATTACCGAGGTGCACCGGAAAATTTCTGCCCTCGGCACGCCGAATCTCGGCGCGATCGACGAATACGCCCGCGTGTCCGAGCGCTATGAATATCTGACCGCCCAGCGCGACGACGTGCAGCACGCGAAGTCCGAGCTGGAAAACATCGTCGCCTCCATCACGACGGAAATGACCGAAATTTTTGTCCGGGAATTTGCCCGTATTGATGAATATTTCGGCAAAACGTTCGAAGAAATGTTTGGCGGAGGAAAAGCCTCGCTCATACTGGAGGACAAGTCCGCGCCGCTCGAATGCGGCATTGAGATCCGCGTCCAGCCGCCCGGAAAGCAGGTCAAGACCATCACGCTTCTCTCCGGCGGCGAAAAGGCGTTTGTGGCCATCGCGCTCTATTTTGCCATCTTAAAGGTACGCCCCACACCGTTCTGTATGCTCGACGAGATCGATGCCGCGCTGGATGACCGCAACGTCGAGCGTTTTGCAAATTATCTGCACACGCTCAGCGACAGGACGCAGTTCATCGTCATCACACACCGCCGCGGCACCATGGAGGCCGCCGACGTACTCTACGGCGTCACCATGCAGGAGCAGGGCGTGTCCAAGATCCTCCGCCTGAGCCTCGACGAGCTTGCAAAACAGCTGGGGGTTACGAACTGATAAAAACGCAGCAGATTTGTAGCTTTCCAGCGGGCCGATGTGGGCATCGGCCCCTACAGGGTACTGCGCAAATACCTGGAATATCATCCAGAAAGGATATCAAATACATGGGATTTTTTGAAAAACTCAAGCAGGGACTGAGCAAGACGGCCAGTTCCATCAGCAGCGTCTTTACCGCCAGTGAGCTGGACGACGAGTTCTATGACGATCTTGAGGAAAGCCTCATCGTCTCTGACCTCGGTATGGACACGACGGAGGCCGTTATGGATCGTCTGCGCCAGACCGCGAAGGAGCAGCGCATCAAGACCGTCGACGAGGCCAAGCTTGCCCTGCGCGGCATTCTCGCCGATATGCTGAACGTCGGCGATCCGGCCCTGAAGCTGGATACAAAGCCGTCGGTCATTCTCGTCATCGGCGTCAACGGCGTCGGCAAGACGACCACCATCGGCAAGCTTGCACACCAGCTGCACGATCAGGGCAAGAAGGTCCTGCTGTGCGCGGGCGACACGTTCCGCGCCGCGGCAGCCGATCAGCTTGAGATCTGGTCGGAGCGTGCGCACTGCGACATTATCCGCCAGCACGAGGGTGCGGACCCCGCCTCCGTCGTTTTTGACGCCATCGCAGCGGCAAGAGCGCGCAGCAGCGACGTCATCATCTGCGACACCGCAGGCCGCCTGCACAACAAGCAGAACCTCATGAACGAATTAAATAAGATCTCCCGCATTCTTGACCGTGAGCTTCCCGGCGCCAGCAAGGAGGTCCTGCTCGTCCTCGACGGCACGACCGGCCAGAACGGCCTGCTTCAGGCCAGGCAGTTCCAGGAATGTGCGGGCGTTACCGGCATGGTTCTCACGAAGCTGGACGGCACGGCCAAGGGCGGCGTGGTCATTGCGGTCGCGCAGGCGCTGCATATCCCGGTCAAGTTCATCGGCGTCGGCGAGCAGATCGACGATCTGATGCCCTTCGACGCGAAGAGTTTTGCGGAGGCGCTGATATGAAGGTGATCTTAGCCAGCCAGAACCAGCACAAGCTGGTCGAGCTTTCCGCGATTTTGTCCCAGCTCGGCTTTGAGATCGCGCTGGAATCGGAATACGGGCTGCACGTGGACGTCGACGAGACGGGCACGACGTTTGAAGAAAACTCGCTTTTGAAGGCGGAGGCCGTCATGAAGGCCAGCGGTATGCCCGTTCTGGCCGATGATTCCGGCCTCATGGTGGACGCGCTGGACGGCGCGCCGGGCGTGTACTCCGCCCGCTACGGCCATAAAAGCTCCGACGCGGAGCGCATTGCCTATCTGCTTGAAAATCTGAAGGACGTTCCGGCGGAAAAACGCACGGCGAAATTCGTCTGCGTCATTACCTGCCTCTGGCCGGACGGCCGGAGGATCGTCGCGCGCGGCGAATGCCCCGGACAAATTCTGTTCGCGCCCAAGGGCACGGGCGGATTCGGCTACGACCCGGTATTTTACCTGCCGGAGCTTGAAAAGACCTATGCCGAGCTTGCGCCTGAGGAGAAAAACGCCATTTCCCACCGTGCGCGGGCGCTTCAGGCATTTTGCAGAATCTATCGGGAGGAATTTGAACATGATGACAAGTAAGGAACGCGCCGAGCTTCGCGCGCAGGCCAATCCGCTGGACGTGACGCTCATCGTCGGCAAGGGCGGTATTTCCGACACGCTGCTGGACGAGGCTGTCGTCCTGCTTGACAGCCACGAGCTGGTCAAGGGCCGCGTGCTCGAAACCTCCGGACTCACGGCCCGCGAAGCCTCTGACGCCATCTGCGAGGCGCTTGGCGCCGAGGGCGTCGCCTGCGTCGGCACAAAGTTTGTGATCTGGCGCAAGTCCGAAAAGGTGGAGCAGGAGAAGAAAAAGGCTGCCGCGAAAAAGTCGGCCAAAAAAGTCTCCGGCAACTATAACCCCGTCAAGGCCGGGCTTCGCGCCCGCAAGCAGGCAGCCGAGCAGCAGCGGAAGCAGCGCAAGCAGTACTTCCACGATAAGGCAGTCTCCGCCGCCATCGAGCGCAGCCGCCAGCAGAAGGAAGAGCAGTAAAAAAGAACACCGACAGGGGAGGGGCGCAGCATGGCAAGGATCGGCATTTACGGCGGCAGCTTCAATCCGCCGCATCTGGGGCATATTTTCGCCGCGCGCAAGGCGCGGCAGCTGCTGGGACTGGACAAAATTCTCTTGATCCCCGCAGCCATCCCGCCGCACAAGGCCGTGGCCGAAGGCTCGCCGGACGGCGAAACGCGCTTCGCGCTCACGCAGCTTGCCATAGCTGGAGAAACCGGCATGGAGGTCAGCCGCATCGAGCTTGACCGGCCCGGCCCGAGCTATACCGTGGATACGCTGCGCGAACTGCGGGAAAGCTATCCGCAGGATGAGCTGTATCTGCTGATGGGAACCGATATGTTCCTGTCCATTTTCCAGTGGCGCGAGCCGGAAGCCATTGCAGCGCTGGCCGTGCCCGTCTGCATGGCCCGCGTGCGTGCCGATGCAGCGCTTTCTGCGCAGCTGCTGGCCCAGCAGGAAAAAATGGAGGCCGTATTCGGCGTCCGGCCCATCGTTCTGCAGAACGACTGTCTGGAAATTTCGTCGACCGAGGCCCGTCGGCTCCTGTTTTTCGGCATTGCGGACGAGGTCCTGCACCCGGACGTGCTGGCCATGATCGAACGGGAGAGGCTCTACGGCGTGGGCGGCGCATATCACGCGCTGCCGTTTGCGGATCTGCGCCGCGTCAGCCTTTCTCTGCACAAGGAAAAGCGCCGCGCCCACGCGCAGGGCGTGTCCGATACCGCCGTGCTGCTGGCAAAAAAATACGGCGCGGATGAGACGGACGCTGCCCGTGCCGGGATCCTGCACGATATTACCAAGGCGCTCTCTCCTGCGCAGCAGCAAAAGCTGGTCGATCATTGGAAGCTGCCGGTATCGCCATTCGAATACGCGCAGGCGAAGCTGCTCCACGCCAAGACCGGCGCGGCGGCTGCCGCACGTATTTTCGGTGAGAACAATGCCGTCGTCTCCGCCATCGACTATCATACGACCGGCAGAGCGCAGATGACCCTGCTGGAAAAAATCATCTACATTGCGGATTATATGGAGCCGAACCGCGATTTTCCGGGCGTTGACCGCCTGCGGGAGGCTGTCTGGCGCGATCTGGACGAGGGCGTGCTGCTCGGCATCGATATGACGCTGGAGCAGCTTGCAAAAAAGGGCCAGCCCGCCTGCGCCGATTCCCTTGCGGCCAGAGACTGGCTCATCCAAACCCGAAAGGAACCCTGAATGAAGCTATTTGGCAATCGCCGCCGTGCGGCGCATACAAAAAAGTCCGCGCTGTCGCGCGGTACACGCACGGCGCTGATCGCGGCGGTGATCGTGCTGGCAGTCGCCGGAAGCGCGTTCGCGGCGTGGAAGCTGCTGGTGAAGCCGGTGGAGCGTCCGGCGCTCTCCGAGCCGGAGCCGGAGCCTCCCGCCGAGGAAGAAGCGCCGGAGCCGTCCGCCGTTCCAGTCACACCGCAGGAGCTTGAGCCGGAGCAGCAGCCGGAGGAGGACGTGCCCACCGAGCAGCCCAAGGCGCTGCGCGACGGTGTCTATAATATCCTCATCTGCGGCACAGACGGCGACGGTTATCGCACCGACACCATCATCGTCGCCCATCTGGATGCGAACATGCACACGGTCGCGCTTCTGTCTATCCCGCGCGATACCCCGGTCGCGACCGGGGGCGGGGGACTTATGAAGATCAACTCGGTTTACGCGGGCGGCGGTGCGGACGGCATGGAACGGCTTGCCTCGCGCCTGCACAGCCTGCTCGGCTTTCCGGTCGACGGCTATGTGCTCGTCGATCTGGAGGCGTTCAAGAAGACCGTCGATCTTGTCGGCGGCGTCGACTTTGACGTGCCGCAGGACATGGACTATGAGGATGCGTCGCAGGATCTGTATATCCACCTGAAGAAGGGGCCGCAGCATCTGGACGGCGAAAAGGCTATGGAGCTTGTCCGCTTCCGCAAGGGCTACGCCACGCAGGATATCCAGCGCACGCAGGTGCAGCAGCAGTTTTTGAAGGCGCTGGCAAAGCGGTGCCTGTCCGTCAGCAGCCTGACAAAAATCGGGGAGTTTGCAGACATTTTTGCCGAATATGTCACCACGAGCCTCACAACCGGCAATATGGTCTGGTTCGGCAAGGAGCTGCTGGCCTGCGATTTTGATACCATGCAGTGCTGCACCGCGGAGGGCGAGGGCGCGATGATAAACGGCGCGGCCTATTATCCCCTCTACGCCGGACGGCTGCTGGAAACAGTCAACGCCTGCTTCAATCCCTATGACGCGCCGATCGCCTCCGGCACGCTGAATGTCGTCACGCCCGAACAGGCGTATGCCTATCAGAAGCAGCCTGACCCGGAACCGGAAGAACCAGACGAGCCGGACGAGCCGCAGGAGGCCCCGGAAGAACCGGAAGATTCGGAAGAAACAGCCGAACCTGACGCGTCCGAACCCACAGAAGACCCCTTCCCGGACGGTACGGTCTGGGAAGAACCCGATACAGATCAGAAAGGAACATAAAAACCATGCTCAGTGCAAAAGAAGTGGCCGCGCTTGCGGCAAAGGCGCTCGACGCCAAAATGGGTGAGGACATCCGCCTCATCGGCATCACCGACATTTCGACCCTCGCCGACTTTTTTCTCATCTGCACCGCCACCAGCTCCACCCACGTCAAGACGCTCTGCGACTATGCCGAGTACACGCTGGAGCAGCTGGGGGAGCAGATGCTCAGCCGGGAAGGCCACCGGGGCAATTCCTGGGAGCTGCTGGATTACGGCAGCATTGTCGTCCACGTTTTTACCGAGGAAGCCCGGAAGTTCTACGATCTGGAACGCCTGTGGGCGGACGCGGAACTTGTGGATATCCGGGATATCGTCATCGAAGAGAATTAGTATATATCCGGCTGACCGAAATGCAGCCGGTTTGAGAGGTGTGTTCGGCATGAATTACGATTACGCAAAAATTGAGGCCAAGTGGCACAAGTACTGGCAGGAGCATAATACCTTCTACACCGACGTGTGGGATTTCTCCAAGCCCAAATACTATGTGCTGGATATGTTCCCGTACCCCTCCGGCGATATCCACATGGGCCATGTGAGCAACTACACCTACGG
>ENA-OPEC01000969-OPEC01000969.1-human-gut-metagenome-genome-assembly--contig:-NODE-969-length-22036-cov-3.968928_pt1 | contig 22036 bp, 17 predicted proteins | sample MGYA00241622_ERZ501507 | MGnify/ENA primary metagenome ERZ501507 (study PRJEB25962, sample SAMEA2042582) | human gut metagenome | biome: human gut; feature: human-associated habitat; material: faeces... | reverse complement strand
AAGGGTGCAGTGTCAGCGGGGTGATCTTGGAAAGAGACATCACTCCGCTGTGCTGCACATTTTTTAAGGCAATGTGGAAGGAGCATTTATGATAGAGTTTTCAAACGTATCCAAGGTATATCCCAACGGCGTGGTTGGACTCGACGATGTCAATCTTACGATTGAGCAGGGCGAGTTTGTGGGAATCATCGGTCTTTCGGGAGCAGGAAAATCGACACTGATCCGCCATATTACAGGGGTGTATAAACCGGATGCAGGAGAAGTCCTCATTGCGGGGGAACCGGTGTATGAGAATAAAAAAGTAAAAGCGAAATTTTCTTATATCCCGGATGAAATATTTTATTTTATGCAGGCAGACACGATGGAAATGAAGCGTTTTTATCAGGGAATTTATCCTGCATTTGATGAAAAACTTTTTTACCGTCTTCAGGAGTTCTTTCCGAATATTGACGTAAAAAGAAGTATTCGCCGTCTGTCAAAAGGTATGCAGAAACAGGTTGCTTTCTGGCTTGCAATTTGTGCAAAGCCGGAACTGATGATCTTAGATGAGCCGGTAGACGGTCTTGATCCGGTTATGCGCAGACAGATCTGGAGCATCATCATGTCGGAAGTTGCGGAAAATCAGATGACAGTACTGGTATCATCCCACAATTTAAGAGAGCTGGAGGATGTCTGTGATCATGTCGGCATTATGCATCAGGGAACGATCATGATCGAGCGGTCTTTAAGCGATCTGCAGGGCAGCGTATCAAAAATCCAGGTTGCATGCCAGAATGGTGTGCCGAAGCTGCCGGAAGAATTTGAAGTCCTTCATATGTCCAATACGGGACGTGTATACACGCTGATCGTAAAAGGAGATCCGGAAGATGCCAAAAAAGCTTTAGCGGCAGCAAATCCGGCAATCGTGGATGTCCTTCCACTGACATTGGAAGAAATATTTATCTATGAAATGGGAGGTGCTGATTATGAAGTCAAAGACATCCTCTTTTAATACAACGATATTTAAAAAGAATCTTACACATCACTGGCCGATCTGGATCGTATACCTGTGCTATCTGATCGTGGTAGTGCCGCTCAGTATCTGGCTTTATGCAAATAATGAGAGTAATTATATCGGAAACGTTCCGCTTACACAGAAACAATATTATGTGATCGGATCAGCGTTAGCAGGTGCGGGATCGGTAATACCGGTTTTTATTGCAGCGGCAGCGGCAGCACTTGCAGTGTTTTCTTATTTATATAATCCCAGAAATGCCAATATGATACATTCTCTGCCATTAGACAGGCGGGAACTTTATATCACCAATTATGTTTCCGGTTTTGTTTTTCTGTTTGTCCCGGAACTGATTGCATTTATTGCCGGTGTACTGGTCTGCCTGGCAAACCAGATTACCTGTATCCAGTATCTGTTTTACTGGTTTTTATACATGGCAGGCGTATCTTTTTTCGCATATGCGCTTGCGGTATTTGTGGCTATGCTGACGGGAAATATTTTTGCCATGCCGTTTTATTATCTGGCAGTCAATTATCTATGGATCGGCTGTATGAAGATGGTGCAGAATATATCAAGTCTGATCTGTTACGGTGTATCAGATACATGGACTTCGAGTCAGACCAGTAGATTGTCACCGCTTGATTATCTGATCCGTAATCTGGTTATGGGAGTAAAATACGATAAGGACTATGTGCAGGCAGTTGGAGTTACGATCAGTGGCGGAAAAACAGTTGCAGTTTATGCTGTGGCAGCAGTTGTGATCACGGTTTTTGCGTACTTTTTATATAAAAATCGTAAAATCGAAACAACCGGAGACGTAGTCAGTATTGCAGCTTTAAGACCGGTATTCCGCTGGATATCCGGTATCTGTGGCGGCGGACTGATCGCACTTGCCGTATCTGCTCTGGTACTTGAATATATCAAAGTGAATGAATTTATCAGCCTTATGATTTTTATGGTCATTTTTGGAAGCATCTGTTTTTTTGCGGCAGAAATGGTTTTGCAGAAGAATTTCCGTGTACTGTGCAAAAAAAGAATTGCAGAGTGGGCTGGTTTTGTGGCGGTTGTGCTGATATTACTGACCTGTTTCCGCGTGGATGTATTTGGCATTGAACGCAAAATTCCGGATGCATCTGAGATTGAAGCTGCATTTGTGAATATGGATTATCCGGTCTGTGTTTCAAAAGAGCAGATCCCGGATGTGCTGGAATTACAGAAACAGTGTATTGACAGCAAAGATGAATATTTATCTGTCTATAAAAAGGGAAAAAATTATTATTATACATCGTTCCGGTATTACATGAAGGATGGCTCTGTGTTTGAGCGGAGATATCCGGTTTCCGTTACGGAGGAGGCATTAAAAGACAAAAATTCAGTTGCATTTAAACTGACTGCCTTGGAGACAGATCCGGATAACATGATGAAACAGGTTCTTGGAAACGGATATAAAGAGAATGATTATTATTCCGGATATTTAACCGTCTATAAGGAAGATGGTGAATCGGATGTATATACGTTTTCCAGACAGGAAAGCGCTGTTCTGCGGGACGCTGTTGAACAGGATGTGAGAGAGGGCAATTTTGATTATTACCAGCTTCCGGCGGTTTATAAGGATGGACAGGACGAGATGTATACCAATTCATTTTCGATTTCTTATTATGGAAAAGGAAATGATTACCAGACCTGGGATTACTATTATAATTATTATGATTACCGGAATGCGCGAAATGATAATGTTGCGCATGGCGATGCATCCGGAAACAGTTATATCCAGTTTGGACCGAAGTGTGAAAATACGGTAAAGGCATTGGAAAAGATGGGTGTGCTCAGTGACACCTGGCATCTGTATAATTATGATGAGCTTGATGAGATCCAGAAAAAGACAGGTGTGACAGAATAAATCAAAAATTCGAGAAATGTTCTGTAAAAGCCCGCAATGGAAAATATCTTTACAAGAACCACAGGATATTGTAAAATCAAAATAATGTTCAGAGCGTAGTATCAGCCGCTCATGAAGTGAATGAGATTTGAGAATAAAAGGAGTACAGGAAATTATGAGTAAACCCGTAGTGGCGATTGTTGGTCGTCCGAATGTTGGAAAATCGACGTTGTTTAATGTGCTTGCAGGCGAGCGGATTTCCATCGTAAAGGATACGCCGGGCGTGACCAGAGACAGGATCTATGCGGATGTGACCTGGCTGGATTATCATTTTACCATGATCGATACCGGTGGTATTGAACCGGACAGTAAAGATATCATTTTATCCCAGATGCGTGAGCAGGCGGAGATTGCGATCGCAACTGCGGATGTGATCATTTTTTTGACAGACGTGAGACAGGGACTGCAGGATTCGGATTCTAAGGTGGCAGATATGCTGCGCCGTTCCGGAAAGCCGGTTGTTTTAGTTGTCAACAAAGTGGACAGTTTTGAAAAATTTATGCCGGATGTGTATGAGTTTTATAATCTGGGTATCGGGGATCCGTATCCGATTTCTGCATCCTCCATGTTAGGACTTGGAGATATGCTTGACGAAGTGGTAAAGAATTTCCCGGAATACAACAAAGATGAGGCGGAAGATGAGAGACCGAAGGTTGCGATCATCGGAAAACCAAATGTTGGAAAGTCATCCCTGATCAATAAACTTGCACAGGAGGACCGCGTGATCGTGTCCGATATTGCAGGTACGACCCGTGATGCAATCGATACGGATATCCGGTACAACGGAAAGGAATATGTGTTTATCGATACAGCAGGACTGCGCCGTAAGAATAAGATCAAGGAAGAAATCGAGCGTTACAGTATCATCCGTGCCGTGACGGCAGTGGAGCGCGCCGATGTGTGTATCATTGTGATCGATGCGACCGAGGGTGTGACCGAACAGGATGCAAAAATCGCAGGAATCGCTCATGAGCGTGGAAAGGGTATCATTATTGCAGTCAATAAATGGGATGCCATTGAAAAAGACGATAAGACAATCTACCGCCATACGGAGAAAATCCGTCAGATTTTAAGCTTTATGCCATATGCAGAAATTTTATTTATCTCTGCAAAATCAGGACAGCGTTTAAACAAACTGTTTGACATGATCGACCTTGTCATTGAGAATAACAGCATGCGTGTTGCAACCGGTGTCTTAAATGAGATCGTTGCGGAGGCAGTAGCAATGCAGCAGCCGCCTTCAGACAAAGGAAAACGTCTGAAAATCTACTATACCACACAGGTTGCGGTAAAGCCGCCAACGTTTGTTATTTTTGTCAACGACAAAGAATTGATGCATTTTTCTTATACCCGTTATCTGGAAAACCGTATCCGTGATACATTTGGATTCCGTGGAACGGCGTTAAAATTTATCATTCGTGAGAGGAAGGAAGAACAGTAATGCTTGGGGCAAGAGTCATAGCAGTGGCAGTGGGGTATTGTTTTGGGTTATTCCAGACAGGATATATTTATGGAGAAAAGCACGGCGTGGATATCAGAACACAGGGCAGCGGCAATGCGGGAACGACAAATACGCTGCGCGTGTTAGGCTGGAAGGCTGGATTAATCACTTTTCTGGGTGATCTGTTTAAAGCGATTTTTGCAGTGCTTCTGATCCGTTTCATTTTTATCGGAAAATATCCGGATGCGGTCAAGATCTTAGAACTTTACGCAGGGTTCGGAGCAGTTTTGGGACACAACTTCCCATTTTATCTGAAATTTAAGGGTGGAAAAGGGATTGCATGTACGTCCGGTATGATCCTTGCAGTGTGTCCGCTTGCAGCGCCAATCTGCCTGATACTGTTTATTGGATCAATCGCGATTACAAGATATGTATCGTTAGGTTCTATCCTTGTTGTGACAAGTTATCTGATCCAGGTACTGATATTTGGCCACATGGGATATCTTCATGTGGATACGGCATATCTGCCGGAATTTTACATTGTCAGTGCATGTTTTACAGCGATGGCATTATGGAGACACAAAGCCAATATTAAGCGTCTGCTTACTGGAACAGAAAACAAATTTGGAATGAAAAAGAATCAGGAGGAATGACAGAATGGCAAAGACAGCCGTTATTGGTGCAGGAAGCTGGGGTACGGCACTTTCTCTGGTATTACATACAAATGGAAACGATGTGACAGTCTGGTCGATCGTGGAGCAGGAAGTACAGATGCTCCGTGAAAAACACGAGCATGTGGATAAACTTCCGGGAGTGAAATTACCGGAAGATATTACATTTACCACAGATTTAAAAGAGGCGATCGAGGGAAAAGATTATCTGATCCTTGCGGTGCCGTCTGTTTTTACGAGAAGCACGGCAAAATCTATGGCACCTTTTGTAAAAAAGGGACAGGTAATCGTCTGTGTGGCAAAAGGTATTGAGGAAAATACCCTGATGACACTTTCTGATATCGTAGAGCAGGAAATTCCTGCTGCTGACGTGGCAGTGATGTGCGGACCGAGCCATGCAGAGGAAGTTGGAATCGGACTCCCGACCACAGTCGTTGCGGGTGCAAGAAAGAAGTCTGTGGCTGAGGGTGTGCAGGATATTTTCATGAATGAAGTATTCCGTGTATACACAAGTCCGGACGTCCTTGGAATGGAACTTGGCGGATCTTTAAAAAATGTGATCGCACTTGCAGCAGGTATGGCGGACGGACTTGGATACGGAGATAATACCAAGGCAGCGTTGATCACACGCGGTATATCTGAAATCAGCAGACTTGCAATTAAGATGGGTGCAAATGCAGAAACATTGAGCGGTCTGACTGGTATTGGTGATCTGATCGTAACCTGTGCGAGCGTACACAGCCGTAATCGAAAAGCCGGATATCTGATCGTATATGATCCATATGCGGAACTGATTCATTATGAATCCAAGTCAAGAGGATATGAAGATACGCCAGAAAAGCAGTTAAGATTCAAGGGAGAGATAGAAACTTTCCAAAGCAAATGGCAGAAAGAATTGGATGAGGGAGATCCATATTACAACAGGAATTTCCCAATGACAACAGAGGCGTATGTATTGGCTTCAGAGTAAATATCAGAGGTAAAAATGTTTTTAACGAGAGCAGCGCAGATTATTGGAAAAGAAGGCTTTAAGACATTCGGGTATGCATTACAACAGAAGATGCATCAGAATATGACAGATGCTAAAGTCTATGGCATTTATCAGAAAAAAATCGCACCAAAACAGCGTATTACTGATAATAAGGCTGACTGCACAGCAATATGCAGACATAGTGGAAGCTATGAAAGCATGCTGGCAGCAGTGTCTGGAATGGATGCTGAATATATAGCAGTGTGTGATGAAAGCTGTGAATTCGATAAAGATTATACAGCAATTGTTTCACATTATATAAGGATTCAGAAAAGGGCAGGACGCAGTCTTATATATATATATACTGATTCGGAAAAGTATAATCAGGAAGCTGGATGCGGACTTCCTGACTGCAAGCCTGATTATTCATGGGATACACTGTTATCTTACAATTATATTGGCGATGCATTTGTTGCAAAGAAGAATGCTCTTATAGATGCTATTAATGAATGTAAGAATCATGGCGCAGTTGATAATATTAATTATTATGAACTGTCTTTAATAATTCTTTCAAAGTGTAAGACGTCAGATGTTGGGCATATCCATCAAGTGCTTGTTAAGGACATAAGAATTGACAGTAAATCATACAGGACTGCTGATGACGGAATGGCAGCTTTTAAGAAAATGATTCTGGAAAGTTCAGAAATTAATGTGAACATCGTAGCAGATAAGCATGATTCAGCAGTTGAGCATGTGCATTACATTACGAATGAATATGATCTGGTGAGTATAATTATTCCATCAAAGGATAATCCAGACATATTAAAATGCTGTTTACAGAGTATCCGCAAGTTCACAAAATATATTAATTACGAAATTGTTGTTGTTGATAACGGAAGTAATGACAGCAACAGAAAAGAGTATGAGAAGCTTGTAGATACATTTGAAGGACAGGCATCATATGTGTATGAAAAGGCAGATTTTAATTTCTCACATATGTGTAATGTTGGAGCAGCTAAAGCAAAAGGTAATCTGTTGCTGTTCCTTAATGATGATATTGAAATAATCGGACAGGATTATGAAGACACAGACTGGCTTTCAGTACTTGTCGGACAGGCAAAGCAGGAAAGTACCGGCGCGGTTGGTGCAAAGCTTCTGTATCCGGACTCATCATATATCCAGCATGTGGGTGTAATTAATTATGAATCAAGCTGTTTTGCACATCTGTATGCGAAGGCAGTTGATGATGAGAATATCAAGGCTCACAGGAATTACGCTGATTATGACTGCCTGTGTGTTACAGGAGCATGCTTTATGATTGAGAAGGCTAAATTCGATAAAGCTGGTGGATTTGATGAAGCATTTGAAGTAACACATAATGATGTTGATATATGCCTGACTCTCTATGAACAGGGATATTACAATGTCTTAAGAAATGACGTGGTTCTTTTTCACCATGAATCATTCTCAAGAGGTGATGATGAGGTTGATGAAGAAAAGAACAGACGTAATATGCATGCAAGGGATATGACATATGAAAAACATCCAAAGCTTGAGAAATATGACCCTTTCTATAGTCCGCTTCTTACGCAGACGGAGAATAACTACAGATTCGGAGATGAGATATATTCTGTAATATACAGAAAACCTCAGAAAGCTGACAGATTAAGGCCGGCTGCAGGATATATGGAAGTATCACCTACAGTTAAGGTGACAGAAACAGGGTATCATGATGATATGCAGCTTAGGGGATTTGCATATAACGGAAATAAAGTGTATTATAATCCCGTAATTTTTCTGTGGAATGAACAGAATTGTTATAGGATTAAGGCACAGTCAGTATGTGACAGAGTATTTCATTTAAGAAAAGGTGTGGATAAGAACATTAACTATGCACCGTTTTTTTGTGGAATAGATACAACGGATATGGAAAGCGGCACATATAGATGTGCTATCAGAGCTGATGGTAAATATTATGATGCACAGACAGATGTCGTAATTGATGGTTAAAACAATATGGCAGAACAAGGAGGAATTTATGAAGACTACAGCACTTATTATGGCAGGTGGTAAGGGAGAGCGATTCTGGCCAAAGAGCCGTGTTAATATGCCAAAACAGTTCCTTTCTCTTACAGATGACGGAAAGACTATGATACAGCTCACGGTAGAGCGAATCAGCCCATTGGTTGATATTAAGGATGTTTATATTGCTACTAACAAGAACTACAGAGAACTTGTAAAGCAGCAGCTTCCAGGTATTCCAGAGGAGAATATCTTATGTGAGCCTGTTGGAAGAAATACAGCACCATGTGTAGGTCTTGGAGCAGTTCATGTTGCAAGCAAATATGATGATGCAGTTATGATTGTACTTCCATCAGACCACCTTATTAAGAATAATGAAGTGTTTGCAGATACATTTAAAGAAGCTGTTCAGATTGCAGAAGAGGGGGCTAACCTTGTAACGGTAGGTATTACTCCGAATTATCCAGAGACAGGCTATGGTTATATTAAGTATAATCAGGATGACAAGAAGAATAATGCTTATTCAGTTGAAAAGTTCGTTGAGAAGCCAGACCTTGAGACAGCTAAATCATACCTTGCTGACGGAACATATCTGTGGAACAGTGGAATGTTCGTATGGAAGGTATCTACAATATTAGACTGCTTTAAGAAGTTCATGCCGGATACATATGAAGGCTTATTAAAGATTAAGGCAGCAGTTGGAACAGCAGATGAAAATGCAGTGCTTGAGGCAGAATTCCCTAATCTTGAGTCACAGTCAGTTGACTACGGTATTATGGAGAAGGCAGATTCTATCTACACACTTCCAGGCAACTTTGGTTGGGATGATGTAGGTTCATGGCTTGCAGTAGGAAGAATCAAGAAGAATGATGATAACAGCAATGTAATTAACGGCAATGTAGTTGCAGTTAATACTAGGGGCTGTGTAATAGAAGGTGGCGAAAAACTTATTGCCACAGTTGGTTTAAGAGATATCGTAGTTGTTGATACTAAAGATGCAACTCTTATTACAACTAAAGAGAATGCAGGCGAAATCAAGCAGGTACTTGCAAAGCTTCGTGAAGAAGGAAAGAATGAGTATCTGTAGAAGATAGTATGAAGATACATATGCTTAAAACAAGGCGTTTGGAGGAACTATAATGACAAAGGAACATGTCAATACTAATCATACATTTGCGATATGCGCTTATAAGGAGAGTCCATATCTCGAAGAGTGTATTACATCACTTATGGAACAGACTGTAAAGTCAGAGATATTTATTGCTACATCTACACCTAATAAGTATATTGACGACATAGCAGCAAAATATAATTTAAAGGTGTATGTCAATGAGGGAGAAAGCGGAATTACACAGGATTGGAATTTTGCTTATTCTAAAGTACAGACAGATTATGTCACTATAGCTCATCAGGATGATAAATATGCGCCTGAATATGTAGAGAATCTGTTAGCGTATACAGCTAAAGCTAAAAAGCCGCTGCTTTTCTTTACCGATTATGCAGAGATAAGAAATGGCGAGATTGTAACAACCAATAAGATTCTTAAAGTAAAAAGAATAATGCTTTTCATAATGCGTCCAAAGGCAATGTGGGGAAGCAGATTTATAAGAAGAAGAGTGTTATCGCTTGGCTCACCAATATGTTGTCCATCAGCAACATATTACAGACCTAATCTTATGAAGCAGGTATTCCTTAATGGATTCAGAGCTGATGAAGACTGGGAAGCATGGGAGAGATTATCAAAGCTTAAGGGAGACTTTATATTCTGTAATAAGATACTCACATATCACAGAATACATGAGGACTCAGAGACAACTAAGATTCTTAATGATAATAAGAGATCTGAAGAAGATTACATTATGTATCAGAAGTTCTGGCCCAAATGTATTGCTAAAATGCTTACTAAGGCATACAGCAAGAGTGAAGAATCTAATAATATGAAGCAGGGATAGGAGTTAACGATGAAAGAATACGATGAGGCAACCCTTAAAAAGGTACAGCAGACAGAGATGGAAATTCTTAGAGATTTCATCAAAGTGTGTGACGAGAATAATCTTACATGGTTTGGTGATGCCGGATCAGGAATCGGGGCAATAAGACATAAGGGATTCATTCCATGGGATGATGATATTGATGTAATGCTTCCTAGAAAAGATTTCGACAAGATGATTGAAGTTATTAAAAGAGATTACAGCGATAAGTATTCAATTGCCAATGTTGAAACAATGAAGAATTATCCATTGATGACAACAAGAATTATGATGAAAGGAACAACATTTATAGAGGAACCTCTTAAGAATATCAAATGTGATCTTGGAATATTCCTTGATGTGTATCCGCTTGATAATATATCAGATGATGAGGAAGAACTTAAAAAGCAGGCTAAAGCTGCCTGGTTCTGGAGCAAGCTTCTTATTCTCAGACATGTTGCGTTCCCGGTACTTCCTTATAAGGGAGTTAAGGCTAAGATAACACATATTGCAACAGCAATTATTCATGCCGGACTTGTTGTGTTTAGAATTTCACATAACTGGATTGCTGGCAAATGCTTAAAGATTGCATCAAGATATAATGATGTGGATACTAAGAGAATGGCATTCTTATTTGATACAGATCCATATTATCATATAATGTTAAAGGATGAGATATATCCATTACAGATGTATGATTTTGAAGATATTAAGATGCCTCTTCCAGCCAACGAAGATGAGAAGTTAAGAAATATGTATGGAGATTATATGCAGCTTCCTCCAGTTGAAAAGAGAAAGAATCATTACCCATATAAATTGGAATTTAAAGACTAAGAGGTATATATGAATATTATTTCAAGAATAATGGGTGTGGATAAGACACCAGAAGATAAGTACAAATATATCTGGTTTACAATGGGAACAGCATGTTTCGCACTTGCCACGCTTGTTATGACAATTGTTATAAGCCGTTTCTTAGGTGAGGCTAAAGCGGGAATGTTCTCGATTGGTCTTTCAATTGCACAGTGGCTTGTTACAATAGCCTATTTCGAAATAAGAACATATCAGGTTACTGATGTTAAGAATGAGTATCCTTTTGGATATTATTTCACTTTAAGACTTATGATGTGTCTTATAACATTTCTGGCAAGCATAGTATACGTTGTATTTAACGGCTACAGTCCGGAGAAAGTTACTGTTATATTGCTTGTATGTATCTATAAGATACTTGATTCGTTAGCTGATACATTTGAAGGTGAATTCCAGAAAGAGGAAAGAATAGATATGTCCGGTAAATCAGAGTTTTACAGGATATTCTTCAGTATACTGGTTCTTGTTGTAACAGTAATTATAACAAGAAATCTGATATTCTCTCTGATATGTATGAATGTAGTTGCATTGCTTATAATTCTGTGTCTTGATGCATCTGTTGCAGCAGGCAGGGTTAAGATATGTATTGTCAGGGATTACAGAAGAGTTTTCGTACTTTTTAAAGTGTGTCTGCCTCTTGCTATAAGCACATTTTTAAGTAACTATATTATCAATTCATCGAAATTATCTGTTGACAGAATGTTAGGTGATGCAGCACAGCTGTATTATACGGCGGTATTCATGCCTAATATGGTAATTAATCTGTTTAGTGGTATAATATTTAAGCCAATGCAGACATCAATGGCTGTTAATTATTATGAGAAGAAGTATAAGAATTTCTGGCACATAATATTCAGGATGTTTGCTATAATAGCAGGATTTACACTTATATGTGAGGTCGGGGCATATATACTGGGAATACCGGTTCTGTCATGGCTTTATGGTGTTAATCTTAAGGATTACAAGATGACACTGCTTCTGCTTCTGTTATGTGGAGGCGTTAATGCGGTCAATATAATATTCTATTATGTACTTGCCATAATGCGTAAGCAGAAATACATGACTATTCTGTATCTTATTGTATGCGGAGTTGCGCTGATTATTATGGATCCGATTACAGGCAGACTTGGTCTTAACGGAGCTGCACTCGGCTATCTGATACTTGTTGTGTTATTAGGCGTATTATTGATGGGATATATCTTATACCAGATTAGAAAGGATAGAAAAAGACAATGAGCCAGAATGAACAGTATGATCCAAAGGTCCTGAGAAAGTTACAGCTTGCAGAATTAGAGGTGTTTAAAGATTTTATTAAAATATGTGATGAGAACGGACTTTCATATTTCCTGTTTGCAGGATGTGCAATCGGAGTTGAGAGACATAAAGGATTTATTCCATGGGATGATGATATAGATATCGGAATGCTCAGAGATGATTATGAGAAGGTTCTGAAGATATATAGAGAGAAATACACAGATAAGTATGTAGTACTTGATATAGATTCACAGGAAACATTTCCTTTCTATAATGCAGAGATAGCAAGAATTGGAACTAAGAATATACCATATGTATTCAAGGATGCTAAGGTTCCTATGGGAATTGATATTGCGCTTTATCCTTATGATAATGTTCCTGATGATGCCAAGAAGAGAAGAAGACAGAGATTATCAGTATTCTTCTGGAGCAAGTTAAGAATATTAAGAGAATTCAAGAAACCTGTGCTTTTCATGCATGGATGGAAGAGAAAAGTTGTAAGTGCAATGTGTATAGTAATGAACAGATTACTTACATGGACACATTTCTCAAGAAAATTCATCAACAGACGTTATATGAAGAGCGCACTTAAGTATAACAATGAGAAGACAAGATGGGTTGCATGTTTCTTTGGTGAGATGGATCCTTTAAAGCAGGCTATAAAGTTAGATGACCTGTTCCCATTGGTTGAAAAGCCATTTGAAGATATAATGGTTAAAGTCCCTAAGAATAATGATGTATTTCTTAAGAGAATGTTTGGCGATTATATGAAGATGCCACCAGTAGAGAGCAGAAAGAATCATGTACCTGAGGTTCTGGAGTTCGGACCATTTGATGAGGAGCTGAAAGATATTGATATTTAAAGCATGGACAATTATGGAGAAAATATGAAAAAACTTATAATAATTCCAGCATATAACGAGAGCGAAAGTATAGAGAAGACAGTCAGAGATATTATAGAGAATGCACCATCATTTGATTATGTAGTTATCAACGACTGCTCAACTGATAATACACGACAGATATGTGAAGATAATGGATTTAATATTGTTAATCTGCCAGTTAATCTGGGAATAGGCGGAGCTGTTCAGACAGGATATCTGTATGCAGAAAGATATGGATATGATATTGCTGTACAGGTAGATGGTGATGGACAGCATGATGCGAAATTCCTTGGAGAGATGGCTGATTATCTTGAAAAGAATGACCTTGATATGGTTATAGGTTCAAGATTCATAGAAAAACAGGGATTCCAGTCATCTAAGGCAAGACGAATTGGAATTAACTATTTCACTGGCTTGATAAAGTTATGTACAGGTCAGAAGATAACAGACCCTACATCAGGATTAAGACTTATAGGAAGACGTACAATAGTACAGTTTGCCAAGAAGTATCCTAAGGATTATCCAGAGCCGGAAACAGTTGTGGCAATATTAAAGAAAGGTTTCAAGGTGGCTGAGATTCCAGTTGTCATGAGAGAAAGACAGGGCGGAAGCTCATCAATAACACTTAAGAAATCAGTATATTATATGGTTAAGGTTACACTGGCAATATTGTTTGAGAATTTCAGAGGAGATAAGCATAGATGAGTATAAGAATTAAATGCGTTATAATTGTTGTTCTTATATTAGGACTGTTAAAGATATTAGGTCTTATCAAGAAGAACAAATTGGAATTAAAATATGCGCTTTCATGGCTTTTTCTGGAACTTGGAATATTGATAATTACATTAATACCTAATCTGCTTAATGTTATATCAAAGGTACTAGGAATATATAATGAGATTAATATGCTGTTCTTTTTGGGATTTGTCTTTATTATACTTGTTATATTCTCACTTACGATGTCGCTTTCAAGAAACTCAGAAAGAGTTAGAAAGATGGCACAGGAGATTGCTTTGAATAGTTACGCTAATAATAAGAAAAATGGTTCAGACATGGATTAATGTCTGAACCATTTTTCTTACTTCTTTTTTAATGTTTTTTTAGTTAATTTCTCGACTCTGCGTTCTATAAAGATATGCATGGGAAGGGCAATTGCTATATCTATAATTATCGCAATAATAATGTTGATAAATGGATTGATTGGACCGCCTCCCATCACATATACAATACTCTGTTGTATAGGGAATCCTATGAGGTACATGCAGTAAGAACAGTCACCTAATATTTCCGCTTTTTGGAAATGCTGATGCTTACTGATGAACATTACATAGAACATAAAGTAAGGAACACATATCCATACGGCAAGTGCAGAAAGACTCTTAACCGGAAATACAAGAACAAATAAAATAATCGAAGCTATGAATAAAACCTGAGGTTTCTTAATATTAAGAAGGTGTTCTCTGTTAATCCAGTACTGGATACCAAGCCAGAATGAAATAGCCGGACATAAAGCATCATAAAGAGATGATATGTGGCTCTGTAACAGGAAAGCACCTAATATAACAATAACTGATAAAACAAGCATTATACGGTTTACAATATTATCTTTGTTCTTAAAGATTTTATAAAAAATGTAGCAGAACAGATAACATAAGAATTCAACAGGAAGTGTCCATAAAGCGCCATTCACAGTAGGCATATATACGTTATTGGTAAATACACCAGGCAGGTTATGCTGTAAAATCAGTATTCCGTTCAAAAGATATTTCCATGTAAGTATATTGGAAAAATAATCTTTAAGAGGCAGTGTTGTGAATACAGGTCCTATAATGAATATAGATATAAGTACAACAAGTATAAGCATCGGAAGCAGTTTAAACAGTCTCTTTAATAAGAAAACCAGAAAGCTTTCATTGCGCTCACATGATTTCGCAATATAGAAACCTGAACCAAAGAAGAAAACTGCAACAGCAAGGAATCCCCATGTGTTGATATTAATAAGATTAAGGTGATGGCTATCTATATAATGCTGTGATGAAGCACCGAGTGATAATGCAAATGAGTGGGATATAATAACCATTAAAGCTGCAATAAATCTAATAAAATTGTAATTATAATTCTTAGTATTGAAATTCAAGACAATCCTCCATTAATATATGTATTTACTGAATTATACATGAATTGAAAAGTTAAGACAAGGTAAAGGACTTGTATGTATTTATAATTGCGTGATATAATAAAACGATTAAAATTGTTAGGAGATTAAAACACATGAAGAATAAATCAAAATACATTAAGATATTGCTTCTTGTTGTTGTGGCAGTATTGTTCGTATTAAGAGGAGTACACATATATAATGTTACTAATGATAAAGTGGCAGATATGTATGATTCAGGATTTGCAGCAAGACAGGAGACTGCCGGTTTAGAGAAAGGAATGGAGATAACCCAGGATATATATATTGATGGGGAATTCAATGGAATAGCGCTTTATTTCAGCACTAATGCCATAAGGAATTTCTCTAAGATAACTGTAGAACTTGTAGATAAGACAACAGGTGAAGTTGTATTCCACCAGAAGGTGAGCGGAGTCAATATCAATGATAACCAGTTCTCTAATTTTGCTGAGGAAAATGTTATATCAGGTGGAAAAACTTATACACTTAAAGTATCGACAGATACATCAGCGAATGGAAAGAAGTTTACATTGTGGACAGATAATCAGAATATAACAGATACATCAGTGCAGTACAGCATTAACGGAGAGAAACAGAATGGTGTACTTTGTTATGCAGTTTTAAGGAATTACCACCATACTGATAATTATGGTGTGTTTGCAGTAAGAATGGTATTTATGACGCTGATTCTTATGCTTGTATGCGGATTAATTATTGTCGGACCAAAGAAAATGTGTGAATTCATATTTGATAAAAGATTCTATATTGCTGTCGGAATATTTCTGATTCTTGTTATTATGAGAGTGAATTTTTCATCTATAGGAATGTTTGATAATTATGTACAGCCTGGACAGGGAAGTGAGTTTGTAACGCCTGTTTATGGAGAGACACATTCTATAAGAAGTGATGAGTGGGCTGTTTCAACACCAAGATATCTTACAGCCAAGTATACTGATTATGGTAAATATAATTATATAATTATGGGGAAGCAGACAGAAAATATAGCACAGACTGGATTGTATAAGTCATATTCAGCACTGGCTAAACCGCAAACATGGGGCTATTACCTTTTTGGAGACAGCATAGGTATGTCGGTAGAATGGTGTTTCCCATTTATATTACTTATTGTTATGTCAATACAGTTCTTTTACATTATAGCAGGAAAGAATAAAGTACTGGCAGTAACCGGAGGCGTTATGGTAGCCTTCTCCGGATACGAAATGTGGTGGATGAATGTTGAGTATCTGTCCTGCGGACTGACAGCACTTGTATGTATATATTACTTTATAAATGCAGAGAAGACATGGCAGAGGATGGTGCTCAGCCCGTGTATTGCCATACTTGGCGCTGAATATATAACAATACTATATCCGGCGTTCCAGGTACCTTCAGGATATGTTTATTTTGGAATTGTAGTATGGATGGTTGTAAGTTCATGGGATAATTTCAAGAAAATCAAGCTTAAGGAATGGCTTGTATTCGCAGCATCAATGTTGTTTATGGCATCAATTGTTATTGTGTACCTCAAGGACAGAAGCACATATGTAACAGAGATAATGAATACAATCTATCCGGGTTCAAGAGTTTCAACTGGTGGATATTCTTTATATAAGATGTTTGAATATGTTGCTACAATATTCTATCCATTCAAGGCAACTCTTAATAATAGTGAGTTCTCAATGATGGTAACATTGTTCCCATTGCCAATGGTAATGGCAGTGTACTGCATTATTAAGCAGAAGGGTAAGGATATTCTTCTTGATATCATGCTTGGATTGTCATGTGTATATACAATATATTGTACAGTTGGCTTCCCATTGATTGTTGCCAGGCTCACATTATTCAGTTATGTACCGGAAGAAAGAGCAGCAGACCTGTTAGGACTTTTACAGGTTATATTACTTATAAGATGTATATATGTATGCAGGGAAAACAGATATAAAGTCAATCCTGTTATTGTTGTGGTTCCAATGCTTATAAGCTGTTATTACAGCTGGAAAGAAGCAAGAACTGTATATGATATAACTGAGTCTGGTGGAATGTTACAGTATGCAATAATAGCGCTGGCAATTGTGTTTACAGTAATAACTATTGTTGTATTCTGTGTAAAAGAGCATGACAGGCTTAAGAATGTGGCACTGTTATCGCTTGCGGGTATTGTGTTCTTATCAGGAATATGGTCACTTACAGTTAATGTAGGAACAGACGCTATATATTCTAAACCACTTGCCAAGAAAGTATGCGAGATTACAAGTGAAGATAAAGATGGTAAATGGGTAATGCTTGATTCATGGGTAGAATCAATGTATCTTGCTGCCTGTGGTGCTCCGACAATTAATACATGTAATAATGTTCCTAACTGGGATTTATGGAATATTCTTGATCCACAGAAAGAGAATGAATACTGTTATAACAGATTTGCACATATGTTACTTACACTTACAGAAGAGGATACTAATGAGGAACTTGTTCAGCAGGATCTTTTACAGTTGAATCTGAACTATAAAGATGCCGAGAAGATTGGTGTTAAATATATTGCATCAAGAACTTATAATGATGATTTTGATAAGGTCCTTGAGAAATATTACAATTATTCAATATTATATGATGAATTCGGATGGAGAATATATCAGCTTAATTCATTGAAAGCAGCAGCTAACTAACAGGGAGATTACTATGAAGAAGATAAAAGATAAATTAATAACGATTTATCCTCAATTGATATTTCTTATTGTAACATTCTGTATATTTATGCCATCATCTTTATTTCTTGGCAATATTGATCAATTTGCAGTGGGATTCGCGGCACTTATACCGCTTCTTATGGCAGCGTCGTTAATTACGGCAGCAGTTGTTATACTGATAGGTCTGATTGTGCCAAAGAAGATATGTAACATATACGCAGCGGTCATATTTGGCGGTGCACTTGCTGCTTATGTGCAGGGAAATTTCCTTAACCCTGATTTCGGAGTCCTTAATGGAAGGCAGATTCAGTGGAGCCAGTTTAAGGTTAATGGAATTATAAGTACAGTTGTATGGATAGTACTTATTGTTGTTCCGCCAGTTATTGTATGCTTTAAGAAAGATATAATGACAAATATAATAAAGTGGGGCAGCCTGTTTCTTTCAAGCATACAGGTTGTGACACTTGTGGTTCTTATTGTATCTTCAAAAAGAAGTGTTGATTATTCATATGTAGTTACTAAGAATGATGAGTTTGCGTTATCTTCGCAGGGCAATGTAGTGGTATTCATTGTGGATACACTGGATAATGAGGACGCACAGAATTATGTTATCGACAGATACTGTGAAGAATTAAAAGATTTTACTTATTTTGATAATATGATAGGCGGAGGTGCACCAACAGCTCTAGGAGTTCCACTTATGCTTACAGGTTATCAGTATGATACAACACATTCTCTGGCTGATTACAGAAAGAAAGCATATGAAGAAGGTACTCTTATTCAGGATATGTCAGATAACGGATATGATGTTAAGTTGTATACTTCAAGTGAGTATCTTAATGGAGTTAATCAGGAGGCAGTAGCCAATACTGCAGGTGGACAGAAATACAGAATATCAGACAAAGTTCAATTCTTTAAGAATATATATAAAATGTCGGCATTTTATGCATTTCCACAGATTATAAAACAGTATTTCTGGTTTTATGGTGATGATTTTGCAGCATGTCAGGCTCCAGAGAATAACAATATTATTCAATATGAACTGGATGATTCACAGTTGTATGCTGATTTTAAGAATAATGGCGGTATAACAGTTGATGCTGGAAATAAAACATTTACACTGTATCATATGGTAGGGGCACATGCACCTTATGAGATGAATGAACAGTGTGTAGATGTGGGGGAAACAGAGACTTCTCTTGATAAGCAGATACAGGGTGTGTTCAGATATATTAATGGATATATGCAGCAGATGAAGGATAAAGGTGTGTATGATAACAGCACGGTTATAATTACAGCCGATCACGGCGGATATGGATTGTATGAACGCCCTGCTGTATTTGTGAAAATGGCTGATACTCATAATGATGTAATGCAGGTTAATTCAGATTCTGTAACATTTAAGAATCTGTATGCTACTTATGGCGAGGCAGCACTTGGACAGAAGAGTAATTATGGAAATACGCTTTTTGATATGGCTGGTGTTTCTCAGTCAAGATATCATGTAGCACCATGGGATGTGTCAAAAGGTATGTACCCGGCAGATGAATATCTTAAAAACAGAGATTATTCGGTGTTCAGAATAGAAGGGGACGCTGTAAATCCACAGATATCTGTAATTAAAGATGAGCAGCAGATGAAGAATATTAATAATTAATGATGCAGCAGCAGCTATAGCCATGGAAGGTTTATAGCTGCTTACTTTTATACTGGTAATTTAGTTTATTATCTGCTATAATCCATTCTGTTCACGCAGATGGACAAAAATATGACCGAACGAATAAACTGTGAGAGGGGATATTTATGAATGAAAATAATCAGCTGGTTCGTGCTTTAGGGCTTAAAGAATCAATTAGTATGACAATTGGAACCGTTGTAGGTGTAGGACTTTTTACCTGTGGTTCAGCACAGATAGGAAGTGTAGGCTCATGGATAATAGGGTTTACATTTGTTGCACTTCTTATATCTATATGGCCATGTCTTATATATGGAGAGATGTCTGCAGCACTTCCTTGTGCGGGTGGAACATATAATTATGCCAAGAGAGGACTTAACAGAGTATGGGCTAATATGGCAGGATGGCATTATATAGTATCTGTTGTAGCTATTGGTGCAGGTGAGACGCTTGCATTTGCCAATTATTTTAAGATTCTTATGGAACAGCTTGGAATAAGCATCGTTAAGCTTGATTCAAGAATTATAGCTATTATCCTTGTTGCAGTTTTCCTTATTCTTAATTTCAGAGGTATTGAGCAGTCAGGTAAGGCACAGACAGCATTTATGTTTTTCTTCTGGGGCTGTTCAGTGTGCTGGTTCCTTTATATGATACCTAAGGTTCATGTTGAATATTTTGGTGGAATAGCAATGAACTCATTGCCTCCATTTAATGAGATGATGTATATATTTGGTCTTGTATGGTGGTGCTATACAGGATTTGAGACATGTGTATCTATGGGAGCTGAGACTAAGTATCCACAGTATACACTTCCAAGAGCATTAAAGATTTCGGTATTTATGGTATTTGCACTTAACGCATTATTCCAGTGGTTTCTTGTAGGTCTTGTACCTAAGGAGTTTTATGGAATTCTTGCAGCGGCAGATGCTCCATATGCAGAAGGACTTAAGGCAGTCGGACTTGTTGGATTTCCTATTATACTTTTATGTATCGGTATTGCATTTGGTGGAGATTTATCTACTATTAATCCGGGAATTGCTGCACCTGCAAGATACATTTATACAATGGCAGAAGATGGCGCATTACCAAAATTTCTTGGAAAGATTCATCCGAAGTTCAAGACACCATATGTTGCTGTAATTGTGGTTGGTGTTATCAATTTTATACTTATTGCAACAGGTTCAATTAATTACATAGCATCGGTATCGCTTATATCACTTGCTATATGTTATATGATAGGCTGTCTTTCATATATGGGGCTTAAGAAGAAATATCCTGATATGAAGAGACCTTATAAGGCTCCTCTTGGAGTTGTTGGATGTATATTTACAATTGTTGTGTATTGCTTCATGTTAATATTTGCGGATAAGGCAGCACTTATTACATCAGGAATCATAACAGTATTATGTGTAATATTTTATTTTGCATATTCTCACAGAAAAGAATGTGTTATGCCGACAATCGAGGAAGAGATTGGTGTTATAGAAGAGCCGGATGAGCAGACTAAAGCCAGAATGGACAGACAGTACACTATATGGAAGGTGTGCACAATAATTGTTACATGCATTGCACTTGGAATCTACATAATTCCAATGGTGCTGTAAGGAGGAAATATGAATCGTTATCAGTTTGAAGTACTTACATATATTGAAAAGAATGGTAAGAAAGAGTATCCGATGAGAACTCTTTCAGATACATTAAAGATTTCAGGAACAGCTATATCTAAAGCTCTGGATGAGTTAGAAAATGAAGCTCTTATTAAAAGATGTGAAGATCAGATGGAGATTACTGAAAGAGGTCTGGAGGCACTTGAGCCTTACCGGGTAAAGAGAGCGGTTATTATGGCAGCAGGATTTGGTTCAAGAATGGTTCCTGTTACATTAGACAGACCAAAGCCAATGGTTGCTGTTAATGGAGTAAGAATTATAGATACATTACTTGATGCACTTGTTTCTGTAGGAATTAAGGATATAACTCTTGTAAGGGGTTATAAGAAAGAAAAATTTGATGAGATTCTGGAGAAGTATCCATTTATCAATCTTATTGATAACGATATATATGATAAAACCAATTATGAAAGATGTATTATTTTTAGCACAAAAATCAGAAAATGCAACTAAAAATGATATTAATAATCTGCAAATTGGTGGAGTCAATAGATTCATAAAGAGCACTGTAACTCCTAATAAGTATATAACAGCCACTGGCATAATAACAGATGGCGGTAACTATTGGGATTTGACGGACTACATAGATGTGTCTAAGTGGAAAAACTATGTAGCGAGTGGATGGACCAATCTGGGTAATGCACCGGCTACTTGTTTTTATGACAGCAATAAAAAGTTTATCAGCGGAGTAGCAGATAAATCTACTGGAGTAAGAGGTTCTCTGCCAGTTCCTTCTAATGCGACATATATGCGTTTTAGCTTTGCACATGTAGATACAAACAAGCTAAAAATAGAAAAGGGTACAAAAGCTACAGATTA
>ENA-OPEC01000965-OPEC01000965.1-human-gut-metagenome-genome-assembly--contig:-NODE-965-length-22086-cov-6.551450_pt1 | contig 22086 bp, 20 predicted proteins | sample MGYA00241622_ERZ501507 | MGnify/ENA primary metagenome ERZ501507 (study PRJEB25962, sample SAMEA2042582) | human gut metagenome | biome: human gut; feature: human-associated habitat; material: faeces... | reverse complement strand
TATGAATAAATTCATTCAGCTTCTGTACTTCTTATCAAATGCTTTGTAAGTAAGGGCTTCTGCAACATGTCTTGTGTGTATCAGTTCCTCTCCTTCCATATCCGCAATGGTGCGTGAAACCTTCAGAATCCGGTGATAGGATCTTGCACTAAGTTCCATAAGCTCAAAAGCATTTTTTGCCACCTGAAGGGCATTTTCTGTCAGCACACAGTATTTCCGGATCTGCTTCCCGGACAGTTCACCGTTAAAACAGATTTTCTCATTCTGGTAGCGTTTCTGCTGTATTCTTCTGGCTTTTTCCACTCTTTTCCGGATAAGGGCAGAACTTTCTCCTGGTTTTTCTTCTGAGATCTGGGAAAAATTAACAGGCGGCACATCTGCACATAGATCGATCCGCTCCAGAAGGGGCTGGCTCAGCTTATGAAGATAATGACTCACCTCGCCAGGTGTGCACCTGCATTTGTTCATATCCGGATAATAGCCGCAGGGACAGGGGTTCATGGCCCCCACCAGCATAAAGCTGCTGGGGTAGGTCGCCCTGCCGCCTGCCCGGCTGATGGTAATGACCCCATCCTCCAGCGGCTGCCGCAGCACTTCGAGCACGCTGCGTCCGAATTCGGGCAGCTCGTCGAGGAACAGCACTCCGTTGTGCGCCAGCGACACCTCGCCCGGCTGGGGCGACTGTCCGCCGCCGATCAGCGCCACCTGCGAAGTCATGTGATGCGGCGCACGGAACGGACGCTGCGAGAGCAATCCCCTCTCTGCGCCCAATTTTCCCGCCACGGAGTGTATCTTGGTCGTTTCCAACGCCTCCTCGACGCTGAGCGGAGGCAGAATCGTCGGCATGCGCCGCGCCAGCATCGTCTTACCCGAACCGGGCGCACCGATCATCAACACGTTATGTCCTCCGGCCGCCGCGATCTCCAGCGCCCGCTTTACGGCCGTCTGTCCTTTCACGTCGGCGAAATCCTCGGCATAGGCACTCTGCGACGCCAAAGTTGCCTCGGCATCCACCGGCACCGTCGCATCGAATCTCCGCTCCCCGTTCAGCAGGGCGATCACCTCGCCCAGGGAGTGCAGACCGTACACTTCGACCCCCTCCACGACCGCCGCTTCAGCGGCGTTTTCGGCCGGCACCACGAGCCGCCGCAACCCCTCGTCCCGGGCCTTGACCGCAAGGGGCAGCACACCCCGTACGGGCCGCAGCGTTCCGTCGAGCGAGAGCTCGCCCGCGAACATCGTCGTCGGAAGCAACTCCCCGCTCACCTCGGACATCGCGGCGAGAATCCCCACGGCGATCGGCAGGTCGAAACCCGCCCCCTCCTTGCGCAGATCGGCCGGAGCGAGGTTCACCACGACCTTGCGGCCCGACATCTTGCGACCGGTATTCTCGAAAGCCGCCCGGATACGCTGCTCGCTCTCCTTGACGGCGTTGTCCGGCAGTCCGACCAAATAGAGTCCCAGACCGCCCCCGGTGAGATTGACCTCGACGGTCACCTTCACGGCGTCGATCCCGGCAACAGCCCCTGCATACGTACTGACGAACATATTATCGATCTTTCACTATACAATCAAGCGATCTTCCTCCAGCTCCGGTCCGAATTTCCGGACCCGCACTTCCAGAGCGGCGCCCCCGCCGCGAATGCGGCAAAACCGGACGCGGAAACCGGAGCCGGCTCCGCTAAAACGGCTCCTCCTCGTTCAGATTCACGGGCGCCCCCGACACACCGGGCGTAAGGAACTCCTCGGGCACGCCGCCGAAGCCGCCCAGCCCGGAATTGGAACCGCTCGATACATCCTCGTACTGCCCCGGCGCAGGGCGACTGCCCGCCTCCGGCATCAGCGTTTCGTCCACATCGGCGAAGCGGGCCTGGTCCTTCAGGAAACGCAGATTGACATCCGTGACCGCACCGTTACGGTGCTTGGCGATGATGATCTCGGCCATACCCGCCGTCGGCATACCGTTCTCGTCCTGATTGATACCGTAATATTCGGGACGATGGATGAAAGCCACGATGTCGGCGTCCTGCTCGATGGCCCCCGATTCGCGCAGGTCCGAAAGCTGGGGGCGTTTCGAACCGCCGCGCAGCTCCGTAGCACGGCTCAACTGCGAGAGGGCGATGATCGGCACGTTCAACTCCTTGGCGATGGCCTTCAACGTGCGGGAGATGAAAGCCACCTCCTGTTCGCGGTTGCCCTTCGAATCCTGCGTTCCGCCGGTCATCAACTGCAAATAGTCGATGATGATGATCTGGATGTCGTTGTGTATCTTCAGACGCCGGGCTTTCGAGCGGAATTCGAAGACCGACAACGCCGGCGTATCGTCGATGTAAAGGGGGGCCGCCCCCAGCGGCTTGGTCGCCGACTCCAGGTGGCGCCACTGCTCGGGCGTAAGACGGCCGCTCTTGATATCGTTGCCCGGAATACCCGTTTCGGCGATGATAAGGCGCATCATCAACTGCACCGAAGACATCTCGAGCGAGAAGAACGCCACCGGACGTTCGTGATCGACGGCCATGTTGCGGGCCATCGACAACACGAAGGCGGTCTTACCCATCGAAGGGCGTGCCGCCACGATGATGAGGTCCGACAACTGCCAGCCGAGCGTCACGCGGTCGATGGCCATGAAACCCGAAGGCACGCCGTTGAAGGCCGACGTGTTCTTGGATGCCTCCTCGATCTGCATCAGCGCCTTGGCCAGCAAATCCTTGGACGACTGTACCGAACGCTTGACGTGACCTTCGGCCACCTTGAAGATTTCGCTCTCGGCATAGCCGATCAACTCCGTCACGTCAGTCGATTCGTCGTACGAACGGCGCTGGATCTCGGTCGCGGAGCGGATCAGCTCCCGCTGCACGTACTTCTGGGCGATGATTTTGGCGTGGAACTCCACGTTGGCCGCCGAGCCCACCTTCTGCGTGAGCTGCGCCAGGTACGACGCACCGCCCACCTTCTGCAACTCCTTGCGGACCTTCAGCCGCTCGGTGACCGTATAGAGGTCGATCGGTTTGAGTTCGGTCGAGAGCTCCTCGATCGCGCGGTAGATCGTCCGATGCTCTTCGGTATAGAAAGCCTCGGGCGTGATGAACTCCTGCACGGTGATGATCGAATCCTTCTCGAGCATCAGAGCGCCGAGCACCGCCTCCTCCAGTTCGACGGCCTGCGGAGGCACGTTGCCGGGGGTATCGGTCATTGCAGCGAACGCTTCGCGGTTGCGCGAAGCGGGGGTATATTCTTTAGCCATTCGTTACGTGGATTTCAACTTTCAAAAATAGACAAACGGGGCGACATATCAAAACGCCCCGGACCCCGTTTTGTCGAAAAATCTGTTTACAATCGAACGATCCCCGGCAGGGGATTCTCCCGGGCCGGAAAGATGTCGATAAAAAGGGGCTTTCTGTCGATTCTTTTTTACGGTCCCTTCGGTCAGCAAAAGGCACCGACCAGAATCGGCACGCACACCTCCAGTACGATGCCGTGCAGGATGGCCAGCGGCACCAGGTCGCTGCCCGAATAACGGGCGATCGAAGGCAGACACACGTCCATCGAAGTCACGCCCGCCACCGAGATCGGGGCCAGCGGACCGCCCCAGCGGGCGAACAGCGGCATTCCGAACAGGGCGATCATCTCGCGCACGACGTTGGCCAGCAAAGCGACCGTCGCCAACTCGGCGGCGCCCTGCACGCCGAGCGTCGCGCTCTTCAGGTCGGCGATCAGCACCGACGAAAGCGAATAGTAGCCGAAACCGCTGCCTACGGCCAGACAGTCCGTCAGGCTGAATCCCCGGAGCACCAGCACGCCGAGCGCCGAAAAGAGCAGGGTGCCGACGATCGTACAAAGCGGCAACAGGAGCATCCGCCAGTTGAACGTGCGCAGCATATAGTGCAGATTGTCGCCGGCCCCGAGTCCCAAGCCGACCAGCACCACCATCACCGAAAGAATAATCATCGGCAGATCGGGATCCAACAGCCACGTCGGGACGGCATCGGCATAACCGAGCGCCACGCCGACTGCAAAAAAAACGAAAACGATCAGACTATCTCTCATCGCTCCCTCCTTTCCGGAAAAAGTAACGCCGGACGACGAATACCGCCGCGAAACTCCCGGCGACGCCGAGGCAGGCGATCACGGCGGCCTGCCAGCCGAAACGTCCGAAATTGACGATCAGTTCGCGGTTGGAACCGATCGTAACACCGAAAACGAAGAGCAGGGCCCACACGGTAAGCGATACTCCCCGCTCCAGCCTGGCCACAAACGACCAGTTGCGCAGCAGATAGCCCGCTCCGATTCCGGCAAACAACAGCAAAACGATACGAAACATAGCTCAATCGACAGTTAAAAAAGCCCGACGAGATACATTGCACCCCGCCGGAAAAATATTATAAAACACAAATTTCGCGCTGCAAAGATAGCGAAAGCCGAGAGAAAACAGGAACTTGTTCCCAGTTTTCCGAGGCGCATCCTATCTTCTACAAAGATAGCGAAAGGTAAGTGACAAGCCAAACCCGTTCGGACCTGGCCGGAGCAAAATCCAACCGAAACACCTCATTGTCAATGCAAAGACTACTCGATCGAAGTTACCGATCCAATCCGAAATGGCGGCGCGAAACGGCCAGTGCAGCAATGCTGACCCGACAGTCGGGCACCGCACGAAGGAGAGCTTCGGTGCAGGAAAGCAGCGTCGAACCGGTAGTCACCACGTCATCGACCAGCAGCACGTGCCGTCCGGCCAACGCTCCGGGCCGCGCGACCGCAAACAAGTCGCGTACGTTCTCCCAGCGCCCGGCCGAAGAACGGGTCGTCTGGCTCGGGTTGTTGCGCAGGCGACTGACCGCCCGATCCTCCACCGGCACTCCCATCCGGGAAGCGATCCCCTCGGCGATATAGGCAGCCTGATTGTACCCCCGGGCCAGCAACCGCCGGGTATGAAGCGGCACGGGAACGATGCAGTCCACGCTTCCGTACAGTCCGCTGTCGGCAAGGTTGCCGCCATACCAGGCACCCAGGTCGCGGGCCGTGCGCCAGCGGTTGTAATACTTGAAACCATGAATGGCCCGCTGCCAGGGACTGCCCGCAACGAACCAGAGAAAAGCCGAGGCCTGCACGACGGGAAACTCGTTGCGCAGCCGCTCGGCCAGCGGATTGTCCGCACGGCGCCAGAATCCGGTCTGGGGTGCCAACGTACGGCACATCATACAGAAAGCACCCTCGCCCTCGTGCAACTCGCCGCCGCATACGGGACAGACAGGCGGCAGAAAAAGCCCCTTTATATCATTGAGGATCGACATCGCAGAGAATCGTAACGCCTTTGCATTCGGGACTTTTGACCACCCGGTCGAGAATCCCGCGCACCGCCTCGCGAGCCCGGGCCAGCGAAGCCCCCGCCTCGACCTTCAGCAGCAGGGTCGCCAGATACTCGCCCCGTACCCGATCGACGGGCGGGGCCGTGGGTCCCAGCACGCGCCGCCCGAACCGTTCGCGCAGGGCGGCGGCCAGGGCGTTGGCCGCACGGCGCAGCGTCACGGGATCGCGGTGACGCAACAACAGGTTCAGGAGCCGTGCATAGGGCGGATAGAAGAACGCTTTCCGCTCGGCGAGCTGCTGACGAGCCATCGCCTCGTAATCGCCCGCAATCACCTGTTGCAAGACGGGATGTCCCGGCTCAGCGGTCTGGATCACGACCGTTCCGGGATTTTCGCGCCGACCGGCGCGGCCCGCCACCTGCATCAGCAGTTGGAATGCACGCTCCGCCGAACGGAAATCGGGATTGTTGAGCAGATTGTCGGCGTTGAGCACACCGACCAGCTCCACGCCGCCGAAATCGAATCCTTTGGTAATCATCTGCGTCCCCACCAGAATATCGTCGTCGCCCCGGGCGAAGGCCTCGACGATCTGCCGGAAAGCACGCTCGGAGGTAACGCTGTCGCGGTCGAGCCGGGCGACCCGCGCCTCGGGGAAAACGCGGGCGATCTCCTCCTCGACCTTTTCCGTCCCGAAGCCCATCGGCACGGGTTCGGTCACCCGGCAATGGGGGCACTTGGCCGGAACAGGCTCCGTATGACCGCAATAGTGACAGACCATACGACCGCTTCCCTTGTGGAGCGTGAGAGTCACATTACAATCCGGACAGCGGGCCGTCCAGCCGCACTCCCGGCACTCGACATAGGGTGCGAAACCCCGCCGGTTCTGGAAAAGCATCGCCTGACCGCCTCCGCCGAGGGTCTCCTCCATACGGTCGAGCAGCAATTTGTTGAAATGGGCATGCCGCTCGCCGCGTTTCACGGCACGGATCGTATCGGACACGAGGATCTGCGGCATCCGCGACGGTCCGTAACGCTCGGCCAGTACCACGCTGCCGTATTTTCCGGTCGCAGCGTTTAAATAACTCTCCAGCGACGGAGTAGCGCTGCCCAGCAGCGTACGGCACCCCAGCAGTCGGGTCATCAGCACGGCGCAGTCGCGTGCCTGGTAGCGGGGCGCCGGGTCGGTCTGTTTGTAACTGGGATCGTGTTCCTCGTCCACCACGACCAGCTCCAGGCGGCGCAGCGGCAGGAAGATCGCCGAACGGGCCCCGATCACCAGCTCGCCGCCCGCAGAATCCCGCAAGCGGAGGTAAAGCTCCGTACGCTTGCGGTCGGTGAGTTTCGAATGATAGGCGATCACCCGCTCGCCGAAAACCTGCCGGAGCCGATCGACCAACTGGGCCGTGAGAGCGATCTCCGGCACGAGCAGCAGCACTTGTCCGCCCCGGGCCAGCACCTCGGCAGCGAAGTGCATATAAATTTCCGTTTTGCCCGAACCGGTGACACCCCGCAGCAGCACGGTCGCGCGATCGGCAAACACGGCACGGATCTCCTCGGCAGCCTTCCGCTGCGCAGCGGAAAGCGTCGGCAGACGAAACTGCGCACCGCCAGTCACCGGACCGGGTGCGACCTCCCGTTCGATACAGGTCAATAACCCCTTTTTCACCAGGAGAGCGAGAGCCGTCCGATCGGCGGCGAGTCGGCTCCGGGCGACTTCCGCCCCGTCGGGCGCAAGGGCAGCCAACTCCTCCAGCGCCTCCCGCTGCCGGGGGGCACGACGCCCCATACGTTCCAGCGCGGCGGCCAGCCCGTCGGCGGTGAGCGCTTCGCCGGCCAGGGCCACGAACCACTCCCGGCGGGGCCGGAACTCGTCGGCAGCAAACTCCTCCTCGCCGTGTCCGCTCGGCTTCATCAGCGACGGCAGCGCCACGCGCATCACCTCGCCCAGCGTGCACATGTAATAATCGGCGACCCACTCCCAGAAACGGCGCTGCCGCTCGTCGAGCAGAGGCGTACCGTAGAGCACGCGGGAGACGGTCTTGACGGTCTTGAAATCGGGGCGCCGGTCGTGCAGCCGCCAGACGATGCCCGTGTAGATCTTCGATCGGCCGAAAGGCACGACTACGGCCATCCCCTCGCAAAGCGTCACGCCTTCCGCCACCGCAAAGGTGTAGAGAGGCTGGGCCAGAGGAAGTACGATGTCGGCATAGCGCATGGTCGTAGCAGGATCGAAAAGGAGTGCTTTCAGGCTGCGGAACCGACCGGCCCGTCCGGAGCCGAGCCGCAACCGCAAAACGACGGAATCAATTCGGTTTTTCTTCGGGTAAAGTTACGCATTATTCCCGGAAAACAAATACTCCCCGCCGGATCGACGAGGAGTATTATTTCAAATCGAAGAAGATTCCCTAATTCTTCTTCATACCGTTGAGCATACCGCCGTCGATGATACCGAAGCCCTGTCCGTAAACACCCGTTACCGAAGCCACCGAAACGAACGCCTTGGGGTCGAGGTTGCGGACGATCTTGAGGATGTCGGCCGTTTCGCGTTTGCGGCAAATAACCATCACTACCTGCGACGACTCTTTCGTGTACCATCCCATGCCGTTGAGCATCGTCACCCCGCGATGCGCCTTCTCGACGATCTCTGCGGCGATACGGTCGTGCTCATGGCTGATGACCAGAATCTGATTCGACTGCTGGTTGCCCGCCAGCAACGCATCGGTGCTCAGACCGAATACCGCCGTCAGCAGGAAGCCGTAGATCACCGTCTCGATGCCGTTGCCCACCAGCAGCGATGCACAGATGATAAGCGAATCGGTCACCAGCACGACACGGCCGTAGTTGATCGGATGATACTTGTTGATCAGCAGCGCCACGATATCCGTACCGCCGGTCGAACCGCCCTGACGAAAACACATATAGATACCCACACCGGACAGCATACCGCCCATGATGACCAGCAGCAGCGGTTCCAGATTACCGAACAGGCTGATCGCATCGGGTGGGATAACGCCCAGTTCCGCGAGCCACGCCTGCACGCCGGGCAGTGTTTCCTGGAAAAAGTTCAGCGACGCAGGAAGCACGATGATACAGAAAATCGTCTTGATACCGAAATTCCAACCAATGATGAAACCTGCGAACAGCAGCAGAATACCATTGACGATGAACGCCATCGTACCGATGTTAATCTGGAAGTTGAACAGGTTTTCGATCGCCCCGCACAACACCAGCGCCGCACCCGTGGCACCGCCGCCGGTACCGTGTGCGGGCAGAATACAGGCGATCCACGCGAACGTGTAGAGGAGAATACCGATCGTCATCACGAAATATTCCCGTACTACGCCCATAATCGTCCCGAAAGTTATTTTTTCCTTCAACAGAGTCATTTTTCTTTGAACAATTAAGGTTTAACGGCGCAAAGGTATAAAAATTTCGCCTTGATACGCGTTCCGTGCCGTTAATCTTTTTTCAAGCAGGGACCAAAGGGTGGAAACCCGCGTTAAATGCCACTGCGTCAAGTGGTGAAATCCCATCGGCACTTCGCTGGCGATACGCTCCACAGCCATATCGGGACGCAGCCGCCGCAACACCTCGACCACCAGCGAGAGATACTCCTCGGAGGTACGCAGGCGGAAGCGGCCGGGCTCGGCGTCGTATTGCGCGGCAAGGGCCGTCCCCCGAACGAGCTGCAACTGGTGGAACTTGACCGTTTCGAGCGGCAGGGCATTGATCCGCTCCACCTGTCGAAGAAGCATTTCGTCGTCTTCGCCGGGCAGCCCCAGAATGAAATGGGCCCCGACGTGCAACCCCCGTGCGGCGCTCGCCGCAATAGCCTGCCGGGCCGCCGCGAAGTCATGGCCGCGACGGACGGCCCGCAATGTTTCGTCGCAGGTGGATTCGACGCCGTATTCGACCGCCACATAGTGTTTCCGTGCCAGCTCCGCCAGCAAATCCAGCTTCTCGTCGTCCACGCAATCGGGCCGCGTGCCGATCACCAGTCCCGAAATCCGGGGATGAGCCAACGCTTCGGCATAAAGCTCCCAAAGTCGTGCGACAGGAGCGTGCGTATTGGAAAAAGGTTGGAAATAGGCCAGACAAAGCCCTTCGTCCCGCCCTCGGGCCGCATGGAAAGCAATTCCCTCGTCGATCTGCCGCGTCAGGCTCTTCCGGGGCGAACAGTAGGAAGGGGTGAACGCCCTGTTATCACAGAACGTACACCCCTCCGATCCGATCGTTCCGTCCCGGTTGGGACAGCTCAAGCCGGCATCCACCGCGATCTTACGCACCCGGCCGCCGAAATGTCGCCGGCAATACGCCGCGTAGCTGTGCCAGGGTCGGCCGTCGCCCCAAGAATAGACCCGGGTTTCCATTCGGAACGCTACAAGCCCCAGTCCGACGGATTGTAGGTATCCTTCGGCGCATTCGGCACGTTGGCGAAGAAGGTAAAGCCCGTCAATCGCTCGATTTCCGCCACACTCCGCATGTCGCGTCGTTCAGGTTCGTGTCCTTTTTGCATCGCATGACTCATTACGAAAGCGACACACTGCAACTCCTCGCGCGAACACTCCATCACCGACTTTTCCGTATTTCCTTTTTTCGTACGCAACAACAAAGTATAGAACATGGTCGGAACACTGGCCTGAACACCGCCGAAACCAGTGCGCTTGGGCTGAGCTGTGTTGCCGTAAGAATCGGTCCATGTTTCGAAATAACACCCCACAACCGTATAGAGTGTATCCCTACACCAATAACCATCGATCTGATCCTCCAAATTATTCCATGCGCCACCACCCGTATTGAATGTACTGCTGTGCTGCGGAGCCATATTCGTATAGTAGGAAACCTGCTTGTTCATACCGCTTGTTTTGGAACGTTCATTGTTACCAATCATATGCCCTTTGTTGTAGGAACCTTCAACCGTTTTATTTTTAGGCTGAATACTCGAAGGGATGACCGGATCCGGACCGTAATTCCTATTTCCGTTGGAACCCTTGTAACAACTGTGCACCGGACCCGAAACCCAAACAGGACAATGGTGCTCTGCACTGTAACAAATCGAGATATTACGTGCCCGATGTCCGTTCACCGAAAAATCGGGACAAATATGGTATGCATAGTAGTAGTCGCTGTTCTGCACCTCCACCGGCAACTCGGCCCAGCCGGTACGATAGACGTTTTCCGGGGGGGGGACTGTTCCGCTCTCGGTGGTGAAAGTACCCTCCTCGCTCCGATACTGCTTGCCGCCGATCGAAGCGTACAGGTGGAACGTATAGGTGGTCGCGGCACTCAATCCGGTAATGACCGCACTCTTATCTCCCGACGAAGCCGTCACCGTTTTCGTCGTGTAATCCGTTTCACCGGAGGCTTTGTAAGCAAATCCTACTTCGATGCCGACCGTTTCTTCGCCTTCATAGGTAAAGCTGCCCGTCAGGGTGGCCGACGAAGCGGTCACATCCGTCGCAGCGACGGGACCGAACTCCGGCTCGGGATTTTCACCCGCTTTAAGGGTCGTGAACTGCGCGACGGCGCTCGTATAACGCTCGTCGCCGACAACGACATACGCATAAAAATCGTATTTCGTTTCGGGTTCGAGTCCGTTCAGCTCATAAGTCAGGGGCGAAGCCGTCGAAGCAGCCTTCACCTCGGTATATTCCTCCTGCGCACCGGCCTTATACCCGAAGCCGGCTTCCGCAACATCGCCGTCGCCTTCGTACTCATAAACGCAGGCAAGCGTCGCTCCGGTCGGAGAAACCCCGGACGACGAAGGCGTTTCGAACTGCGGAGCTCCCGGTTGCTCGCCCTCCTTCAACGTGGTGAAAACGACCCGTTCGCTGGTGTAATTCTTTCCGTCGATCACCAGATAGGCATAGAACTCGTAAGCCGTTTCAGGCGTCAGCTCCTCCAGACGGGCCGACAACGAAGAGTCGTCCGGCGTAATCTCTACCATAGTATATCCCGTTTGGGCCGATGCCGCAGGCTTGTATCCGAAACCGGCTTCCGCAATATCGGCCGCATCACCGGTGTATAGATAAGCGCACGCGAGCGATGCGCTCGTAGCCTGCACCTCGGAAGCCGAAGGCTTGCCGAACTGGGGCGTCGGAGCCGGAGGCACCTCCCCCTCCTTGAGGGTCTTGAACGTTTTCGACAGCGACGCATTGAACCGCTCGCCGCTCAAGACGGCATAACAGTACCAACGATATTCGGTGTCGGGCTTCAGGCCGGTCAGGGTCTGCCGGGCCAGACCGTCCTTGAAATTCGTACAAACCACATCGACGTACTCTCCGCCCGCTTCCTGGTAGGAGAAGCCGACTTCGGAGATGGGCACTTCGCCCTTCGATTCGATGTTGGCCGCCACGACCGCACTCGTCACATCGGGCTGCGCGTCGATCAGATCGAAAGTCGGACGCACGGCCGGCGCAGGCGCCGTATCGTCACTTTCGCAGGCTACGATCGCCAGCGACAGCAAGGCGACCATACACAAAAAATACTTCTTCATAACGAACTTTTTATATCTTTGACATAGCCTCGGATAGGATGCGATTCGGCAATCTCTGCGTGCAAGCCCGCACGATTGCGCTCATCTTTCACTATCTTTGAAATAACTGAAGTCATTCGCGTTGTCGGGAGTCGATCCAGATCGTCACCGGCCCGTCGTTCACCAGCTCGACCTGCATATCGGCTCCGAACTCCCCGGTGGCGACTTCGCGCCCGAGCGCACGGCCTACACCGGCGGCGAACCGCTCGTACAAAGGTCGGGAAATCGCTTCGGGGGCCGCCTTGATATAGGACGGACGGTTGCCCTTACGGGTCGAGGCATGCAGCGTGAACTGGCTCACCACCAATATTTCGCCGCCGACCTGCCGCACGTCGAGATTCATCACCCCGTTTTCGTCGTCGAAAATCCGCAGCCGGGTGAGTTTACCCGCAAGCCACTCGATATCCTCCTCGCCGTCCTCGGCTTCGATACCGACGAAAACCAACAGCCCCGGTCCGATGGCCGATTTGAGGGTTCCGCCGATGGAAACCGACGCACGACGCACCCGTTGAATCAAAATTCGCATGGCAACAATGAAAATTGTCGGGCGAAGAGCGCCCAGAGATTATCTTCTTTCGGCACGGGCGCCGTCACGACGATCCGCTCGCGCCGCACGGGATGGATGAAATCGACACGGTACGAATGGAGCGAAATGCCTCCGTCGGGATTCGAACGGCGGGCCCCGTATTTCAGGTCGCCCTTAATCGGACAGCCGATCTTCGAGAGCTGCGCCCGGATCTGATGGTGGCGCCCCGTCAGCAAATCGACCTCCACCAGCGTATAACGGGTACTCGCCCCCAGGGTGCGGTAACGCAATTTCGCCAGTTTTGCATCGCCCCGGGGCGCATCGAGCGCCCGCGAACGATTGGTTTTCTCGTTACGCAGGATATAGTGGGACAACTCCCCCTCTTCGGGATCGGGACGGCTCTCCGTAAGCGCCCAATAGGTCTTTTCGATCTCGCCCCGGCGGATCATCTCGTTCAGGCGGGCGAGGGCTTTCGACGTTTTGGCGAAAATGACGGCTCCGCTCACGGGACGGTCGATACGGTGCACCACGCCGAGGAACACCTCGCCGGGCTTGGCATCGCGCCGCCGGATGAACTCCTTGATCTGCCGTTCGAGCGCATCACCGCCCGACGGATCGGGCTGTACCAGGTCGCCGCACCGTTTATTGACGATCAAAAGGTGGTTGTCCTCGTACAGAATATCTTCGGGAGCGAACATCGGAAACGGAGCGTAACTGCAAAGCGGATTATAACTGAAACGTGAAAGGAAGCAACCGCACGGCCGAATCCACCACCGTGGCACCGCCCGCACCGGACATGATGATGCGGATCGGCGATCCCTGGCGACGCTCCGCATCGAGCAGCACCTGGCGGCACTGTCCGCAGGGATAACACTCCCGCTCGGACGGCTCCGAAGCAATGGCCAGCGCCTCGATCGGATCGTCGGCATGGCACGCTCCGGCATGGAACAGCAACGACCGTTCGGCGCACATGCCCGCAGGAAACACCTCGCTCTCCTGGTTGCTGCCGCAGAGAATCTTCCCGCTGCGCAGACGGGCCGCAGCGCCTACCCGGAATTTGGAATAGGGAGCGTACGCCCGGGCGACGGCCCGGCGAGCCTCCTCCACCAACTCCCGGTCCCCGGCGGGCATCCCCTCCGGAGAGTCGTAGTGCTGGTAATCGAAACTGAATCTGTTCTCCATAATTCCTTGCTTTTGAAAAAAGGGAAAGTGGTCAAAGGTAAGCCGAATTTCCGGGTTATCCAAAAATTCGGCCTGCCAATTCATTTCCGACGATAACCCCGATTATTCGAGGACGAACTTGGTCTGGACGTTATACTCCAGCTTGATCGTTTTGAAATCGAGCGAAGGCTCTTCGGGCGCACCCGCTTCGGCGCTGTCGGCCATCATCGCCTTCGAACGCACCATCATCATATTGTCGTAATACTGCGGAGCCACGTCGTAATTCGAATCGTAGATATAGAAACATTTTCCGATCTTCTGCCCGATCGCCCCGGCCAGCGCTTCGGCCGACGACTTGGCGTTGTGGATGGCATCCAGGCGCACCTGCTCCTTCAGGGAATCGATGTCCGAACGGGTCACGCGTACGATACCGACGTTCGAGATGCCCAGATCGCCCAGGGCGGCGGTCACGTCACCTACTTCGGCCGCCGAATGGAGCAGCAACTGGTATTTGGCGGTGGTCAGCGAGCTGGCCTTCTTGTAGAAATCGCTCGACATATTGGCCACCTTGAGCTGTTTCTCGACATCGACGCCCAACTTCTTCAGGGCATCGATCATCTGCCGCTGCTGAGTTTCGACCGTAATTTTTCCTTTCGACTCGCGCTCGTTGATTACGATCGACAGATAGAATTCATCCGGCGTAACCTCCATCTGGGAACGTCCGTTCACCTGAATATAACTCGGAAAAGCCTCCTGGGTTTGAGCGAACACCGGCGCAGCCAATACGACCGCCGCCGCTAAAATCATCCATTTTTTCATACGTTTCATTCGTTTTTGAAATAGTACTGCAAATATAACGCCCGAACAGGAGCCGATAGTATAAAAACCGCCCCGGAACAGGAGCCGCCTACCGGCGGACGAGCTTCACCACGTTCTCCACGTGGTGCGTATGGGGGAACATATCGACCGGCTGCACCGCCTCGACGCGATACGCGCCGTCCATCAGGGCCAGGTCGCGGGCCTGCGTAGCCGGGTTGCAGCTCACATAGACGATCCGCTCGGGCGCCGCCCGCAGGATCACGTCGATTACCGGCTCATCGACTCCGGCACGCGGCGGGTCGAGGATGATGACGTCGGGACGGCCGTTGCGCCGTATGAACTCGTCGCTCAGCACGGCTTTCATATCGCCAGCATAGAACACCGTATTCCCGATGCCGTTCAGCGTCGAATTGATGCGGGCGTCCTCGATGGCCTCGGGCACGTACTCCACGCCCACGACCTTCGCGCACCGCGCCGCACAGAAGTTGGCGATCGTACCCGTGCCGGTGTAAAGGTCGTATAAAATCTCTTTTCCCGTCAGGGCGGCGAAGTCGCGCGCGACCTTGTAAAGTTCGTACGCCTGCGCCGAATTGGTCTGATAGAACGACTTGGGTCCGACCTTGAACTGCAGCCCCTCCATCCGCTCGATGATGTGATCCTTGCCCCGGTAGCAGACGGGTTCCAGGTCGCCGGTGGAGTCGTTGAACTTCTCGTTGATTACGTAGAACAGCGACGTGATTTCGGGGAAAGCGGCCGCCAGATGGTCCAGCAGGGCCGCGATCTTCTCCCGCTCGTCGGCATGGAAAACCACGATCACCATCACCTCGCCCGTCGAGGCGGTGCGGACGACCATGTTGCGCATCAGCCCCCGGTGCTCGCGCGGATTGTGGAACGTATAGCCGTGTTCGAGGCAGAAACGCCGGGTTTCTTCCCGGATCGCATTCGACGGATCGGGCTGCAACCAGCATTTTTCGATGTCCAGCACTTTGTCGAACATACCGGGGATGTGGAATCCCAGCGCCGGGGCATCGGCGATCTCGCCCTTTTCGGCGATCTCCTCGTAGGTGAGCCAGCGCCGCTCGGCGAAGGTGAACTCCAGCTTGTTGCGGTAAAAACGGGTTTCGGCCGAGGGCAGGCAGGGCGCGATTTCGGGCAGCTCGACCTTACCGATGCGGGCAAGCTGGTCGCGCACCTGCTCGGTCTTGAAACGCAGTTGTTCGGCGTAGGGCAGATTCTGCCACTTGCAGCCGCCGCAGACCCCGAAATGGGCGCAGAACGGCTCTTCGCGCAGCGGCGAGCGCTTCACATAATTGACGACGAAACCTTCCATATACCGGCGGCGCTTGGAGCGGATCTGCACATCGACCACGTCGCCCGGCACGGTCATCGGCACAAAGACCACCACGTCATTGTAACGCCCCATCGCCTTGCCTTCGGCGGCCAGCGTCGTTATCTCAAGCCCCTCAATCAGGGGATAATTCGCTTTCTTTCGAGCCATATCGCATTCGGATTTAGAACGCAAAGGTACGAATTTTCCGCTATGCGCCGCCCGTTTTCCTGGTTTTGGCACGTTCGCGCACCCGTCCCAGCCAGAAACCGATGCCGAACGGCACGCCCAGCATGATGACGGCGAAAAGCACGATCCAGGCGAGGAGCTTGGCCACCAGAGCCGGTACCCGGTCCATCGCATTTTGTACCGCCGCATCGACCGCCTGCTGCGCCTGATCGACCAGCGCTTTGCGCTCGGCCGAAATATAACCCTGCAACTCCGCACGCTGGCGGTCGAGGTCGGCAAATGCGTTGTCCACGGCACCGTTCAACGTTTCGATGAGCGCTGCGACTTCGGTATTCAGACTTTTGCCCATATAATCGGCGATCTGCGGCAGGTGCTCCATGACCGTCACGATGCGGTCGAAATTACGCTCCAGGCTGTCGAGCTGCCGCGTCAGCCGGTTGCGGACGCTGTCCTGCTGCATCTGCAACTCGAAAATATCCTTCGACCAGCCGATGCTATTGACCATCTGCTCGGACTGGCCGCCGAAACGGTCGCCCAGATCGGCGATCACATCGGAGATGGAGCCTACGTTATACTGCGTTTCCACGCCTTTCGACTGGAGAAATTCGATCCAGGGCAGGGTCGTATTGACCGGAGTGAACTGCGACCCCGTGACGGGATTCGCCTGCATATAATTCCCCACGAACTCCTGCATCAACGCGAACTTCTCCGGCGCAAGCAGGGTCGAAGCCAGGTGTTCGGCTTTCTTGTCCAGACGCGCCACGACCTTGCGCACGAGCGGCGTCTGCCCGGCGAAAAGCAGCGAATCGGGCAGGCGGCGGAAAGCGCTGTCCATGCGGACGCAGAGCAGCCAGGTGTCGATGAGCGCCACGTCGGGGTTGGACTGCATGACGGCGGTAACGGCGGCCCGCGTCGCCTGCATCTTCCACCGGATCGCCCGGATCCGCACCGGAATCTCCGACGATGCGGCCGCGACCGAATCGGCCGTGCGGGCGATCTCGTCCGCCAGGTCGTAATAAAATCCCCGGGTCATCATCCGGGTATTGGCCTCCGAAGCCGGAAGCGGCGGGTTGCCCGTATCGACCGACACCTTGAGCAACGAACAGCTTCCGAACGACAGCAGCACGGCGACCGCCGCAAAAATTTTCAGTAAACGTATCTTCATTCTTCTCTCTGTTTTGACTTTCAACAAATTACTGTTCCAGGACCTCTGCGCCCGCTCCGGCAGCGCCGTTTCTTTCCGGCGCTCCGGTTCCAAAAATAGCGATTATCCGCGAAATATCGCTATATTTGTACCTTAAATAAATTTCACATATCATGAAAATCGCCTGCCTGACTTTCAATCCGATACAGGAGAACACCTACGTCGTTTGGGACGACACGAAGGAGTGCGCGGTCATCGACGCCGGAAATTCCACCCCCAAAGAAGATGCCGCACTCGACGGTTTCCTCGCCGAACACGGGCTCAAACCGGTGCTGGCGGTCAATACGCACGGTCATTTCGACCACGTGCTGGGCGTCGAACATCTGCGCAAGACCTACGGCATTCCCTTCGCCCTCTCGGGCAAGGACGCCTTCATGCTGGACACCGATGCGGTGGGATCGACCGTTTACGGGGTCAAAATCAACGCCATGCCGACCATCGACATCGATCTGGACAAGGTAGAAGAAGTGAAATTCGGCCACACCGTCCTGCGCGTCATCCGCACGCCGGGCCACACGCCGGGCCACGTATCGCTCTACGAACCCGAATCGAAGAGCCTCTTCACGGGCGATACCCTCTTCCGCGAAAGCATCGGACGCACGGATCTGCCGGGCGGCGACTATTCGTGGATCATGCGTTCGATCCTGGACAACCTGCTCCCGCTGGGCGACGAAGTGCGCGTCTATCCCGGACACGGCCCTGAAACCACCATCGGCCACGAAGTGCTCTACAATCCCTTCGTCACCGAAGTCCTCAACCAGGAGGTGAACTACAAGAACTAATTCCGTCCGGGTCCGTTATGAAAGCGCTGCTCCACAAAATCCTCTACCGGACGCTTCCGCTCGAAGGTTATCTGCGGGCGGTGAGCCGCCTCTTTTTCATCAGCTACCGGCTGGGGCTTGGACGGCGCAGCGCGGCGACCGAATACGTCTATCACCTGCCCCGGCTGGCGAAAGCCGGCGACACGGCGATCGACATCGGAGCCAATCTGGGCTATTACGCCCGTCCTCTCTCGGAAATCGTCGGCACCGCAGGCAGGGTCCATGCCGTCGAACCCGTCCCGGTCGTTTGCCGGGTGCTGCGCCGCAACCTGCGGGGCTGCCGCAACGTCGAAATCTTCGACTGCGCGCTGGGAGCCGAGAATAAAGAGATCACCATGAGCAACGACTCCGCCCGCGAAACGGGTTATCTCGGCACGGGACGAAACTTCGTGGGCGATGCCGCCGGAGAGGGCGCCGTCACTTTCACCGCCCGGATGCGGCGCGGCAGCGAGCTTTTCGCCGGGCTGGAGCAGCTCGATTTCGTCAAGTGCGACGTCGAAGGGTATGAGTTGATCGTCATGCACGAGCTGCGCCCTCTGCTGGAGCGTTTCCGCCCGACAGTACTGATCGAAACGGGCGGCGAAAACCGCCCGCAGATCATCGAACTCTTCACCGAACTGGATTACAAGGGTTACACGCTCGAGAACGGGCGGGAAATTCCGCTCGCCCCCGACACCGAAAAAGACATCATCTTCCGCCAAGCACGCTAACGCCATGAGAATAGACATCCTGACCGTCGTACCCGAACTGCTCGCCTCGCCGCTGAACGAATCGATCCTCAAGCGTGCGCAGGAGAAGGGGCTGGTCGAAATCCATATCCACAACATCCGGGACTACACAGAAGACAAGCACCGCACCACGGACGACTACCCCTTCGGCGGAGAGGCGGGTATGGTAATGAAGATCGAACCGATCTACCGCTGCATCGAAGCCCTCAAAGCGGAACGGGAATACGACGAGGTGATCTACACCTCGCCCGACGGCATCCGCTACGACCAGCACGAAGCCAACCGCCTCTCGACGCTCGACAACCTGATTATCCTCTGCGGCCACTACAAGGGCATCGACTACCGCATCCGCGAACACCTGGTCACGCGCGAGATCTCGATCGGCGACTACGTGCTCACGGGCGGCGAGCTGGCCGCCTGCATCATCGCCGACTCGGTCGTGCGGCTCATTCCGGGAGCGATCGGCGACGAGGCCTCGGCCCTGACCGACTCGTTCCAGGACAACCTGCTGGCCCCGCCCGTCTACACACGGCCCGCGGAGTTCCGCGGCTGGCGGGTCCCCGACGTGCTGCTCTCGGGCAACTTCGCCCAGATCGAGAAGTGGCAGGACGAGCAGGCCTGGGAGCGCACCAAACGCCTGCGGCCCGACCTGCTCGGGGAGGAGTGACCCGACGCACGGAGGGAGGCGGCCGCCCCGGAAGAGACCGGCCGCAGACACGCAGCAAACCGAACCAAAGAGCGAAGATATGAAATACTACCTCATAGCCGGGGAGCCTTCGGGCGACCTGCACGGCGCCAACCTGATCGAAGGGCTCAGAAAGGCCGATCCCGAGGCGGAGTTCCGCTTCTGGGGCGGCGACCGCATGGCCGAGGCGGGCGGCAGGCAGAACCTCCGCAAGCACTACCGCGAGACCTCGTTCTTCGGCATCGTCCAGGTGCTGAAGAACCTCCGCACGATCCGCCGCCAGATGCGCGAATGCCGCGAGGATGTGGCCGCATGGCACCCCGATGCGCTGATCCTGATCGACTACCCGGGATTCAACATGAAGATGGCCCGCTGGGCCCGCGAAAACGGCATCCGCACCTTCTACTACATCGCCCCCAAGGTGTGGGCCTGGAGGGAGTGGCGCGTGAAGTCGATCCGCCGCTACGTGGACCGGCTCTACATCATCTTCCCCTTCGAGCGGGACTACTTCCCCCGCCACGGCATTGAACCCGTCTTCGAGGGCAACCCGCTCGTCGATGCCATCGAGGCACGGCGCCCGACGCTGCCCGACGGCGATGCATTCCGCCGTCGGAACGGGCTTGACCAGCGTCCGATCATCGCCCTAGTGGCGGGCAGTCGCCGCGGCGAGATCCGCGACAACCTCCCGCTCATGGCCCGGCTGGCCGAGCGGTTCCCCGACCGGCAGTTCGTCGTGACGGGCGTGCCCTGGCTCGAACGCAGCCTCTACGAACGCTACATGACCGGAACGGGCCTGCGCTACGTCTGCGATCAGACCTACGAAACCATCGCCGCGGCCGAGGCGGCCGTCGTCACCTCGGGGACGGCCACGCTCGAGACCGCCCTGCTCGGCACGCCCGAAGTGGTCGTCTACCGCACGCTGTGGTTCCAGGTCAAGCTGCAGCCCTACGTGCTGAAGGTGCCCTGGGTCTCGCTCGTCAATCTCAACCTCGGACGCGAAGCCGTGGCCGAGATCATCCAGTCGGACCTCGACATCACGCGCGCCGAGCGCGAACTGCGCGCCATCCTCCCGGGCGGAGCGAAGCGCGGGCGGATGGAGGCCGACTTCGAAGAGCTGCGCGCCGTCATCGGCGGGCCGGGAGCCAGCGAACGATTCGCCCGCCGCATGGTCGGGGAACTCAAAACCGACAAGTCATGAAGATCATCTGTATCGGACGCAACTACCGGGCCCATGCCGAGGAACTGCACCACGCGACGGGGCTGGCCGAGGAGGGGGCCGAACCGATCTGGTTCCTCAAGCCCGACACGGCCATGCTGCGCAACAACGACCCCTTCTACATTCCGCGCTTCTCGCAGGAGGTGCACTACGAGTGCGAACTCATCGTGCGGATCAACCGCGTGGGCAAGGCCATCTCGGAACGCTTCGCACACCGCTACTACGACGAGGTGGGGGTAGGCATCGACTTCACGGCCCGCGACCTGCAGCGGCAGGCCATCGCCGAGGGACTCCCATGGGAGCGCGCCAAGGCCTTCGACTACTCGGCGGCTCTGCCCCCGAAGTTCCTCCGGCTCGCCGACCTGGGCGGCAACGTGCAGCAGCTCCACTTTGCCCTCGACGTAAACGGCGAACGCCGCCAGACGGGCGACACCTCCCAGATGCTTTTCACGGTGGACCGGCTCATCGCCAGCGTGTCGCAGTACATGACCCTGCGCATGGGCGACCTGCTCTTCACGGGCACTCCGGCCGGTGTGGGACCCGTCCGCCCGGGCGACGAGCTCCGCGCCATGCTCGAGGGGCACGAACTGCTCCGCTTCGACATCCGATAAACGACGCATACATATATGTTACTCCACGAGAAACTCAAGAACTACCGCCTGTTGCTGGCATCGCAGTCGCCGCGGCGACGCGAACTGATCGCCGGGTGCGGACTTCCCTATGAGCTCGCCCCGCGCTTCGAATGCGAGGAGCGCTACCCAGACGAACTTCCGGCCGAAGAGGTGCCGCTCTACCTCGCACAGCTCAAGAGCCGGGCCTACCCCGAACCCCTCGGCGAGCGGGACATCCTGCTGACGGCCGACACGGTGGTGGTGCTCGACGGCGAGGTGCTCGGCAAGCCCCGCGACCGGCAGGAGGCTGCCGAAATGCTCCGCCGCCTCGCGGGACGCCGCCACACGGTCGTCACGGGCGTGGCCTTCCGCACCGCCTCACGGCAGCACGCCTTCGAGGCCCGCACCGACGTCTGGTTCCGCCCCCTCGATCGGGAGGAGATCGACTACTACGTCGATACGTTCCGCCCCTTCGACAAGGCCGGATCGTACGGCATCCAGGAGTGGATCGGGTATGCCGCCATCGAACGCATCGAGGGATCGTTCTACAACGTCATGGGGCTGCCCATACAGAAAGTCTATGTCGAACTGAACCAATTCATAAACCCATGAAACGCACGCTGCTGACCCTGCTTGCCGCCCTCGCGATGCTGCCCGCACTGGCAGACGAGGGCATGTGGCTTCCGAGCCTCATCTCCGAACGCATCGACGACATGCGCTCGAAAGGATTCCGCCTGACGGCCGAAGACATCTACTCGATCAACCAGGCCTCGATGAAGGACGCCGTGGTGCTCTTCGACGGCGGCTGCACGGGCGAACTCGTCTCGCCCGAAGGCCTGCTGCTCACCAACCACCACTGCGGCTACGACGCCATCCAGCGACACTCGACCGTCGAGCACGACTACCTCACCCACGGCTTCTGGGCCATGTCCCGGGCCGAGGAGCTGCCCAACGAAGGACT
>ENA-OPEC01000937-OPEC01000937.1-human-gut-metagenome-genome-assembly--contig:-NODE-937-length-22602-cov-3.070785_pt1 | contig 22602 bp, 21 predicted proteins | sample MGYA00241622_ERZ501507 | MGnify/ENA primary metagenome ERZ501507 (study PRJEB25962, sample SAMEA2042582) | human gut metagenome | biome: human gut; feature: human-associated habitat; material: faeces... | reverse complement strand
CAACCGTGATGGCGGCGGGCTTGATTTTCTCGTCCTCCGGCTCAAATACCAGCAGGTAGAATGCCAGCGGCAGCAGCTTCATGATTTCCTCCACCACCGGCGCAATCTCCGCCGTGGCGGCAAGGGCGTCTGCGTGATAGACCGCAGCAAGAAAGGTGTTGATGTAGGCCGAAAGCAGACACACGCCCATTCCGGCGACACAGAACACAAAAAAGCGAAGCTGCCGTCTGCCCATGCACAGGGCGGCCACCAGCAGCGGGGACACCATACAGAGGAAGATATTTTCAATGTAGGTCATAGTTCCACCGCCTTTCTTACCGCGGGCAGCAGCCCCAGCAGAGCAAAAGTCAGGAGCAGATCACACCAGAAGGCAGGGCTTGCGGGAGAGGTAGCCGACCAGAAGCAGCCCACCGTCCAGAGTAGATATTCCGAACCGACATAGCACAGCACGCCGATGTGGAAATACCGCCTATTCCGCGCTTCGCCTGTCCGGGTGTCCGCATAAAACAGTCCCCGGATAGCGCAGAAGGACAGCCAGATCGTCAAGCCGCACCAAATCAGGTTGGAAAGGATATCCCCATACGTACAGTAGAACCCCAGCAGCGGCACGCCGACCAAGGGGGCGAGCCACGCTTTTCGGCAGCGAAAGCCGCATTCCCCCGAATCGGTCAGCGTGACCTGCAAAATTCGCAGAAAAATCACGCTGGCGACCCAGCCAAACTCCGACACATAAAAGACCCGCGGCGTGGTGTGGAACAGCAGCAGGTACAGTGTCCAGTAAAGCGACCCCAAGGCAAAGCAGCCGTAGAAGCAGAGCAGCAAAAAATACGCCTGTCTGCGGCTTTTTTGCCATGCAATACCCGAAAGCAGCGCGCCGAGGAAGGTGGTCAATAATTGCAACAGGTTCTCAATCAGCTCCATGCCGCCCCTCGTCTTCCCTATCCTGACTGTCCTCCCGATTTATCTGCCGAAGCCGGAAGCACAGAACAGTCACGCACACGCCCAAAAGAAAGGACAAAAGCCCGATGACAATATACCCCAGCGCCGCGCCGCCGCCATACATACTGGCAGCGGTTTCATAGCCCGCGAAGTCGCCGGGGCGGACCCCCGCAACCATACCGGGCATGGCAAAGGACACACCCACGATCAGCACAAGGCACGCCGCAGCAGCAGAAATCGTAGTGATCGTACTGCGCCGCCGCTGTTCCCTGCGCTGTCTTGCGGCGATGCGCCGTTTTGTTTCCGCAAAGCGTTCTTCATGGCTCCGCATTTGTGATTCCCTCCCGTTCCAGTAATTTGCGCAGGCTCTCTTTTCCGCGATACACCAGATTGGTGATCTGCTTCACGGTTTTCCCTGTGACCTCCGCTGCCTGCGCGTAACTCATCCCCTCAAAATAGGTCAGATACAAACCCTCCCGATAGTCCGGGTTCATTTCGCCCATACAGTAATGCAGAATGCGGTTGCGCTCCGCTGTGCCGATGACCTCCTCCGCCAGCTGCTGCCCGTCCGGCTCATCGGTCAGCGCGTCTAAGCTGAACATCAGCTTTCGTTTGCTTTTATGGCGCAGCGCCATGTGCCGTGCCGCCTTATATAAATACGCCTTGAAGCCGCCTTCCCGGATGCGGGGCTTTTTCGTGAACAGATAGGCGAACACATCCAGCATCAGTTCCTCTGCCTCGTGTATGTCGTGCAGGTAGCCGTCAAGGTACAGGGTCAGCGGGTCGCCGTATTTTTCCATCAGAGCCTCCAGCCCCGCGTCATCGCCGTTCAGATACTGGCGGTAAAAATCCCCGTCACTGACCATCGTGTCCCCCTCCTTCCTGCGATTCGTATGCGCCGTGCGGGTTATCGCGGTACTGCTGCGGCTGCGCAGCCCGCATTCGTGCGCCAGCTCCTCTAAACGCAGTTCCTCGTGCAGATGGGTGGAAATATACTGCAGGCAGTTTTTGATGACGGCGCTCTGTGCGCCGTCTTTTTGGTATCCACCACGCGGTTGCAGAAGTCCAACGGCACCGGGCAGAGTGTGTGCAGCTGTTCGCAGCATGGAAAAACATCCATAAAGCACTCCCTTTTCTCTCTAACTGTATCACAGTTCTTCCATTACAGTCAAGATATCGACAATAAATGCAAGGGCTGGCTGCCGCTGCAAAAAAGGGCGGGCTTGTAATTTTTTGCAAAGGCTATTGAGTGTTGGAGCTTGTTCTTGTATTTGTGCTTGGCGGCGTCCCATTCATAAAAGCCGGTGGCAGGGATTACGCAGCGCTGGAAGGCGATACTGCGGCGAAACACCGACTTTTCCGTCACCGTTTCGGCACGGGCATTGATGATTTGCTGCCTGCCGCGAAAACCGGGCAGCCCCCATTGCTGGAACTCGCCCACGATCTTCTCCCCGCGTGAAACCAGCACCGGTGCCACCTGCGAGGGGCAAATATCTCCTGCCATTGGGAAATTGCGTTCGTTTCCCTCGCTGCGGCGCTGTGCATCGCGCACGATCTGGCGAATCTCTTTATATTCATCGGCAGAAAACTGATACCGTCCACACATACGCGACGCTCCTTCCTTATCCTACTACAATACCGGCGATTCTGAACTCGTCCTCCTCCCGCACAGGGATGGGGGCGTATTTTTTATTCAGCGAGATTAGCGCAATGCCGTTTTCGTCCTTGCGCAGCTTTTTGCAATAGCCTTGGTCGTTCAAGGTGCAAAGCACAATATCGCCGTTGTTGGCATCTTGTGCAGCCTTGACCCAAACGGTCTGCCCGTTCACAAAGCGCGGCTCCATACTGTCACCGGCGATGCGGACACCGAACTCCGCCTTGGCGGGTACGGATTCGTCCACTTCGGTCATCTCTTGGGCGTCATCGTCCAGCCACTGACCGGTACCGGCAGAGGCGGGCTGTAAATAGACCGGCAGCAATCGCAGTGTCGGTTCCGGTTTCTCGGTAAACTCTGCCGTGTGCAGCAGCATGGAACGGTATTCCCCCAAACGCTGTTGCCCCGCCTGATTCAGCTTGGGTTCGGAATCCAGATACAAAACTGTTATATCTTCAAACCCCAAAGCCTTTGCCAGCGCCACACCCACGGTAACGCGGGGTTCGCGCTCGCCGGCCTCCCACGACATCAAGGAACGTGTGGCCACGGCCTTCTCGGATTCCGGCAGGAACTGCTGCATTTTCTGTACGACCATCTTGCGGGTCATCTTCTGTGCCTCGCGCGCAGCACGAATACGCATATTCCAGTTGCTCACGGTATATCACCTCAACTATATTGTACCGCTTTTGGTATGTAAAGTCAAGTGTACAATTACACGGATTTTCTTTTATAACCATGTAAAATGCACTTGAAAGTGAAACATTGTGGTGTTACAATAGGCGTATAGACGGTGGGAGCAATATGGGACAGCGGCATATACTGCATTGCGATTGCAACTGCTTTTACGCAAGCGTTGAAATGCAGGAACACCCGGAACTGCGCGGGAAAAGCATCGCCGTGTGCGGCGATCCGGAGGCGCGGCACGGTATCGTTCTCACCGCAAGCTATCCCGCCAAGAGGATGGGGGTTAAAACCGGAATGCCCATCTGGGAGGCAAAGCAGCACTGCCGTGACTTAATTATTGTACCCGCCAGCTATGGAAAATACCAGAAGTACAGCGGCTATGTGCGAGAAGTTTTTAATGATTATACAGATCAAGTTGAATCCTTTGGGCTTGACGAAGCATGGCTGGATATAACCGGCAGCGTAGGATTGTTCGGAAGCCCCGTCAAGATCGCAAAGGAAATCAGTGTGCGTATAAAGCGTGAACTGGGTATCACCGTTTCCATTGGTGTTTCTTTCAACAAAATTACCGCGAAACTCGGCAGTGACTACAAAAAGCCGGATGCTATCACAATTATTGAGCCGGAAAACTATAAGGAAATCGTATATCCGTTGCCTGCGGGAGATCTTTTGTATGTTGGTGCAGCCACACAGCGCAAGCTCGGCAGTTACGGCATCCGCACCATCGGTCAGCTTGCGGAAACAAATCCTGAAGTCCTCAAGGGCTGGTTTGGCGTGATGGGCTATACGCTCTCTGCATTTGCGCGGGGGCTGGATCAGACCCCTGTTGCCAAACAAAATGCGCATACCGCCATCAAGAGCGTTGGCAACAGTGCTACAACGCCGCGCGACCTGACTACAGATGAAGATGTGTGGCTGATGTTCGTGCTGCTCTCCGAAAGCGTTGCCATGCGTATGCGCGACCTCGGCAGTAAGTGCAATGTGGTGGAGATTTATGTGCGGGATAATGAACTGTCCGGCTTTACACGCCGCCGAAAGCTGGACAACCCCACCAATGTAAGCATCGAGATTGCCCGCATCGCCTTTGATTTGTTCAAGCGCAATTATTCGTGGCCGAAGCCCCTGCGCGGCATCGGTGTGCGCGGTGCCGACCTGTGCCCCGCAGATTGCGCAGTGCAATTAGGATTTTTTTCCAACGAGGAAAAGCGCGAGAAGCTGGAGCACATCGACAAAGCCGTGGACACCCTGCGCCAGCGCTACGGTTACCGCAGTGTACAGCGGGCGGTCGTGTACACGGACCCCGTTTTGGGCGGCATCAACGCCTACGACGACCATAACATCCACCCGGTCGGGTATTTTCATACGGCATAGGAGGCATCGTAAATGATTCAACGAGAAAAGCGCTATGTGGAAGTCGATGTGCGCTTCAGCACCGAGGGACGATTGAGACCCTTGCAGATTATTTTTGATAAAGGGCAGGTCTACAAAATCGATAAGATCAAGGACATCTGCCGCCGCGCCGCCGATGTGGGCGGCGTTGGGGACCGCTATACCTGTATGATTCAAGGCAAAGAGCGAGAATTGTGGTTTGAAGATGGGCGATGGTTTGTGGCGGCGAAGGTGGCTACCAAGCAAGCGCCCCCGTCTAACGCATAAGGAGCCGGATACTGCGTCACGGACATTCCTGCGCCGGAGGGTACCCCCATCTTAGCTGCCCACGGCGGCACGGTGCTGGTCAGCGGCTGGAATGACAGCTACGGCAACCACCTGCATTTTGAGGTAATGCAAAATAGCGTGAGAATGAACCCCTTGCAGCTAGTGGTCGTACCGCAATAGTGGTGTACGGGCATTCCGGTAGCCATTGTGCAGAATAATCCACATAATTTGAGAATGTACCTTGAATAATTTTGCGCATACTGTATACTTAAATGTGAAAGGGCAAAATGCTATCTCTCAAAATTAGACAGAGCGGGTGCAAAATGTACAAAATTTTGATCGTCGATGATGAATCCATCGAGCGCGAAGGCATTTCTTTCCTGATTGAAAAATATAAACTCCCATTGGAGATCGCACAGGCAACCAACGGGAAAACGGCGCTTGAATATATGCGAACCCACCCCATCGACATTTTACTTACGGATGTAAAAATGCCGCAGATGGACGGCTTGGAGCTGGCACGGCACACTTTTGAAAAATACCCCGATGTGCGTATCCTCGTTTTCAGCGCCTACGGGGAGTTTGAGTTTGCCAAAAAGGCGATGGCGGCGCAGGCTGTCAGCTATTTGCTTAAGCCGATAGAGGTAGAGGAATTCCGGCGCGTGATGACGCAAATTCTTGCGCAGTGCGACGAGCTGGCTGAAAAGAAAAAGGACGAGCAGCAGCGCGGCGAGGCATATCGTCAACAGCTTTTGTTCCACCTTGTGACCGGAACGGGCTTGGGAAAAGCACATAGTACGGAAGAATTGTTTCCCGGACAGACGCTTTGCTTGCTTCATGTGCAGACCGAGAATGACTACTTTGCTACCAATGAAGATGCGTTCTGTCAAATACTGAAGGACTGTACACAGTATAAGTTTGAATACATCAATACGTATCCCGATGAAGCATTCGTCCTGTTTTACAGCAAATATGATTTGTCCGACCGTCTGGGCGATAAGCTGAAAGGTATACAGGAAAAACTCCGGCAGAATGGCTGCGAAGCATCACTGCTGTTGGGCATAGATTTTACCAGCCCAGAGAATATCTCTGCCCGTGCGCAAGTGCTGTCAAGAATTCGCAACGAACTGTATGAAGCACCCGATGCGCTTCTGCTGGAGAAGGAAATCGGTGAGTCGGTCAGCTACTATGCAGAAGCCATAGAAAAGCTCCGTGCCGAGGTGCAGGCCGCATTGAATGAACATCACCCGGAGATTTTTCTATCCGCAGTACAACGCCTGATACAGCAGCTTGGGCAGAACCGTTCTTTGAGCAAGATGTATATGTATCATGTCTTGTATGATTTACTCGCGCAGATGTATCGTGCCTACGGCATACAAGACCTCAACGAGATCGGGCGCGGTATCAATCGGATTTTAAGCTGTAATACGGCAGCAGCCATGTGCGGTGTGCTGGAAGAAATCATGGCATCTTTGCAGGGAACACCAGAACCGCAAACGGAGGACAGCTCCGCTATCATTCGTCAGGTGCAGAAAATTGTGGATGCCGAATACGGCGAACCGTTAAGCCTGGAATACATCGCGGAAAAAGTATATATTACGCCTTCGTACCTGAGTTACGTCTTTAAGCAGATGACGGGGCAGAATCTTATCAAATACATCACAGACCTGCGTATGTACAAGGCGCGGCGCATGGTAGCAGATGGCAATTTGAAAATTTCCCAAATTGCCAGGAACTGCGGTTACGACAACCCCTCCTACTTCAATAAGCTGTTCAAGAACTATTTCGGCGTAACGCCCCGCCAGTACAGGGAGGGCGAACGCGATGAAAGCATTGTATAAATGGTTCGCCTATAAGCTGCCTATTCGCAGTAAGCTGCTGATCAGCTTTAGTATTTTGGTTATGGTGCCGATCCTTGTGCTGGGCATTTACAGCTACCAGCAGTCGAAGGAAAACACCGAACGCCAAATTCGCAGCACGATGGAAAGCAACCTGACGCGCCTGACCTCAGAACTGGATACCCGCTTCCAGCGGGAGGGCTCCACGGTGAGGTTTCTTGCCTACAACCTGACATTCCGCAACGCGCTGGAAAATAGTGGCCACAACGCCTCCACGATGGCGCAGGTCATGAACACCTCGGTGGAGCCGACCTTCTGGTACTTTATCGCAGGGGACGCATATGTCAAGGGAATGGAGGTCTACTCCACAAAAGTCCGCGACAAAATCGGCAACTTCCTGCTGCCGGTGGATGATACCGTAAGCCAGCAGGCTTGGTATCAGCAGGCGCTGGACAGCTATGCGACCCACTGGACCTACGATGGGACGGAGATTTGTGCCAACCGTGCGATTCTCGATACGAATTCCAGCAGTGAGGTCATTGCGGTGCTGCGGATGTTCTGTTATCCGGCCTCGCTGCTGGATGCCACTGACAGTATGAATTATCTGGACAATGGCATCCGTATCGTGGACGAAAACGATCAGACCGTCTATGCCCGCAACAGCGGCGTGGATGCTTTGGACGAAGCCGTGCGCCTGCTGGCTGAGGATGGCAGCGAGACCGCTGCACTTGAACAGGGGATGCTCTATAAAAGCCGAATGGAAGTCAGCGATTGGAGCATTTATTACTATCTGGACAAAGCAAACATCACAAAAGAATTGCAACCGATTTTGAATACAACGATTTTAGTGGTGTTGATTTGCCTGTTCCTTTCCATTGCCGTCATTAACCTACTGGCTACAGCCCTGACCCGCCGCATCCTGAAATTACAGGAATACGCAGAATATGTGGCAGAAGGACATCTGGATAAGGAACTTTCCACCACGGATACCGATGAAATCGGCGTGGTGACAAACAGCATGGGGCAGATGACGCACCGGCTGAATGATATGATCCATCAAGTCTATACGATGGAGATCGAAAAGAAAGCCAGTGAGCTGCGCGCCCTACAGGCGATGATCAACCCGCATTTCCTGTACAACAGTCTGTCCAACATCAAGTGGAAGGCGCTGCGCTCCGGCAATGATGACATCAGCGAGATAACGGGATTGCTGGCAAAATTCTACCGCACCTGCCTGAACAACGGTCAGCCTTTAACCACGGTGCGCTCGGAGCTGGAAAACATCAAGGCGTATGTGCGTATCCAACAGCTGACCCACGACAACGGCTTTGATGCCGAATACGACATTGAGGAAAGCCAGCTTGATTACCGGATGCTCAACTTCATGCTGCAGCCCATCGTGGAAAATGCCGTCAAGCACGGCTTAGAGTATGAAGAGGAGGACGGAAAAGGGCATATCCGCATCGAATGCCGCGGCGAGGATGAGTTCATCGTGTTCCGCGTCATCAACAATGGCGGCGCTATCGACCTGCAAAAGGTGGCCGAAGTCATGCGCACCCCCGGTACAGGGTACGGTATTTATAATATCTGTGAGCGCATTGAGCTGTACTACGGCTCCGGCAGCGGGCTTTTCCCATCAATCACAGAGGACGGCGAGACCTGCTTCACCTTGAAATTGAACCGCACATTGGAAAAAGAAACACCCACTGAAGCCTGATTGCACCCCACCGATACAATTTCTGTCGGTGGGGTGTTCTGTAAAATAGTGTTAGTTTTCGAAAAAATGTTCTATTTCGCATTTTGGACATTTCGGGTACAATAAAGCCATCGAAAGCAGAACACACTGCAAGGAGGAAAACAAACATGAAAAAAGCAATCGCATCCGTGCTCGCAGCGTCGATGGCTCTGTCCCTCGCCGCCTGCGGTGGCTCCTCTACCGCCACCTCAAGCAGCACCGCCACTGAGAGCACTGCCAGCAGCACTACGGCAGAAAGCACCGCATCCGGTGACAAGGTTACGCTGCGCATGACCTACTGGAACAGCGAGGACACCGTCAAGGCACTGCTTGACTATCTGGGCGAGGCTGTTCCCGATGTTCAGATCGAGTATCAGTTCATCGACAACTCCAACTACGACACCATCGTGGATACCCAGCTTTCTGCCGGTGAAGGTCCCGACATCATCTGCGAATCTCCCGCTTCTGCCCTGAAGCACGCAAAACTTGGCTATCTGGCCGATGTGAGCGACCTCGGCGCGAAGTTCTCTGATGCTGGCACTTCCGTTTACAGCTATGACGGCAAGACTTACGCATTGCCCGGCATCTCTTGGTTCGAGGGCATCTACTACAATGTTGATCTGTTCGAACAGAACAACATTGCACTGCCCACCACCTTTGACGAGTATCTGGATGTCTGCAAGAAGTTCCAAGACCTCGGCATCAAGCCGCTGGCTGCCGGTCTGAAATCTTGGGAGCCGATGTTGAAGAACTCCATGGCGTTTGTCACTGCCGAGTACCTCTCCACTGATGAGGGCAAAGACTTCGGCGGCAAATATCGCGAGGGTCAGGCTACTCTGAACGGCACTTGGAATCCGTACCTCGAAAAGTGGAGCGAGATGATCACCAGCGGTGTTTACACCACCGATATGACCGGTATCGACCACGATCAGGCTCTGGAAGAGTTCGCCACCGGCAATGCCGCTATGTTCTGCTCCGGCCCGTGGGATCTGGAGGCTATCCAGTCCAAGAACCCCGACCTCAACCTCAACATGATGCCCTTCTACGGCACTAAGGCCAGCGCAGGCTGGCTGATTGGCGGCCCCGGCTGCGGCTTCGCCGTCAACGAGAACAGCGCCAATAAGGACGCTGCCCTCAAGGTTCTGGCTGCTATCGCTACCGAGGAAGGTCAGAAGGCCCTGTGGGAGAACAACCAGGGCGGTTCCTCCTACATGAGCGGTGTTTCCTTCGACCTGCCGGATGTCTACTCCAGCGTTTCCACTGCCATCAACGCCGGCAATGTCTACTGCCCCTGGAACGAGTGGGGCGCTGCTGCTGGTGCCCACGAGGATTACGGCACCGAGATGCAGAAGTACCTGCTGGGTGAGGAAGACCTCTCCGCCGCGCTCTCCAATGTCGATGCTGCCGTTGCTGAGCTGCTGAGCAAGTAATCCGATCCGTAACCATGGCCTCAAACTTTCAATCGAGGGTTTGAGGCTCTTTTTTTCAAAAAACGGAGGTCAGAAATGCCTACTAAGACCCAAAAGAAGTATGTGCCCGGTTCGTTGGGCAAATACTTTGCCATGTTTGTGGCACCGGCGCTGATCGTGTATCTGGTGTTCAGCATTGTGCCGTTCCTGTTTACGGTCTATTACAGCTTTACCGATTATACCGATATGAATCCCGTAAATCTGCACTTTACGGGTCTTGCAAACTACATAAAAGTCCTTGGCTCCCCGCTGATGCGTACAGCCATCAAAAACTCCTTGATTTACGCCGTGGTGCTGACCGGTGCGCAGGTCGTGCTGGGTCTGCCGCTGGCTGTCATCCTGAATATGAAGCTGCGCACCCGGAATCTGCTGCGTGCAACCTTCTTCTTCCCGGCAGTATTCTCCTCGCTGATTATCGGCTACCTGTGGAACTTTATCCTTTCTTCCTCCAACTACGGTCTTATCAACAACCTGCTGGCTAAAGTGGGACTGCCGACTTTCAACTTCTTCACTTCACAAAACGCACTTTATTCTGTCCTGCTCACGCAGATCTGGCAGTGGACTGGCTGGGCGATGGTCATCTTCCTCGCCAACCTGCAGAGCATTTCGGGCGATTTGTATGAGGCAGCCGAGATTGACGGTGCCAGCGGCTTCACCCGCTTTTTCCGTATCACGCTGCCGCTGATGTGCCCCTCGGTCAAGATCGTGGCTGTCACCGGCCTGATTGGCGGCATGAAGGCATTCGACGTCATCTACTCGATGACCAGCGGCGGCCCCGGCGATGCCACCCAAACCGTTATGATGGTCATGATGCGCAAGGGCATCTCGGACGGCTTCTACAATCAGGGCGCGGCGTTCGGCGTTTGCTTCTTCGTTGTCGTTATGATTCTGAGTGCCATCATGAACACGATTATGCAGAAATGGAGTGACTCTATTCAATGAATACGCGTAAATTTGAAAGACGCGGCCTGATCATTACCGAAACATTGATGGTCTTGCTCGCCGTTCTCTGGGCTGTCCCTATTTACTATCTGATCGTCACAACGCTGAAATCTCCTGCGGAGGCTACCGCCAGCCCACTGGCGCTGCCCAGCACTATCAATCTGCAAAACTACATTGATGCATGGCAGAAGATGGAATTTCCCCGTGCCTTTGCCAACACGCTGTTTATCACGGCAATGAGCGTCTTTCTCATCGTGCTGTTCGGCAGTATGGCCGGGTATGCACTGGCGCGCACAAGCTCCAAGCTCGGCGGTCGGCTGTTCCTGTTCTTTCTGGCCGGTCTGGTCGTGCCATTTCAGATGAACATTGTCAGCTTGTACAAGATCGTCAAGGCGCTGCACCTGATGAACAGCCCCTTCGCCGTCATTCTTGTCGATGTGGCTGTGAATATGCCGCAGGCGGTGTTCCTCTTCCGTGAATTCGTTCACTCTACGGTGCCTGTTGAACTGGAGGAGGCTGCTGAAATCGACGGCTGCGGCACGATGCAAAAGTTCTTCACCATCGTATTTCCGCTGCTCAAGCCGGTAATGCCTACCGTTATCATCATCGTTACGCTGAATGTCTGGAACGAGTTTATGACCCCGCTGCTCTTCCTGCAGAGCCGTGCCAACGATGTCATCCTGCAGGAGGTTTCCCGCAACATCGGTCAGTTCTCCACCGACTGGACTGCTATGTTCCCGATGATGATGCTGGGCGTTGCACCTTTGATGATTTTCTATCTGTTCATGCAGAAGTATATTATTGCCGGTGTTGCTGCCGGTGCTGTGAAGGGGTAATTGAAAATGAAAATCACAGATTTTGGTAAAATCATGGTAATCGTTCCCCACCAGGACGATGAGCTGCTTTTGACGGCCGGTGTGCTGTATTCGGCTGCCCATGCGGGGCTGAACCCCCATGTGGTAATGGTGACCAACGGCGCCTACGGCTGCCACGACCACAGCGTAGGCTATGCGCGTCTGCGTGAAACACTGGCGGGCGTGGAAATGCTGGGGGTTCCGAATGAGCAGGTGACATTCCTTGGCTATGCTGACACCGGTATGCCGCGGGCGGAGAGCTTTCTTGCGGGCTTGTATGACGAAACCGATGAGAACAAGGTTCATCCCTCCCACTGCGGCACGGAGACCTACGGTCTGCCCGAAAAGCCGGATTTCCACGCGCAGCATTTCGGTATGCCTGCGCCGTATACAAAAGCCGGCTTTGTGCAGGATCTGAAAGCCGTACTCGACGAAATCGAACCGGACAGTATCATTACCACGGCACTTTGCGATACCCACGGTGACCACAGCGGGCTGTACCAGTTTATCTGCGATGAACTGCGCAGCCGCCGTGAGGCTGGCAAAAAAGTTCCGACCCTCTATACCGGCATTGTCCATTCGCCCGCAGGGGATGAAAACTGGCCGCTGCGTGACGGTGTCCGTCCGCTGACCTGCCCGGAGGGGCTGGAAAGTGCCAGTACACTGCGCTGGGAGAATCGTATCGTTCTACCCGTTCCGCAGGAAATGCTGAACGAAGATCTGGCGCAGAACCTCAAGCACCGCGCCATTTCCTGCCATAAAACGGCCTTAAAGCCGGATGCCGTGGATTTTCTGTATTCGTTTGTAAAAGCAGACGAGGTATTCTGGAAAGTAGACCTGTAAGGAGAATTTGCAATGGATACCAACAAGACCCCAATTTATCCCTTTGAGCCTTGGAATGTAACGGAGGATCACCTTGATCTTGCGATGAACTACCGCAACGAAACGACGTTTGCGCTTTCCAACGGCTATATAGGCACCCGCGGCACCCATGAGGAAGCCTACGATTTTGACGAGCAGCACGGCTTGGAGGGGAATTTCCTCAATGGTCTGTACGAGCAGGAGCACGTCCGCTACGGCGAGTGGAACTTCGGCTTCCCGACCGAGAGCCAGACGATCCTGAATGTGCCGAACTGCAAGACGATTCGTCTTGTGGTGGACGGTGAGCCTATGGACATCCGTATCGGCACACTGCAAAATTACCGCCGCACACTGGATATGAAGCACGGTCAGGTCGTGCGCAGCTTTGAATGGACCTCCCCCAACGGTAAAACTGTTCGGGTGGAAAATATCCGCTTTGTCAGCCTTGCTCACAAAAACCGCATGGCACAGCGCTACAGCGTTACCTCCGTGAACTTCAGCGGTACGCTGACGCTGCACAGCGCACTGGACGCCGATGTGGAAAACCATACTCGTACCACAAATCCGCTGGTGGACTACGGTCCGTTTGGACGTCATCTGCTGCCCGATGCACTGACCGCCGATGACAAAACTATGACCTGCCAAAGCACCGCTGTCAACAGCAAGCTGGCGATGGCCTGCGGCTCGGTGCATCTGCTCTCGGAGGCAGCAACTGCGACCCGGCATCAGGCAAACGATGTCGATGCTTGGATCGAATACGATTTTGCCGCCAAGCAGGGTCACACGATCACACTGGAAAAGCTGACCGTCTACACCGACTCCCTTGATATGGACAAGGACGCCATGCTCTCGTTTGTAAATGAGGAACTGGCAGCATTTGCTGCGGACGGTTACAGCAGGGAGTTTTCCGCCCATGTTGCCCTGATGAAGCATTTCTGGGAGACTGCCGATATTCGCGTGGACGGCGATGTGCCTCTGCAGCAGGGGCTGCGCTTCAACCTGTATCATATCATGCAGGCATCGGGCCGTGATGGCAGAACAGGTATGGGTGCCAAAGGTTTGTCCGGCGAAGGGTATGAGGGCCACTACTTCTGGGATACCGAAATGTATGTCCTGCCGGTCTTTGTCTATACCCAGCCGGAGCTTGCGCGCAGTCTGCTGGACTACCGCTACAGCACCCTGGATAAAGCGCGCGACCGTGCCCGTGTACTGGGGCATCCCATCGGTGCACTGTATCCTTGGCGCACCATCAACGGCGAGGAAGCATCTACCTACTTCCCGCTGGGTACGGCGCAGTACCACATCAATGCGGACGTGGCCTATGCGTTCCAGCTCTATGTTGCTGTCACCAACGACATTGACTACCTTGCCGACAAAGCAGCCGAGGTTCTGTGCGAAACAGCCCGCGTCTGGGCGGATGTAGGCTGCTTTGTCGAGTGCCGCGGCGGCAAATACTGCATCTGCTCCGTGACCGGTCCCGATGAGTATAATGCCATTGTGGACAATAACTTCTATACGAATCTGATGGCGCAGCAGAACCTGTATGCCGCCGTCAACGCGCTGGAAACGCTGAAGGAACAGCGCCCCGATGCTTACCAAAAGCTGATCGAAAAAATTCAGCTCGATCCGGACGAGCCTGCCCTGTGGAAAAAGACAGCCGATGCTATGTATTTTGCTTATGATGAAAAGCGGCAGGTCTATTTGCAGGACGATGGCTTTATGCTTCGCAAGCCGTGGGATGATTCCCGTATCCCGCCGGAAAAGCGGCATCTTCTGTACGAAAACTACCACCCGTTGTTCATCTATCGCCAGCGAATGAGCAAGCAGGCCGATGCCATCATGGGTATGATGCTGTACAGTGCGTTGTTCACCGATGAGGAGCTGCTGCGCAATTACGACTTCTATCAGACCGTAACGCTGCATCATTCTTCGCTTTCCACCTGCATCTTCGGTATTCTGGCAAGCCGCATCGGACGCCACGAGGACGCCTATACCTATTTTGCCCAGTCTGCCCGGATGGATCTGGATGATTACCATGACAACTTCTACGCCGGTATCCATGCCGCCAATATGGCCGGTACATGGCAGAGCATTGTCTTTGGCTTTGCCGGTCTGCGTCTTGTAAACGGTGTGCCGGAGTTCAAATTCTATATTCCCGAAGCGTGGAACGGCTATCACTTCACAGTGAAAATCAAAGAGTCCGTACTGGCAGTGGATGTGTTGCCGGACGGCTGGACCATCACGCTGCAAAGCGGCGATGCTGTCAACTTCCTTGTCGAGGGCAAGCCTTACGAACTGACCGAGAAAGGGGCAACCTGCCATGAAGCACTATAAAGCAATCTTTTTTGATTGGGACGGCACAGCGGTTCTCTCCCGCAAAGCGCCTGTCGAGGATGCCGTCAACGCAATGCGCCCGCTGCTGGATAAAGGGGTAAAGCTCTGCATCGTCAGCGGTACGACCTACGAGAACATTGCAGGCGGCAAGCTGCACAGCTATTTTACGCCGAAGCAGCTGGAAAACCTGTATCTCGGTCTGGGGCGCGGCGCGTTCGACTATGGGTATGATGCTACAGGGCAGCCGACCATCCTTGTTGACCGTGTGCCGGATGCCAAGGGCATCCTTGCCGTACACGATGCCTGCTACCGCATCCACCGCGAGCTGTTGGAAAAATACGGCATGAACACCGATATTGTTTTCAGCCGCCCGAATTACTGCAAGATCGACCTGATGCCCGCCAACAACCGCGGAGAGAATCTGTTTTTGCAGGAGGGCGAGGCTGCCCGCCTGCAACACATCTTGCAGCAGCACGGCATTGACAGCATTGAAACGGTCATTGCGATGGCAGAATCCTTCGGTACGCCGGAAATGCCGCTGCGCGCTACAACCGATGCAAAATATCTGGAAGTCGGCCCCACCGGCAAAAGTGATAACGTGGACGCATTGTTTGCGCGTTTCGGCTTTGCTGCCGAGGATTGCTGCTTCTGGGGTGATGAGTTTATCGGCGTCACGGATTCCATCTTTGGCAGTGATGCCGGTATGCTGACCCAAACGACCCAAAACGGCGATTTCTACGATGTCTCCGACCTGAAGGGCGTAAGACCCGAACAGGTAAAGCGCCTTGGCGGCGGCATCCAAACCTTCTTGAATTTTCTGCGTGAGCATTGAACGATAGGAAATAGCGAAAAGTAAATCCGCTTTTTGCCCGACAAGCTTTTGGCTTGCCGGGCTTTTTCTTTCGGGTAGGCTTACTTATTTGAAAGGAATATTGTATGGTAAAAGTGATTGACGTCCCGGTAAGCGGAGCCATGCCGTATTAATGTATGAACACACCAATTCTTTGTAACCCCCGCTGTATCACCCGATACAGCGGTATTTTTGTTGTCAAAAAGGAGTTTTTTACATGGCAAACGAGAACAAAATCCGTATTCTGTATGTTCAGCCGGGCAAATATCCGGAAGAACGGCTTGTTGCAAATGAGCTGCATCCCCTTCAGCAACTTGTCGGCGGGGATATTCAAGCCGTATACTGGAATTTATCAATATGCGCGTAATGGCTAACTGCTATATGGATTCCTCTGCGGCAACGTGGGTTTACTTTGATGAAATTCATGTATTGCCGAAGGATTCTATGAGCGCAGATTTTCTGAATTCGACATGGAAGTGATTCCGTAAATATAACGCCTATGCCACCGGCATTACGCAGGACATTCAGGATTATCTGGCAAACCCGATAGCAAATGCGCTGCTTTCCAACAGCGAGTTTGTCATTATGCTGCGGCAAACTAAGAGTCTGGATGCCTTGGAAAGTCTGTACGGGTTATCCAACCCGCAGCTGGAATTTCTACGCAACGCCAGCGAGGGACACGGCATCATCAAGATGGGCAACAGTGTACTACCATTCACCAATCTGGAACCCAAGGATAGTGATGTCTATCAGCTCATCACAACGAAACCGGGAGAAAGGAAGAAGCAAGAATGATTTTGCATAAAGAAAAGGCGGGTCGAAGCCCGCCTTAGAGTCAGTGGCAGTTTAGTGCTGCCAGATATTGTTTGCAGAAATAAATTAGACACTTTCAAGTTTAAAATTTTGAAAAACTTCAGGTTAACTTTTGCATTTTAGGTGCTCATTATCTTCATTATACATCTCAGAGAATACCATAACTTGGACTTTAACCTATATGTAATCTGATTTGTCTGGATGCACAAAGATTGCAAAAGTATTTTGTCTATTTTGGTGGCCGTATTGAACCAGCTTTAAATTTGTCGCGTCTCTTGTGGTATACGACAGAGCCGTCTTCGAATCGTACCGCAATGTCATAAAAGCCATTGTCAGCAATGACAGTAGCCATCATGCCACAGTTCATGCGTTTCTTTGCTCCAACGAGTGAGAAGGTTCGTGTGGCGTTTTTGCGATACTCTTCTGTTCCATCGAACTCAACAAGGTCAAGAATATCATTGATTTCTTCGTTTCCGATGTTGTTCTGACCGATGAATGCCAGCACCTTATCGTACCATGTGCAAATGACTTTATGCTCGTAGATACTCTGCAAGCCCATGAGCTTCTTTGAAATCTTGTAGATGCCATTACCTGTTTCGAATTCTTTAATTGCTTCTTCATTCAGGTTAGAAACAATAGAAAGAGCTGTACTCACGGCACTCGTAGTGAGAGCTGCTTCGTTTCTGCCTTTGAGATATAGAGGGCGGTCATTCTCAATCAGGGCTTTTACGCCATCACGCCAAACCCTACGCGATGTCATATTCTGCGCAGAATAAGGTATTGCAGCACCATTATAGGGATTGAGATAGATGTGGCTGGTTCCGGATATGTCGATAACACAGCCATGAGCACGACCTAGATGCCACGCATAAATAGTTGCATCGCTCTGATACCGTGTCAAACCACCATAAGTTTTCTCGTTTATATAGTCTCCGTAAGAGACGAGCTCCGTGCTGCGCCCTTCCTCATTTGCTCTCCTCACCGATACACAATGGTTAGCATACATTACTTCTGAAGTGGGAATAAGTTCTTTCAGACCATCCGAAATCTGTTTCATCTTATCCCAGTAAGGAGAAAACCATGCAAGTATCTGATTCGCGTATTCGACCATATGCTCAAAATAATACTGCGGTCGGTGAGTTGCACGAATGATTTTTGCTCCATTTAGAACTGAGAGCCCACCCGTTGAGCTCTGTGACAAGAACATTACAAACCCGCCATGCTTTATCATTTGTACAGCTTTGGTGTAGGGGAATAGCGGTCTACTATTTCGGTTTGTTCCGCTTTGCTGCATATAGGTCCAATAGTCATCTACCGAAATCAGGTGGATACCGTCCTCATAGTCGCTCAGTTTGAAGTTTGTTTGCTTAAAGTTCTTTATGTACCAATCTCTGACCGCATCCGAGTTATTTACTTCTACGGAATACCAGTGATTATACGCTTTTTGAATTTCTTTTTGAGTAAGCTCATAAGAATATGTACTGTAATCCATCTTGTAGCCGATGACATCGCGGCTTACTTTGTAAAGAATTTCATTTGGTATGTCATCAATATCATAGTAGAAAAAGATATTCTTATAAGGATTAAAAAAGCCAAGGCGGTCTAGCTTGTAAAAATAGCTCCTATTACGAGAATGATAGCCCATAATATAATACATGAGCAACTGCAATGTCCAGTGACTATTTAGATTACCGCTGGTACATTTCATGTCCAGCAGTGTTGTCTCTGTAACATAATCACCGTCACCGCTGCTCACCAGTCGGCTGTATCCGCCGTCCATTGTAAAGCCGTTCAGAACAGGCATCTCATAGGTGTGGAAGAATGCGATAGTACGCTGAATCATAATGACGGTTGCCAATAGAACCTCTTTGGGGGGAGCTTTTGCTTCTGTTGGGACGAACGCCGCCGCGCCTTGACGAAAGGCAACATCGTATTTGACAAGTTCGAACGCCGCGCAAAGAGACGGTTCATTGAGACCTGTAATTTTGTCTAGCAGCCTGATAGCATCCGTCCCATGAGCAACTTTTTCGGCACCTGCTAACGATATAGAGAATGCAGTTTGTTTGTCCTCTGTCATAGCAAACCGCGTCATGTAGTCAACAACTGTACCTACCGCGCCCGCATACTCAGCCGAAATTGATGGAGTAGTATTCCCATCGTCATATTCAATTGTTCTGAATAGGCTCACGGGTAGATAGCCGCCATTAGGCTGTTTTGCCTGTGCTGCCATTGCTGATACAGAGAACATTCGACTACTCCCTTGGCTTTCACATTGTAGTAAAATTATGCCTGCTCCACATCTTCAAGTGTGAGCATAGCAATGTCATCACCACTAATTGCCAAGATAATATCGGTGTAAAGTCATTAACATCAAACATTGTAATTTCCCCTCTCACATACTAAAGTTACTATCCGCGATTTGGTCGAGAGCTTGCCTTATGTTATTAAACGGTTGGCATAGGTCCAGCGTCCTGACAGTTATCTGGTTGCCGTGCATCTGAAACACACTATCCGGCTGGATAACATCTACCGTCTTTGCGTACAAAAGCATACCAGATACCTTGTGAGGCTCGCCACTCTTCTCCAGCTCAAATTCTTTATTCTTTACATAGGTGTAAATTTGGTACATATTTCCTGAGTGAATGGTGCGTTTATTGTATTGCTCCTGCATGTTGTGAGCATAGAACTTGGCATCGATTATCAGAACGCTATTCCCCTGCTGGAGCATGATATCGCTCTGCATGATAGGTAGCGCGTTCTGCACGCCATCATCAAGCGCCCATCGTATCTGGGATGCTGATGCTTTCAGTTGCGGGTGCTCTCGCCGGTAGTATTCGAGCAGGAACTTCTCATATAGGTGGCTCATCTCCTGACTGTCCTCAAACACAGCGAGTTTATAGCTGCCATCATCTTCGGTCTGAAGCATACCATTCAGAACGAGCTGGCAGATGCCTATGAGCATCAGATAAGTCTCGTTGTTGCGGTGAAAGCGTAGGTCAGACCATCGTATAGAACTTGGCTCGACCTCATCGACAGACGAGAAGAAGAGCATCTCACTGCGGAGGCGTTGTCGATACTCTTTCTTTACTTCGCTACTTCCTACCAGAATCAGCGCAGTGGTCTTGATTATCTGATTCAAAAGGTTGTTCTCGGAGAGTTCATCGTACTCGCAATGTAACTGCTGACGATGGGCTATCTGGTTTCGAATCGTGCCCGGAAAGGAAATTTTACCGTGCAGTACGGAGAGGTCCCCTTCTTGGTCGATATACTCCTTATAGAGTCCCTGCTTTAGCTGCTGACTGATACCCTGCGCAAGAATTGCCGCAAAAAGGTTTTGAGCGTTGTCGAACTGGACGGTCTCCATATCCTTGTAGTTCTTCTGTTGCAACGCCTTAAAAGCATAGGCCAGCATGTAGTAGATATTTTTTATAAGGATTTGTTCTCTATCACTTGCTGCCATTCTCAAAGACCCCGTTCAGGCGGGATGCCCACATATCATACTGTTCTTCATCATCAAACCAATACTCTGCCAGCATCGGGAGGATATCGTAGTTCACAATGTTTTTGAGGAGTGCGTCCGAGCACGGTTCATCGAAGACAAAATAGCTATGCCCTATGCAAAAACCCTTGCCGAGCTTTTCTTTGATATCGACATTAAGCTGCTTTACTTCCTCAACAAGTGCTTTCATCGTGCTGCTGCCCTTGCTGCTCATGTACTCCTTGAAGCCGTCAGTGTCGAATCCCGGTTCCATATCAACGAAGCTGAATCGGCGGCGCAAGGCATAGTCAATCATAGCTAAGCTGCGGTCCGCAGTATTCATCATGCCAATGATATAGAGGTTCTTCGGCACAGCAAAGGAGCGGCCACTGTAGGGGAGCGTCGCGGCCTGACCGCGATAGTCTTTCTCAATCAGCATCAGGAGCTCACCAAAAATTTTGGAGAGGTTGCCGCGATTGATTTCATCGATGATAAAGAAGAACTTTTCGTCAGGAGCATCTGCCGCGTCTATGCAAAAGCGTTTGAAAATGCCATCAGTCCGAACGAAACCACTGGCGGCGGGTCTGTAACCCTCTACAAAATCCTCATAGCTGTAGTTCTGATGGAACTGCACGAATTGGATATGGTCATCGTTCTTTGCACCCATAATGGAGTACGCAAGCCGCTTTGCCGCAAAAGTTTTACCAACGCCCGGTGCGCCCTGCAAAATGATGTTTTGCTTACGCATCAAGACAGCATACATCTCATCGTACTTGGCCTCAGAGATAAATACCTCCTCCAAAAAGTCCTTTTTGGTATACTCCGTTGTATCTGTGTCTTCGTCAGGCACTTCCTCGCCATTCACAATTTTTAGTGCCTCAGCTAGTTCGGGACGCAGCTTCCAGATGTACACGCCATCATCGTCCTTGTCAGCTTTCTTTCCCATGTATAGGATGGACCACCAGCGAACACTTTCGTCTTCCCGCTCTGCCAACTTGCAGTGGGTCTTTTCATAGACCTTCTTGGCGAAGGCAATAGAGTTCACATTATAGGTATTAGCGTTATCACCATATTTCTGTGCCAACTGGGTACAGGTCGCTTGCCCGCCGTAATCCAGAAGTCGTTCGATGACAGTTTTGGCACTCTCATGATAGACTTCCTTATTTGCAAGCAGTGACACCCAGTTCTCAACAGTAATGCCGGGGTTATAGTCTTTCGGCTCCCACTCCTGCTCTGCCTTCTGTTCTTTGAGAATACGCTCAGTGTAGCAGTAGGCCAAGTCCGTGGCGAGCATCCGATACTCCGGGTCGGGATAATGCACTGCTGTCATGCCTTGCGTTTCCCAGTTACGAACCTCAGGTTTTTGCTTCATCAACTCGGTTACTTCGTTATATAACGCCAGCCATTCACGAATGTTACTATCCAGACGACCTTTTATGATGCGATGGTCGCTGCCAAGGGCAATCGAGAGATTCCGAGCTTGCGTATACTGATATACATAGTATTTGTCCGGATACCGCAGCCAAAGATATAAGGCAATGGTTCTTTCGTCTTGAAAATGGTTCTTCGCCCCGTTGCCAACACGCTCCAGCAGGTCAGCCGATTTTTGCTTAAAGGAATGGAAGCGCTCGACAATATCTTTGCTCTCATCAAAGAGGTCTTTGAACATGGCTCGAACTGTATCGGGCTCTCGCTCTGCAAAGTCCTCAATCATTCCTTCCGGGAAACGCGCTTGCGAAACCATCATGTGGCTTACACCGTGCAAAGAGCGCTTTATCATGTCCGAGAGGTCTTGCGCATCAAGGTCCCAGTTGTCTTGAAATGTTTTTATGCCGCGCCACTTGAATTCCTCTTCTTCCCAGTAGCTTTCACCATTTTCCCCTTTGTGGTTGGTGAAGTAATTCTGGTATTCCTTGACCAACTTATCAAATTTCTTTCTGTCAATCATGATACACACCTGCTTTTTGATGGCTTCTGCTGCACTGAACTATACATAATTTAATTGTATAATTTCTGTCGCAAAATTGCAAATAAAGTCTGCTCTATCCTTTCGTTTTTGCCTATTGCACAATGTTTGCACAGTATCTTTGTTCACTTCATCCATTGACAATATCAGCAGTCAATCTCCACCGTCTCGTCTTCACAATTGACTTTATCCAGAGGTTCGCCCCACGAATAATTTATGTACCGTTCTGAAGGGTCATCGTATGCCGAGTAATCAAAATCTTCGCCGCCATCACGAACCGGATTACCATCCACAGTAGCATACCAAGTATCGAACCTCATAAACCGATGCTCAGAGCAGTATTCCTTATACTGCTTAAACAACTCCTCGCACTGCGGCCACGGCAGTGGGCTCTTCACATAGAACTTCAACTGCCACGGCGTATACTTACGATGATAATAAGCAAGCTGTTTCTGCCTGCGGTTGGTTGCCTTACATTCCTCGGAGCACAGCACCTCCTGACCGTTGGACGGCCAGAAGGGCTTGCCGC
>ENA-OPEC01000926-OPEC01000926.1-human-gut-metagenome-genome-assembly--contig:-NODE-926-length-22882-cov-6.737110_pt1 | contig 22882 bp, 20 predicted proteins | sample MGYA00241622_ERZ501507 | MGnify/ENA primary metagenome ERZ501507 (study PRJEB25962, sample SAMEA2042582) | human gut metagenome | biome: human gut; feature: human-associated habitat; material: faeces... | reverse complement strand
GCATTTAATATGTTGGCTGTTATGCTGTTCCTCCTCCAGGATTATTTTGAGTATGGTGCCTATACCAACACACAGGACATCATCGAATCCAACGGGTCCGGTGACATCCTTTGGGATAAGACCATCAACGAAACATTCACTCTCTTAAGCAACAACCGGCCGTATTACCCGGAATTGTTGACCATGAAGCGTGTGAATGATGATTTCGATTTCTTCAAGCGCCTGCATGAATGTATCCTCACCCGTTGCACAGAGGAATTGCGAGAAGCCGATCTGTTGGACCTGTTCGATATCATGGGTGTTGATATTTCAGATGAGCATATCGAGGACTTTGGTGACAAGGAGTATGTCCTGGAGCGCATCGTCAAAGAACTCAATGTCCAGTTCAATACCCGCAAACAGCTTCTGCTGAAAACACTGTATGCCTACATAGCCAACAGTAGCGCTCTGGACGATCTGGACTGCTTCAGTATGTTCGGTACAAATAGCTTCAACCTGGTATGGGAGAAAGTCTGTGCAGAAGTAATGGACAATCAGTTACAGAAGCCAATCGGTGGATTGCGACTGCCTGTACCGCTGACCGAGCAATACCGCAATATGCGGCATAAGAAACTCGTTGATTTGATTGATAAACCGCAGTGGTCTGGGACTGCGCCAACCGGTGAGCCGTTTGTGAAGCAGGCTGAGGATACGCTCATCCCAGACCTCATTTCCATTGTTTGTGTCGATGGAGACTATCAGTTTATCATTTTTGATGCCAAATACTATAACATCCAATTTGAGCAAAACAAAAAACTGCGTGGTCAGCCCGGCATCGAATCCATCACCAAGCAGTATCTGTATCAGTTGGCATATCAGCCGTTTGTTGAAGCACATCAAATCAGCACAGTACGAAACTGCTTCCTCATGCCAACCTCTTCCATGGAAATAGTCAAAAAAGGCACTGCATCCCTTGCAATGCTACGAAATCTGGGGCTGCAGGATATCCAGGTGCGATTGCTTCCTGCAAAACTTATGTACCAGCACTACATTGAAAACACAAAAATAGATATTCGGACACTGCAATTGTAAGGGGGATTCGCGTGGCAAAAAACAAAAGGAAGGCTGGTAAAAAAGCAAGAAACGGAACGATAAGTTCTTTCAACGAAATTCACTACACAGCTTCCTTTCAAAGTGAGAATCTTCTCAACTTGTATGTTGAAAATACAAAATTCCGAGAAATGGTAGATTCCGGATCCTATGTTTATGTGGATGGGAAAATTGTTCTGAATTCTTCAAGATATATCACGTTCCTTGGAGGACGCGCAAGAATAAGGGCGGATATCAGAGATGATGTGCCAGATTACTGCCTGCACTACAAGAAAATAGTGGAAGTTCCCTACCAAAAGCCAAAATTACGCTCAATTTGCGCTCACAGGGTGTTCCCAAGGTATAATCGACATCATGACGCGCTATACAGAGAATCCGTAAAACTTCCCAAGCGAGAAAAAACGAAAAATGAGCTTGAGGACGCAAAACTGATAAGTTCTGTAAACGATGTGACTAGGGAAAATATCCTTGCAATTGTAGGTAACGCACATCGTGCTGGCGAGAACTTTTCCGAAGCACTTACTCGGTTTATGAGTGAGAGTCACATCACCGAAGAAGAACTTTCTGGGCTTACTGGATTAGCCTCCAAGACCATACAGCGTATGCGCAACTCCAATTTACGGACATCGCTAAAGTCCGTGATTGCTGTTTGTGTAGCTCTGAGTTTAGATTTGTACAACGGTATGTATCTCGTCCATTTGGCTGGCTTCGAACTTACAAACAGTTACGAAGACAAAGCGTATTATTTTATTTTGGGATTTGCCTATAAAGAAACGGTATATGACTGCAATCGGATGTTAGAGCGATTACTTATGAAACCGCTCACAAAACTATAAAAGGAGGGATTCCTGTGGCTGACCGTTCGTTTAAGGAATACATTGGCAGCAGATTTTATGATCAGTTCTTTACTGCCATAAAATCTTATGTTATACAAAACCGACATAACATCGAACTGAGTTCCCACACGGTCAGTAACGCCGATTACGCAGAACTCTCCGATTTTACTATTAAAACTGTCGGAATTGACGATAGAGATGGGATGGGTATCGCATTTGACGTTATTGTGGAAGCGGAGGTCTACATTAAGGAATACCACCGCCACCATGATGTTATCGAGGATACCTGTTTTCCGTGGTTTGCTATTTCCTGTACTGCCGATCTATCCAAAAATCTTGATGACCTCTATATTCAGCGGATCGAACAATACAATCAAAAAAGCAAGCAAAACAAACCTTTGTCGGACTCCTTGGTTCCAATCAGCTACAAAATCGATCTCGATAAGATAGCTACGGAATTTTTGAGGAAACATTATCCGGAAGCCCTGCGAACACCTGTACCTGTTGACCCTATGGTTCTTGCCGACAGGCTCGGCCTTTCGGTTGTTACTCAGGAACTGACAGAGGATTTTTCCGTATTCGGGCAGATTTTCTTCCAGGATTGTGATGCCGAAGTATTCAACTCTGATACGGGAGAAATGGAAGTCACTCACTTTCCGGCAAAGACCATCGTTGTTGACCCCAAGGCATTCCTTTTGAGAAATTTGGGGTCTGTCAACAATACCATTGTGCACGAGTGTGTACATTGGGATCAGCACAGAAAAGCCTTTGAACTGGAGCGACTATATAACCATGAAGCAACACAGATAAAGTGCTTGGTTATTGGCGGATCGAAGGGTTCGTCTGACCGAACAGCAGCTGACTGGATGGAGTGGCAGGCAAACTCCCTGGCACCCCGTATCCAGATGCCCATCGGTTCTTTCAAAACAAAAGCAGCCGAATATGTCCGTAAATTTCAGCGAGAAATGAAAGCCACCCACATCGTGGATGTTATGGAAGCGGTCATCGATGCCCTTGCTACATTTTTCGTAGTCTCGCGCCATGCGGCCAAAATGCGTATGGTGGAGGCAGGATACGAGGAGGCAATCGGTGCGTTCACTTATATTGACGGACGCTATGTGAAGCCCCATGCCTTCAAAAAAGGCAGTTTGCAGAAAGATCAGACATACTGCATCAGCGCCGATGATGCCCAGATTATCGCCTTCAGCGATATGCGGCTTTCTGCTCAATCTCAAAAGGGTTCCTACATATACGTGGATTCGCATATGTGTTTGAATGACCCGAAGTATGTCAGAAGAGACGAAAACAATACCGTGCAGATGACCGATTACGGTCGCTTGCACATTGATGAGTGTTGCCTGGTCTTTAAACTGAAAGTAAAGGCAACCAATAAATACGGCGAGGAATTTTATAAAGAGTGCGTTCTCTTTAGAGATGTGGATTCCGGCATTGTGTTCCAGACCACTTTTGCCAAAGAGGTCAGCGCCGATGTTATGGGAAAAGCGGATGCCATCCTTGCGCGAGAAATGGAAATTCAGAGGGTTCTCCAAGAACTGCCCGCTCAGTTTGGCGCTGCTCTCGTCTACCTTATGGAGTGGGTGGAAATCTCCGAAGAGGCCCTGGCGGAGAAGGCTCTTGTTTCCACGAAGTTAGTTCAGCGACTGCGCAACAATCCGGCATACCCCAAGAATGTTGACTGCGTAGTCGCTGTTTGCATCGGTATGAATCTGCCACCAGAGTTAAGCAATGCGCTTATCAACAGATCCGGTTTTACCCTGCGACTGGCACAGAGTGAAGCGCATCTGATGTATAATTTTTTCCTGAACCACCTCTATATGAGTTCAATTCACGAATGCAACGATATGTTGGTGGCGAAAAATCTGCCTGTTATGACTGGCACAGAATAATCCCAGGAGGTGTATCGCAGTGGCAGATACTAAGCAAATCCACGAATTTGCCGTCAAGTGGTATGACAAATTCCGAGATAAGAAAATCAACTACATCGAATTGGTTGATCATTATATGGCTGATGACTGCGAGGCTCTTGGCTTTGTAATGGACTGTGGACACGCTTTTTCCGAGAAGTATGGTAACGCTGCAAGCAACTGTGAAGCCCTGGAGCGCATCATCGGTGAGATAACCGATATTCCACTGCTCGGCTCAGCCATTTACTCCCAATGGCGATATTTCAATCACTGGGCGTATTCCGGCGAGGAAATTTTGGAGCCGCAGAACCGTGCGTGGTTTACGATAGCATTGTCCCGTCTGGGTGAACTGACTGATTGCCAGTTAAAGCGATTCAAAGGCACTCCACAAAAAGTATGCATCGTTTCCAATAACATCTGCTATGGCCCAGTCCCAGAACCCGATGACGAAGTCGAACAGCATATCACCATCAACACTGATGGGCGCGTATGGTTTTCAGCATACAACTTTGGCTCCGGCTTTGACGGACATGAAAAGTCCAGGAGCAAAATTTATAAAATCGAAAAGGAAACCGCCACCAAAGTGCTGGACAGCATAGCACGATGTTTCCGCACTGAGTACATCGAGGTTTTTGCTACCGATATCGGTGAATGGGAGATGGAGATCACCAACACCGAGGGAGATATTTATAAATACCGTGGTTCGTTGATTGCTGATTTTGAGGTGGATGGCGTTGACCTGTCGGACATGGTACGAAAAGCACTCGGAATGGACGACCTTTATGTGTTTGATGGGAATAACAAGCCGGACAGAGTTGACCGTGTCACCATTGATTATCACCGTGTCACAAAAATAAAGCCGAAAATCATCCCAGAAGGTGCAACTTGGGAGTATGCCACCTGGGATTACTCCGAAAAACTGGTGCTTGATCGCGAGAGTGAAACCTTGGAGCATACCCAAAACATTGGTAGCGGCTGTGTGGTGTCCAGAAAATATTATGTTCGGGACGGTGTCGTGGGACTACTGGATGCTATTGATACAGAAGACCTATTTGGGGAAATTGAAGGCAACCCCGACGATGTAATTGAAAATCCTCTGGAAACGCAGGATTACACCATTACGGTGGATTTCAAAAAAGGTCCGCAGCGAATTATCCAGGGAACCTATGACAAGAAGGCACTGCCGGAGTCCTGGGGCGATTTTGTCGATGACATATGGCAGTTTATGCGGTTTTATGGTATGGGTGAAATACTCGATCCTGCGGTCTACGAGAAGGTCAAGCGGCGCAGAACCGATTACATTTACTGTAGCGTGGAATTTGACGAGGGCTACAAAAGCTATTATTACATTGCAGATGATGATGATATTTCCGTTGGTGACTATGTGGTTGTACCTGTTGGCAAGGATAACCACCACTCCGCAGCGGAAGTTGTGAAGGTGGAGTATTTCGCAGAGGAGGATGTCCCTCTGCCACTTGACCGCACCAAACACATTATCCGCAAATGTACAGACAACGATTTTGACCCGCCGGAGGTGACAGAGGATGCGTTGGGATAAAGCTGATATTCCACACAAAGGCTGGCAATATGTCGGTATGGAGGATTTGGGTGAGGATGTTTATCCAGGTGATCCAATCCCGTATGAACAATGCGAGATGTGTGGCAAGGAAAAAATCCGATATGTCCACTTATTAAAGCACCCTGATTATGACGGAGAAATACGGGTCGGCTGTGATTGTGCCTCGAAAATGCTCTGTGATTATGTGACCCCGCAGTATCGAGAACGCAATCTAAAAAACCGTGTTAACCGCAGAAAAAGCTTCATGAAACAAGAGTGGTATCGCAAGCCTGAAACTGGCAACTACACGCTGCGCTATAAAGGCGACTATATCACCATTATGAAGAGCAGGTTTGGGTCGGGATGGGGCATCATTTATAAAGGTCAACAGCAATGGGAGTATCACGGCAGGAAAATCACCGATTTCGATACTGCGAGAACCGTTGCCTTTAATCTGTTTGATGAACTCCACGAATCGCACCATCAAGAGCAGCCATATTGGGATGGCGATAGATGGATATATGTATAACAAATGCCGGACTGACATTTTGAGGTGTCAGTCCGGCATCGTTTATTTAGTCATCAACCCCCTCTGCATCATCCGTTACAGGATTTTTGACAAGGGCGGCGGCTACCGCTTCCTCCTTCTGGCGCTTGACCGTCCATCCGCCCTTCGGAGACGGTCTGTAGGCGGCACTGACATCATAGACAAGAGCATCGTCCTCGGCAAAATAAATGCCGGGGATATTCCAATTATCCTCGGCAAACCAGTTGGCCATCTTGCGGATCATATCCACCACAGCGGCGGCACTAATCTTAATCTGGTATTTCTGCTCACTCTCCGGCTTGGAAAAAGGCACGGCATTCGGAGCATCATCCTTGCAGCCACGGATGGCGAACTGCTTATCCTTCAGGTTGATCAGCACCTGGATGTACGGGGTGTAGTGCAGTTCAGCAGCGGTTTGGTTGTTGAACTTCAGAACATTGCCGGTAATTGTGGCAACGGATGCGGAACGGGTCTTAATGAGGTCGATGACAGTGAATTTTTCTAAAATAGACATAGTAGTTTACTCCTTTTCAATCATAAAGTTTTCGTCCTCCAACATAGGTGAAGTGACGATTTCGGTCGGTCGGGACAGCTTTTCCATGATGCTGTCCACATCTTCTGGTCCCCATTTCGGGTCGGCAATAATGAATCCCGCCAGGGGGCCTTTGACCACAATGCGTGGTTTGCACTTCCTGGTTTGTCTTCTGGTGTATCGCCGTTCTTTGCGGATTTGCTGTACCAACAACCAGTCGCTCTTTTCAATGATTGGAGCATGATGCCCCTCAATGAAATACTGCGTTTCCAGTCCGTTGTTTTTGACGCTCTTGTGTGTAAAGAAATCTACCGTTACTGTTTTTTGACACAGGGCATCACCGCAATATTTCTCGTTGCGGAGAATGCCGAGGACGCTGCCGGAACTCCATGTCGGTAGACCCTTTACGGTCAGAATGCCACTCTTCGTCAGCAAATCTGCAATCTGTGTGGAGGAATAGCCCTCCAGGTAAAGACTGTAGATGGTTCGTACCACATCGGCTTCGTCCTCATCTATCTCCCAATCATGGCCCTTGTAGCCGAGAAGAGACCAGTTGGGGTAGATACCTAAGCCCTGAGCTCGGCGGCGCTTGAATGACCATTTCAGGCTGTTGGACTTCTGCTCGGACTCACTCTGGGCAACGAGGCTCAATACGGTGATGACCATATCACTGCTACGGTCCAGGGTGTTCAGCTTTTCCGTTTCAAAGTACACGCCCACAGGAGGATCAAGTTTGCGGAGCATAAAGATGTAGTTCAGGCTGTCCAGAACATTACGGGCAAAGCGGCTGACCTGCTTGGTGATAATCAGATCAATCTCACCGGCCTTGCATTTCTCTATCATTTCAAGAAAATGCTCACGGTGTAAAACAGAAGTTCCAGATATCCCTTCGTCCGCAAAAATACCTGCAAACTCCCAATCGGGGTTCTCTTGAATCATTTTCGTGTAGTTCTGTACCTGTAACTCATAGCTGCTCGCCTGGTTGTCTTCTTCAGTGCTTACACGGCAATAGGCACAGACACGGAGTTTTTTCTTTTCCGCATCTGTGATCAAATCCTTTTTTGCCGGGATAATCTGCACCTCCTTCTGAGGACCGTTGGCATACACTTCACGAATCGCATCTTTGGTAGACTGCCTTTTCTCATCACTACGCCCACGCGGTCGAAGTGGTTGTTTCTTAGTTATTTTCATACGGGTTCACCCCCTCCCGCTGCGGAATTATAGCTGTGGCAAGAAACCCACAAACTACGGCAGCACGGAGCCGGCACCCTATTATTATACTGCGAAAGTGTTTCTTTTGAGTGGCATTTACATCTCACTCCGTATGTAAAAAGGGCAAAAAAATAAGAAGCCCGAAGGCTTCCTATTATTCATCGTCATGGCTCATAGCTTTGAGCATTTGGATGGCTGCGGATTTCTGGCTCGGAGTGAGACAGACCCAACAGTCAAACAGTTCCTTCATGTCCGGCGTCAGTTCGACCATATCTGTGTCGGCAAAGAACTGCGACATAGTGATGCCGAATCCTCTGCATATCGTCTCAAGGGTTGCAACGGAGGGAACCGTATTTCTTCTGAAAATGTTACCAATCGTGGATTGTGCCAAACCGCACTCTTTTGAAAGTTTGTACTCCGTCCAACCGCGCTCTCGCAATAACTGCTGGAGACGAGTGTGCGTATCCATAGCATCACCACCTTTCTCATATCTATTTTACTTACAAATTGAGCAATAAAATACATACAATTTGAAACGAGAATAGGTATGTAGTATGATGTAATGTTAGTAGAGAAGGAATACGGTGGGACTGTTATGACTGAAACTAAAAAAAGAATGCACCGGGTGTGCTTTACGGGTCATCGCCCCGAAAAACTGACACGGCACGTAAAATCTATTACGAAGGATCTGGAAAAAGAAATCCGCCAGGCTGCCGCTGACGGACTGAATGTCTTTATAACGGGAATGGCAAGAGGCGTGGACATCTGGGCGGCCCAAATCGTACTGATGCTCCGTGACGAGGGCTACGATGTCAAACTGATGTGTGCTTGCCCCTATGAGGGCTTTGAGCGCGGTTGGAGCCAAGAATGGCAGAAAGCATACCGAGAGATACTGGCGGCGGCAGACTTCGTGAAATATGTCTGTGAAGGCTACAGCCGAGCCTGTTTCCAAATCCGAAATGAATGGATGGTCAATCGCTCTACCAGAGTTATAGCCGTATTCAACGGAGAAAAAAGCGGAACTAAAAACACGATAGATTATGCGATGAAGGTCGGTGTACCTGTTGTCCGCATCGAGGGGTGAGCGTTGCACCTTTTAATTATCCCTTTGAACCCAATGCACACCCTCCAGACCTATAATTAAAAAGTACATAGGCAAAAATGCAAAAAGGCTCTATGGTGACCATTTCTCGGTTACCATAGAGCCTGCTTTCGTTAAAAGGTATATGAAAACCCTTGCAAACAGGGGCTTTTGCAAAAAGAAACTGGACACCCGCTTCGATACTCATTGTATCAAAACTGGTGTCCAGTTATGGTGGACAGTACAGGACTCGAACCTGTGACCCCATGCACGTCAAGCATGTGCTCATACCAGCTGAGCTAACTGTCCATCAGCGGGATTATTATACTCGATCCCGCTGCGTTTGTCAAGCATTATTTTTCAGGTACCACGCGATCAGCAGATCGGCGGCTTCGCCGTAGCTCTGGACGCCGGATTCCTCAGAGAAGGCCTTCAGATAGGTGTCGTTGACCTTCTGCGCTGCGTCCTGCACCTTGCCCTCATACTGCTCGTAGTGTGCGTTTGCCGCGCGGATGTCGGCGAGGACACCGTCTGACAGGGTGCTCCAGATCTGGCTGGCGGCGGTCTTGTCAATCTTCGACAGGGCGTTGTGGCAGTAGATATATGCGCCGAACGCGCCGGAGTAGCGAAAATCGTCGTCTTCCGAGGCCATGCAGGCCAGATAGGCGCAGAAGTTCGCGTCGTCCTCGGCTGTGACGGCCTGCCGGTGGGCAAGCTCGTGGCACATGGTAAAGGGGATCCACGCGGTATACGTATCCGGGTTGACGCAGGCCTCCGCCGTGAAGCAGATAAAGATGCCTGTCGTGCCGGTCTGGCTGAACAGCCGCCACGAAGCCAACGGCTTTACTGGCCCGAGTCCGTCCGTGAACGGATCATACTGCTGCGCAAGCGCCGCGTAGCCGCCGGGGGCCTGCTTTGCAAGCTCGGAAAACGCCGGATAGACGGTCAGATTTTCTGCGTCACGCTCGACCTTTTCGGCGTATTCGTTTGCCTGCGCGGCAAAATAGGCCGTTGCGGCGATCAGCTCCTGCTTGGAATATTCGCGCACGTCAAGGCCAAGCGTCTGATCGACCGACGGGCCGAAGTGCCCGAGGCCCCAGATGGCAACGAACAGGAACACGCCCGTGCTGAGCCCCAGCAGAACGCCGGACAGCCAGCAAAGCAGGCTCCGGCGTCCCGTGAACACGCGGATGAGCGTATAGAAAAACCACAGCGCCAGCAGGACTGCCAGCACCTCCCACAGCGCGATGGGCATCAGCCCGGACACGGAGGAAATGGCCGACAGGATGCTTCTGGAGAGGGAGGGGTAGAACGAAAAGACCACACTGGGCGCGGCCTTTGCAAACGCGATCATCAGGCCCGTCAGGACCAGAAGGATCGCCGATAGGATCACTCTTCCGATTGCTTTCAAGATGGATATGTCCTTTCCGAATTGCTTCCTGCATTATACCACATTTTCGGGAAAAACAAAACTGGTCTTTCAAATTTTTGCCGCGCGGTTGACTTTGCGGGCTTTTTCATTATAATAATAGGATAAACTTGATCATATACGTCAGGAGGACGAGAAGTATGATGAAAAACAGCGAAAAGTCCATGGACAAGATCATTGCCCTTTGCAAAAACCGCGGCTTTGTCTTTGCAGGCTCCGAAATTTACGGCGGCCTGGCCAACAGCTGGGACTACGGCCCTCTCGGCGTTGAGTTCAAGAACAACGTCAAAAAGGCGTGGCTCAAGAAATTCGTGCAGGAAAGCCCGTACAACGTCGGTCTCGATGCGGCCATTATCATGAATCCGCAGACGTGGATCACGACCGGCCATGTGTCCAGCTTCTCCGACCCGCTGCTCGACTGCAAGGCGTGCAAGGCCCGCCACCGCGCTGACAAGCTCATCGGCGAAGAGCATCACGAGGTCAACGTCGACGCGATGAGCTTCGACGAGATGGACAAGTTCATTGCCGAGCATGAGGATATTGTCTGCCCCGTCTGCGGCAAGCACGACTTTACCCCCATCCGCAAGTTTAATCTGATGTTCAAGACCGCCATCGGCGTCACCGAGGATTCCTCCTCGACCTGCTATCTGCGGCCGGAGACGGCGCAGGGCATCTTCGTGAACTTCGCGAACATCCAGCGCACCACCCGCCGCAAGCTGCCCTTCGGCGTGTGCCAGGTCGGCAAGGCGTTCCGCAACGAGATCACCCCGGGCAACTTTACCTTCCGTACCCGCGAGTTTGAGCAGATGGAATGCGAATTCTTCTGCAAGCCCGGCACGGACCTCGAATGGTTCGCATACTGGAAGGACTACTGCGTGAACTGGCTCAAGAGCCTTGGCATCCGCGAGGAGAACCTGCGCCTGCGCGACCATGAGCCGGCGGAGCTGGCCTTCTATTCCAGAGCCACGACCGATATTGAGTATGCGTTCCCGTTCACCGACTGGGGCGAGCTCTGGGGCATTGCCGACCGCACCGATTATGACCTCAAGCGCCATCAGGAGGCTTCCGGCAAGGATCTGACCTATTTCGATCAGGAAGCGAACGAGCACTATATCCCCTACGTCATCGAACCGTCGCTCGGCTGCGACCGCGTGGCGCTGGCGTTCCTGTGCGAAGCGTATGACGAGGAGGTCATCGACGAGGCAAAGAACGACGTGCGCGTGGTCCTGCACCTGCATCCGGCGCTGGCCCCGTACAAGGCTGCGATTCTGCCGCTGAGCAAGAAATTGGCCGAGCCGGCAAGAAAGATCTATCAGGATCTGTGCGGCGACTTCATGCTGGACTACGACGACACCGGCTCCATCGGCAAGCGCTATCGCCGCGAGGACGAGATCGGCACGCCGTACTGCATCACGGTCGATTTTGCGACCGTCGGCGACGACAAGACCCCGGCGGACAACGCTGTTACCATTCGCGAACGCGACTCTATGGAGCAGGTTCGCGTTCCCATCAGCGAACTGAAGAACTGGCTGGCCGAGCATACGAAATTCTAAAAATAAAAAGGGGGCCGCACGGCCCCTTTTCCATATCCGCGCACAGGAGGAACGACACATGAAAGCCATTATCACCGTCGTCGGCCCCGACCGGGTCGGCATCATCGCCGAGGTCTGCACGCTGCTGGCAGAACTCCACATCAGCGTCGTGGAGATCAGCCAGACCATCATGCAGCGCACGTTTACCATGATCATGCTCGTCGAATGGACGGCTGGCGCGCCGGAATTTGACACGGTGCAGGCCCGCGTCACAGAAAAGGGCGAACAGATGGGCCTGTCCATCCGCATCCAGCGGCAGGATATTTTCACTGCCATGCACACCATCTGACGGAGGGGACAGATCATGCTGAACCATTCCGATATCATGTCCACGGTCGATATGATCGACCATCAGCATCTGGACATCCGCACCATCACCATGGGTATTTCGCTTCTGGACTGCGCCGACCCGAATCCGGAGGCCTGCGCCCGGAAAGTTCACGACAAGATCTGCCGGCAGGCCGAGCATCTGGTTGCGACAGGCTGCCAGATCGAACGGGAGCTTGGCATTCCCATCGTCAACAAGCGCATTTCCGTCACGCCCATCGCGCTGGTCGCAAGCGCGTGCGAGACGGAGGATTTTGTTCCGTTTGCCAAGGCGATGGACAGCGCCGCAAAGACCTGCGGCGTGGATTTCATCGGCGGCTTTTCCGCGCTCGTGCAGAAGGGCATGGCCTCCGGCGACCGGCGGCTGATCGCCGCCATCCCGCAGGCGCTGGCCGAGACGGAACTGGTCTGCTCCAGCGTCAACGTCGCCTCGACAAAGGCGGGCATCAACATGGACGCTGTGCGCCTTATGGGGCAGGCGATCAAAAAGACGGCCGAGCTGACAAAGGAACGCGATGGACTTGGCTGCGCGAAGCTCGTCGTGTTCTGCAACGCGGTCGAGGATAACCCGTTCATGGCGGGTGCGTTCCACGGCGTGGGCGAGGCCGACGCGGTCGTGAGCGTCGGCGTATCTGGGCCGGGCGTGGTGTACCACGCGCTGCAGAGCGTCAAGAGCCGGCCCTTTGACGAGGTGGCCGAGTGCGTCAAGAAAACGGCCTTCCGCATCACGCGTATGGGCCAGCTGGTGGCGCGGGAAGCGTCCCGGCGGCTGGGCGTGCCGTTCGGCGTGGTCGACCTGTCCCTCGCCCCGACACCCGCCGTGGGCGACAGCGTGGCGCGCATTCTGGAGGAAATGGGCCTTGAAACCTGCGGGACGCATGGAACGACGGCGGCACTGGCGCTTCTCAATGACGCGGTCAAGAAGGGCGGGCTGATGGCGTCCAGCTCTGTCGGCGGACTGTCCGGCGCGTTTATCCCGGTGTCCGAGGACGAGGGCATGATCGCCGCCGCGCGAAGCGGCGTTCTGACGCTGGATAAGCTCGAAGCCATGACGTGCGTGTGCTCGGTGGGCCTTGATATGATCGCCGTCCCCGGCGACACGAGCGCGGAGACGATCTCCGCCATCATCGCGGACGAGGCCGCCGTCGGTATGGTCAATTCCAAGACGACCGCCGTGCGCCTCATCCCGGCTCCGGGCAAGACGGTCGGCGATGAAGTCTCCTTCGGCGGCCTGCTCGGCGCAGCGCCTATCATGCCGGTGCATCCGGAGTCCTCTGCGGACTTTATCGCCCGCGGCGGGAGGATTCCGGCCCCGATGCAGAGCCTGAAGAACTAGGAAACGATAAGACCCGCCTTTCGCCGCCAAAACAGCGGAGGGCGGGTTTCTTTGCAAAAGCCTCCCCTTGCCATGCGCCGCATGGTAAGGGGAGGTGGCATTTTCGAAGAAAATGACGGAGGGGATTTGCGGCAGATTTCAGAGTGCTTCGAAATTTGCGGCGTTCGAATCCCTTCAGGCCCTTCGGGCCAGCTTCCCTTGAGCCCAAGGGAAGCCTGAGCGCTCCCGCGCCAGTGCTTTGCTGAAAGAAAAGTTTTAAATGTTACAACGTAGTAGGGGCTGACGACTCTGTCACCTTATAGTTGTCCCGAAGGAGTAAGAAATTGGTTCTATCCGAGAAATAGCCGATGGAGATTCCGGAAAACAGTTGAAAGTCGCGAATTTCCTTTCCGAAAACTACGGTGGAGAGCCATTGCAATGGCGGAAAATGGGCGGTATAATACAAACAGACAATTTCCGATATGATGTTCACTGGTTTGAGCAAAATGGGAAGCGCTTTGAAGAAAAGCTGAAATGGATGAAGAGAAAATGAAGGTGAGATATAAAGGGCCGACGTTCGGCGGCGGTTTTCTCGGGCTGACGGATGGAAAAACCTATGAATGCGTGGGGGTCGAATATGATCTGCTCCGCATCATAGATGATGAGGGCGAGGACTACCTTTATTCCGCTTCAGCCCCTGCGCCGCTCAACGGCAAAACCAAGCCGGGCAAATGGGAAGTGGTAGAAGATGACGAGCGGGGAACGCTTTCAAGGCTGATTTCTAAGGAGAACGCATGATCGACGAAAAATTGAAAGCCGCCATCGAGCGGGCGCTTGCCGCCGGATTCCGCGTTCAGCTGAAGCGCATGAAGGACGGAACAGTCAAGGCACAGATCATCAAGGCGGAAGAGCTGAAAAAATAATACAGATACCGCAGCGTAAATGCTACGAATTTGCTGCAGATTCTCATATAACTGCTGCACCCTGCGCGGGCCGATGTGTACCGGCGAGCGGCAGACCCACATCCGTAACGCTCCTTCGTCGCGAACGGCTGTGACCGGCATCGACCCCTACAGGGGCAGCACTTAATAAATCCCCGCTTGCTTCACTGGGGTTTTCAGCGAAGCAAGCGGGGATTCGTGTCGTTTTCAGCCCTTCAGCGTCTGCTTTGCGTGCAGGAGCGCCTGACAGAGCGCGTCAACGTCGGCTTCCGTGTTGTCGCGGGAGAACGAGACGCGAATGGAGCCGTCGATGACGGCGGGGGACAGGTGCATGGCCTCAAGCACGTGGCTCCTGTGGCCCTTGGAGCAGGCGGAGCCTGCCGAGACATAGATGCCGTCCGACTGCAGGCAGTTGATGATGCCCTGTGAACGGAGGCCCGGCAGGGACAGATTGACGATGTGCGGCGCGGCCTGACTGCCGATGAGGACAAGTCCGTCAATTTGAGCCAGCTTTTCCCGGGCCAGATCGCGCAGGTGCGCCATGTGTTCCATGTCCGCCTTTGCATCCGTGTCGGCGCAGGCTGCGCCGAAGCCGCAGATGCCGGGCATATTTTCCGTGCCGGAGCGGTAATTGCTCTCCTGTCCGCCGCCGTTTATAAACGCGGGGAGGGGCAGGCCGGGACGGATATAAAGCGCGCCCGTGCCCTTGGCGGCATGGATCTTGTGCGCGGAGACGGAGATCATGTCCGCGCCGAGCACTTTGGCGCGGAATGGAACCTTCAAAAAGCCCTGCACGGCGTCGGTATGGAACAGCGCCAGCGGGGAAGCGCGGCGCACGGCCTTGACCATGTCGGCAATCGGCATGACCGCGCCCGTCTCGTTGTTGACCATCATGACGGAGACGAGAATGGTATCGGGCCGGAGGGCCTTTTTCAGTTCTTCGACCGTGATAGTACCGTCGTGGTCGGGCTGCAAATATGTGACCTCGAAGCCCTTCGTTTCCAGCTTCTGCATGGGGTGCAGGACAGCGTGGTGCTCCACGGCGGTCGTGATGATGTGGCGGCCGCGCTTGCCGAGACGCTCGGCGGCGGAAAGAATGGCCCAGTTGTCGGCCTCCGTGCCGCCGGAGGTGAAAAACACCCGGTCGGGCTCTGCGCCGAGGGCGGCGGCGACCGCCTGCCGCGCCTGCCGCAGACGGTGGGCGGCGTCAATGCCGAGCGCGTAGACGGACGACGGATTGCCCCAGCAGTCTGTGAGCGCCTCTGTCATAGCCCGCACACAGGCAGGACAGGGCTGCGTCGTGGCGGAATTATCGAGATAGATCATAGTAAAACCTGATTTCTGTGGTTTATTTTCCAACGCAGAACCGCTCAAAAATGCGGTTCGTGATATCCTCGCGCATCGTCCGGCCCGTGACCTCGCCGAGCGCATCCATGGCCGCTTCCAGATCGACCAGCACCGCGTCGGGCGTCATACCCGCACGCAGGCTCTGCACGGCGGAATCGACGGATTTTTTTGCGCGCAGAATGGCGCCGGCCTGCCGCGCGTTCGTCAGAAGCGAACCGTCACACGGCGCATTGTCCGGGAAGAGCATATCAAACGCCTGCTCCAGCTGGTCAAAGCCCGTGCCGTCCTTGCAGGAGACGGGGATGATGTACGAAAACGGCAGATCGGACGGCTCGATCACGGCAGCCAGATCCTGTTTGTTCAAAATCGCGATCGCCTCCGGCGCTTCGAGCGCCGCGCCCATCGCGCGGCGGTCCTCGTCCGTCAGCGGTCTGGACGCGTCGACGACGAACAGCGCCGCGTCGCAGTCCTTCGCGGCCTCCATCGAGCGGTCAACGCCGATTTTTTCGATCACATCCTGCGTGTCGCGGATGCCCGCCGTGTCGACCAGCCGGACAAGGTGCCGCCCGAGTGTGACGGTCTGCTCGACGGTGTCACGCGTCGTGCCGGGAATGTCGGTGACGATGACGCGGTCAAAGCCGGACAGGCGGTTGAGAAGACTGGATTTTCCGGCGTTCGGGCTGCCCAGAATGACGGCCCTGATGCCGGACTGCACCATCCGGCCCCGATGGCAGGAGGCAAGCAGCGCGGTAAGCTGCCGGCTGCTTTCTGTCAGAGACGCTTCATAGCCGGAGAGCGTGAAGGGGTCGATATCCTCGTCGGGGTAATCGAGTACGGCATGGAAATGCGCGCACAGGTCGACCCAGCTGTCATAGATCGGGTCGATCCTTTTTCGGATCGCGCCCGCGACCTGCCCGGCGGCGTTTGCCGCCGCGTCTGCAGTTTCGGCGTCGATGAGATCGATCACGGCCTCGGCCTGCGTCAGGTCCATCTGGCCGTTTAGAAATGCGCGGCGTGTGAATTCGCCGGGCCGCGCCTGCCGGAAGCCTGCGGCGAACAGCGCCTCAAGTCCAGCGGTCAGTGCGGCGGGGGAGCCGTGGCATTGAATTTCGGCGGTATCCTCGCCGGTGTACGAATGCGGGGCGCGGGAGATGAACGCCATGCAGTGGTCGATGGGGCGTCCCTGTGCGTCGAAAAGCGTGCCGAGCGCAAGCTTCCGGTCGGGGAGGGAAGAAAGCGGTCTGCCGGAGTTCAGCCGGAAGACCTGCCCTGCGGCCTCAATGCACCCGTCGCCGGACAGGCGCAGAATGCCGATGCCCGTGCGGGCACGGCCCGTGGCAATGGCGGCAATTTTATCAGACATGACCCCTCCTCACCGGTAGACGACCTCGATGCCCTTGAGCAGCAGCGGCATGATGTCAAAAACCGCCGTGTCGCCGACCGCGCATGGAAGCTTCGTCACGTCCACGCACGTGTGCAGCATCCCGATATGGCCCAGCACGCGGCACTTTTTCCCGTTTACCGTTACATAGATATGCTTTTTGAAGACCATCTGCTTCAGATTCCGCAGAACGCCGCGCAGACAGTCGCGGAAACGGAACAGATCGTTTCCCATCTCCACGCCGAACCCGTGGTACCAGCCCACGGAGAACACGGCCACGCGGGTGGGTTTTTTCGCTGTCCAGCCCGCGCCGTAGCCGCAGCTGTGGCCCTTCGGAAGCCAACGGAGTTCTTCCACCGTTGCCTGACACTCGCCGATGCGGGCAAGACCCCAATTTCCGCGCACAGACACACGCCCCAGGATGGCCGAGCCTACGCGCACGCCGTCCATCGCGTATTCGGGGTATTTCAGAAGCCCGGCGGAGTTCAGCATATGCGCCATGCCGGTGCCGCAGCCCTCGGCGTGCAGCTTGTCCAGAACGCCCTGAAACGCCTCGGCCTGCGCAATCGTCGCTTTCTGATTGCAGAACGCGGAATGCAGATGCGTATAAATGCCGGTCACGTGCAGGCCGGGCATATACTTGAAAATGGGCAGCAGCTGATCCAGCTCGTCCGGCAAAAAGCCGTACCGGCCCATGCCGGTATCGATCTTGACGTGTACCTGCGCCTGGACACCGAGCGTTTCCGCCACGCCGTTCAGGACGGCTGCGTCGTTCTGGCTCGAAACGGTCAGAATCGCGCCGAGGTTCAGAAGCTGCGTCAGCTCCTGCGCGTCGGCGGTCGGGCGGAGCATCAGAATGTCACAATCCTGAAACCCGCCTGCGCGCAGGCGGCTGACCTCGGAAACCCTCGTCACGGCAAAGTGCGTGACGCCGGCTTCCCGACAGATCGCTGCCATCTGGACAAGGCCGAGGCCGTAGCCGTCACCCTTTAAAACGGCCCAGAGGACCGCGCTGCCTGCGCGGTCCTTTAGAATTTGCAGATTGCTCCGCACGGCGGCGGAATCGACGACATACGCTTTCATGCTGCGCCTCCTGCGTTATTTCTTATCGCGGTTTTTGATGAGATAGACGGCCTTGCGCACATCCTTGAAGACCGACGTGCCGTGCTCCACGGCCCAGTAAATGACCGGCGAGAGCACCAGATCCTCTTCGCCGACAAACTCGGTGAAGTCCCCGCCGAAGCCCTGCTTGAAGCGGAACAGGCCGTAGAGCGGGTTATCCTCGGAGACGTTTCCGGATACGCCGCGGAAATCGTAGACCCGGCAGCCGGTCTCGACGGCCCACTGGATCATGCGCCACTGCAATAAATAGTTGGGCATCAGATTGCGGTGCTCGTTGCTGGACGCGCCGTAGAGATACCAGACCTTGTCGCCGTAGTGGATGGCAAGCGTGCCCGCGATGGGCGCGCCCTCGGGGTCAAAGGCCATGTAGAGCCGCGCGTGCTCGCCGAGATTGTCGAGCATATTCGCGAAATACTCCGGCTTGCGCGTGACAAAGCCGTCGCGCACGCCGGTCGTCAGCATGAGATCGGCGAACGCCGGGACCATTTCCTTGCCGCAGATCTTCACGCTTACGCCCTTGCGCTCGGCCAGGCGAATATTATAGCGCCATTTCTGGTGGAAGGCCGCCATAAGCTCATCTTCCGTTTTGCCCTCGACGTTCAGACGGAAGACATAGCGCGGCTGGATGGCCTCAAAATTCTTCCCGCCCTCCTTGCACCGGAAGTCGAACGACTGCATGAGCGCGGCGAATGCAGTGTTGCTCGACGGCACGTCCGGGTCGAGCTTGATAACATATGATTTATATTTTTTCGCCAGCGCCTTCGCGCCCTCCAGCAGCTGGGCAAACGTCTCGCGGTCGTCCAGATCGCAGACCGGGCCGCGGCAGCCGTACATCAGCGTCCGGCCGATGCCGGGAACCTTGCGGGTCATGAGGGCCAGAGAGCCTTTGATTTTCCCGTCCTCGCCGCGCACGGCGACGGCGTCCCATGTCCACATGGGCTTCTGTTTGGCCCAGAGACTGCTCTGCGCAAAATTGCCCTTCGGGTGGCTCTGCACAAACGCTTCGTATTCCGCAAGCGTCTGATCGGTGATCAATTCATACATGGCGGTACATCTCCAGATACATATTAAATATGTGTGATTTCAAATCGCTTTCGCTATAGTCTACCACAAACAGCCGGGATATGCAAACCTGTGACGCGGAAAACAGGTATACTTTTCTGCGTTTGCGGAAAAATGACAGAAGAATCATCCAAACAGGAGGCAAAACCATGGCGCATTGGGGCATGGAGGACGTGCAGGCGTGCTTTGGGGATACGGCGGATCTCAATACCCGGCAGATCACGGTCGGCGGGCAGAGGCTGGGACTGCTGTTTCTGGACGGGCTGACCTCCGGCGGGGATATCGCCGAGCAGGTGCTGAAGCCGCTGATGGAGACGGTCACACCGGGGAGCATACAGGAGGTTCTGACGCAGGCGGAGCGGGCGAGAGTCTACTGCGCCGTCGCCGAGCGCACGCAAGCCCCCGCGCAGACGGCGGACAAGCTGCTGCACGGCTATTGCGCTGTCATTTTTCCGGGCACGGACACGGCGCTCTGCTTCGAAACGAAAACGAGCGCCCGGCGCGGCCCCTCCGCGCCGGAGTCGGAAAACACTGTCAAGGGCGCGAAGGACGCGTTTACAGAGACGATGCGCATCAACACCAGCCTCCTGCGCCGCCATCTGCGCACGGCGCAGCTGCGCTTTTCGCAGAAGACCGTCGGCCTGCGCACGAAAACCGCCGTCACGGTCTGCTATCTCGCCGACCTGACCGCGCCGGAGCTTGTCCGGCGCATGGAAAAGCGGCTGGAGAATATCGACATTGACGGGATGCTCACGCCCGCAAGCGTCGAGGAATACGTGACCGGTTCCCGCCGGACAGCCTTTCCGTTATTACAATACACCGAGCGCCCGGATACCTTCTGCCAGGGCCTTCTGAACGGACAGGTCGGATTGCTGGTCGACGGGCTGCCGCTGGGGTATCTGGCCCCGGTCGATCTCGGCGTTCTTATGAAATCGACGGAGGACCGCGCGGTCGACTATCTCTCGGCATCCTGCCTGCGCGTGCTGCGGTATCTGGCGCTGCTGGCCGCGCTGCTGCTGCCGGGGCTGTATGTCGCCATGGCGACGTACCATCAGGAGATGATCCCGACAAAGCTGCTGCTGGCGATCATCGAATCCAAGCGCGAGGTGCCGTTCGATACGGTTTTCGAGGTGGTGGGCCTGCTTGCCGCGTTTGAGCTTTTGCAGGAGGCGGGGCTTCATCTGCCGCAGGCCATCGGCACGGCGGTTTCCATCATCGGCGGCCTCGTCGTGGGCACAACGGCGGTCGATGCGCGGCTCGTCTCGCCCGCCGCGCTGATCGTCACGGCCTCCGCCGGGATCTGCGGCTTTACGCTTCCGAGCCGGGATCTGTCCGACGCCGTTCGCATCTGGCGCTTCGCACTGGCGATTCTGGCGGGAGCGGGCGGGCTGTTCGCCCTGACGGCAGGCGGCATTGCGCTGCTGATCCACCTGTCGGGGCTGACGAGTCTGGATGTGTCCTATCTCGCGCCGTTTTCCGACGCGCGGGCAAGACGCGCCGTGCTGCGCCCGCTTCTGGTGCGGCAGAAATGGCGCGACACGGCGCTGCACCCGCAGGATCTGAAAAATCAGGGGGACGGTCATGCTCAATAAAATCAGTATCGCGCTGCTGGCGGCCGCGTCGGTGGTCAGCCTTTGTATGCTGCCGCGCACGGGGACGGACGCGGCGAAGCTCCTGCCTGCGCAGGTGCTCGTGATCGCGCAGGAGGACGGGCGGATCACCGTGGAAAGCGACAACGGCGTATCCGGCTCCGGCACGACGCTCCCGGACGCGCTTGCCGCCATGCGGGAAGGGGCGGAGGGCACGCTCTTTCTGGACACGGCGGAGCATATTATTCTCCTGCAAAGCACACAATCGCTTCTGCCCGCAGCGGTGTGGCAGCGGCAGTTCCGCCCGGCGGCAAAGCTGTATCTGGCGCGGATGGATGCATTGGATGCAGACGGCTGCGTGGAATTTTTGCAGGCGCACCCCGGTGCGGTGACGCTTGCGGACGCGCACGCCGCGCTTCTGCGCGGCGAAGCACTCGACCCGGCGATTCTGCTGCCGGGGGAAAACGGAGGGATCATTCTTGCAGGATAAGCTGACGCCGAGACAGGTGCGCGCGTGGAGCCTGTGCGCGCTGAGCGTTCCGGCGGCGATGGCGCTGCCGGGCTGCGGCTGGCTGTGGGTGCTGGGCGGGAGTATCCTCGCCTGCGCGCTTGCCGCCTGCCAGCAGGCGATGCAGCGGCACTCCGGCCTGTGTATGCGGCAGGCGTTTGCCCGCGCGTTCGGATATGCCGGCGGACGGATCATGGCAGCGGCGGAGCTTTTGTGGCTGCTGTTTGCGGCCTCGGGCGCTGCTGCGGCCAGTCAGATCGCGTTTGAAGACGACCTTGGCCCGTTCCTGCCCGCGATCCCGCTTTTGCTGGCGGCGCTGGCCGGACAAAAGGGACGGCTGGCAGCCGGACGTGTCTGTGCAGTGCTTGCGTTGTGCCTCGCGGGACTGTATGCGGTCATTGCCGCAGCATCCCTGCGGCACGTGCAGGCAGATTGGAGCCGCCCGCAGGGCGTTCCAGCGGATGCCGCGCTGGCGTTCTGCCTGTGTCTGGGGCCGGTCTGCATGGCATTTGTCACGGCGGAGGAGGAAACACCGCGCATTTCACCCGGTACGGCGGCAGCATCTGCGCTTCTTCCGGCAGTCCCGGCATTTCTGACGGCGGCCTGCCTGTCGCCGGAGCTGGCGCGGCAGGAGCCGCTGCCGTTTCTCACGCTGACGAAAAGCCTGTCTGTGCTGTCGGTCATGCAGCGGTTCGAGCTGCTGCTGTCAGTCGCGCAGCTTTTGGGGCTGTTTGCGCTTTTGACGATGCTGGTGTGTGCGGCAGAACGTATGCTGGGAGCTGTCAGACGGAAAAATGGCATGGGAAGCACCGGAGGTGTGTTCTGCCTGCTGGCATTTGGCGGAAGCATTCTGGCGTACCGGCTGCCGATCTGGAGCTGGGCTGTGGGAGCGGCTATATTTTGGGGTGTCGTGCCGATATTAACACAAGTAATAGTAAATATAAAAAAGAGTGAAAAATAATGAAAAAAAGGGTTGACAAACTGGTTTTTCGATGGTATCATAGCCGAGCGTTCTGAGGAGCGCAGCAAATCGGACGGAAGTCAAGAAAAAAGATTGAAAAGATCGAAAAAGTTCTTGACAAACGGATGAAGATGTGCTAAACTAAATGAGTTCGCTGCTGAGCGAGAAATCGCGAAGCGACGAGCGGATCACAAAAAGTTCGAAAGAATTTGAAAAAAGTTCTTGACAAATGAAACTTGATGTGATACAATAAAAGCCCGCGAAACTGCGGAGTGCACCTTGTAAATTAAACAACGAGAAACATGAACAAACACCTTGGACAATTAAGGTTCTGAAAAAGAACCAAAAGAGTTGTTCAGCGAATGTCAGAAATGAGATTCTTTGAATAGCCAACGAAAATTCTTGAGTTAAGCTAAGAGCGAACGAAGAATGAAATTGATTTTAGAGCTTCGGCTTTAAGATACCATTTTATTGAGAGTTTGATCCTGGCTCAGGACGAACGCTGGCGGCGTGCCTAACACATGCAAG
>ENA-OPEC01000922-OPEC01000922.1-human-gut-metagenome-genome-assembly--contig:-NODE-922-length-22958-cov-4.129241_pt1 | contig 22958 bp, 18 predicted proteins | sample MGYA00241622_ERZ501507 | MGnify/ENA primary metagenome ERZ501507 (study PRJEB25962, sample SAMEA2042582) | human gut metagenome | biome: human gut; feature: human-associated habitat; material: faeces... | reverse complement strand
CAGCCAGTAGATCCAGAATTCTGCCGACCCCTGCGGTGCCGCACTGCCCAGCCCGCCGTGCCCGATGCCGTGCATCAGAATGATCATCACCATACTGAGAATGCGCATCGTCTCAAAGCCGCTATGCCGTTTTTGTTCCTCCATACCCCGTTTTCCCCCCTTACAACTCCCCTGTTTCCAGCTGCCGCAAAGCCTGCCGCACCTGCTGCTCCGGCCGCAGCCATGCTTGATAGTACGCCGCATTGTGCTGTGCCATAGCCAGTATCGCCGCCGGGTCTGCCAGCAGCTGCCGCAGCTGCTCCTCACACTCTGCCGGGGAGGTATACGTTTTATAGTTTTTGCCTTCTTCAAAGCCGCCCGGCAGGGTGTACCGCAGCGGCTCGGTGACGATGGCGCCGCCACATACTCGGCCAGTTTCCAGCCGGTAGAGCCGTGCAGTCCGGTAGATGCCACACAAACTTCCGTGTGCTGCATCCGGTGCAGGTAGGCGCGTTTGCCGGTCAGCTTGTCCGGCAGGATCAACTCCGGGCACAGCCGCCGGGCGCGGGCGTTGTCCGACACGCCGCCGGTGAACTGCGCCGGGAAGGCACTTTGCAGCCGGTGCAGCAGCTCGATGCGGTCTGCGTTCACCTGCCGCCACTCTGCCTGTAAGTCCGGATATTGCTGCACTGCCGGCTCCTCTGGGTCCCACAGACGGGTCAGGAAGAGGATGCGCGGCTTTTTGCGCACCCGGGTCAGCCGGGCTTCAAAGTCCTGCGGATAGCAGCGGGTGGAAAGTGCCCACTGCTTCAGGCGGCTCTTTGCGCTGCGCTCCGCTTCCAGCGGCGAGCCCGGACAGGTAACGTAATAGTTCAGCCCCAATGGCCGCAGCTTTGCAGAAATATCGCCCGGGAACTGCCGGTTCTTCTCCGCCGAAAAGCTGCGCTTGAACACCACATCCGCCCGGCGGAACAGTGCCAGCACCGCCGCCGGGTCGTTGTAAAAGTAGCCGTCCATCAGGTCAAATACCACCGTGCGGCCGTCAATTTCCGTTTCCAGCAGCGCCTCCCGGGCAATAGGACTGCCCTGCCGCTCGTCCTGTATCCGCAAAGTCAGTTCCCCGCGCTTTGCCAGCAGGATAAAGCCCGCCAGAATGCCGCTGATGTGCGCCGCGCCCTCCCGGGTGGCAAGTTTTACCGTAACTTCCATATTCCCTCCCGTCAGCGGAACAGTCCGGTGCGCCGCTCACCCATAGGGATGACATCGCAGAACACACACCGGCTCTTGGTGGAAAGCTGCACATCCTTGTGATAGCAACCAAAAAACCATTTTTCGTAGGTCAGCTTGAGCAAGATCTCGTCCAGAAACAGGTGCAGACGGTTGCTCTCGCCAAGGGCAAGGGCGGTAAAATCCAAAAATCTGCTTGGCGCATCGTGGGTCAGCACATAATCCACTTTGTAGTCACATGCCGCAAGGTTTGCTTCGCAGGCGGCGTACTCCTCGTCGGAAGGCAGTTCTTCCTTCCACCAGTTGACGCCGGGCTCCCGGTCCTCTTTGTCCGGGCTCTCCGCCCCGCCGAAGCACAGGTACTTTTTGCCTTCCAGCTCCAGCACGCTGCCCCGGCACACATGATACACATTGCCGCCCAGCGCCTGCACCTTCCCGCCGAACAATTCCTCCACGGGGTACTGCTTCAGCAGGTCGTAGTTCTCGTGGCTGCCGTCCAGAAACAGCAGGGTGTAGGGACGCTTGCGCAGCCAGTCCAGCTTTTTCTGCTCCTCTTTGCTGCCGTCCCACACAAAGCCGAAATCGCCCAGCACCACCACGATGTCCCGTTTGCCCAGCCAGCGCAGCCTGCCGTGCTTGAAGCGCTCGATGTCGCCGTGGGTGTCGCCTGTCAGATATACCATTCCGAACCTCCCTGCCTGGGGTGTGAAAGCTGTGCGCAATCGGTGCCAAAAGCCTTGCCACGCCCCTGCAAACCTGTTATTATAAAGAATACAGCATTCCGCTGTTCTCTGTGTCCTTTCGGGCGCGCCCACGGCGCTGTCCGCTGTCTTATATTATCGCTTTTTAAAGGAATTGTCCACATGAAACGTATTTTTGCACTGATTTTGTCCTTTGCCGTCCTGTTCAGCTGCCTCGTGCTGCCCGCCGGGGCCATGTTCGACCCCACCCCCGTCTACCAGGTGCAGGCCAAAAGCGCCTACATCGTCAACACGGATACCAACATCATCGTCTATGATAAGGACAGCACCAAGCAGGTGTCGGCCGGCGGCCTGACCAAATACATGACCATCGCCCTGCTGCTGACCAATTATGCCGACCATCTGGACGACACCTTCCAGATGCCTTTTGCCATCTCGGACTATGTCTATAACACCAGCAACGCGGACATGCGCTCCAACGAGACCTTCACCTACCGCGAGGCCGTCTACGCCATGGTGACCCGCAACGCAAACGAAGCTGCCATGGGTCTGGCCTATGCGCTCTCCGGCGGCGACCTGGCCGGGTGGGTGAGCCAGATGAACGCCCTGTCTCAGCGCATCGGCACCACCGCCAGCACCTGGACCGACGCCTGCGGCATCGACAGCGGCAACGTGACATGCGCCGTGGACATGTACCTGATCCTGCGCTACCTGATGAGCTTTGACGCCTTTGTGGAAATTTCCGGCGCCCCCACCTTCACGATGCCCGCCAAGGAAAAGCACCGTTCTTCGTCGGTCCTCGTCAGCCAGAATGCCGCCCTGAATAAATCCAGCGGCGGCAAATACTATCGCAGCGCCATGCAGGGCGGCATGTGCGACGTGACCGCCTTCAAGAACGACAGTGGCGAGCAGAGCTACGTCTCCTGGGCCAACAAGGACGGTGCCTCCTATATCTTCTGCGTGATGGGCAGCCCCGACACCTGTGACGACTTCGGCTATGCCAACCGCCGCCCGGCCCTTTACGAGACCGTGCACCTGATCGACTGGGTGTTCGACAGCTTTTCCATCCAGGCTGCACTGGACACCGACCTGGCACTGGCCGAGATCCCGGTGAAATACTCCACCGACACCGACACCCTGCAGCTCTACCCCGCCGACAGCATGATGACCCTGCTGCCCTCCACCGGTGACGGCAGTGTGACCCAGAAATACTTCCACCTGCCGGATTCTGTCAGCGCGCCGGTGCAGCAGGGCGACGTGGTGGGCACCGTGGAGCTGAAGCTGGCCGGGGAGACCATCGGCGTGGTGGACCTGATCGCCGGGCAGGACATCGACCGCAACCCGCTGCTGTTCACACTGGCCCGCATCCGGGAGTTTTTTGGCAGTCTCTACCTGAAAGTCGTTATTACGCTTTGTATTATCTCCGCACTGATATACGGTGCATGGCTGCTGCTGAACGGCTGGCAGCGCCGCAGACCCACCAAAAAGATCCGCCGCCGCTAAGCTTTTGCACCGTTCGCTTCCCATTTGTGAAAAACACCGCGCAAAAAGCCCCGCCAGTCTGAAAAGACCGGCGGGGCTTTTGGTTGCGCCAGCAGGAGTCGAACCTACGATGGGGGAGTCAAAGTCCCCTGCCTTACCGCTTGGCGATGGCGCAGTATCATTCTTTTTCTTGGCTTTGAATCATTCGGTAGCCTTATTGGTCACCTTATAATTTCAAATTTAGCAGGAATCATGCGCGCTTTCAAAAGATTACTATGCTATTTTAACTGAACATCTGCATTGTGTCAAGACGATTCGCTCTAAATTCTGTCCAAATGGTCACCTTATCATAAGGCTACCGCATCCAGTGTCACGCTGATGCAGTAGCCTTTTTGTCTTATTCTTCTTCTTTTCGCTCCGTGATATAAGAAATCAAATCGTACACCAGCCGTTTTTCCTGTTCGTTCATGCCGCGCAGCACGATCTGTTCTTGCGATTCAAGCCCTAAAATATCATCCGTAGTCGTATGAAACAGCTGTGCAAGGGCTATCAAGTATTGTGCAGTCGGTGCAGAAAGTTCCATTTCCCAAGCGTTCACACTGGCACGCGTGACGCCCAGCTTACGAGCAAGGGCAGCTTGTGAGAGCCCTGCATTCTCCCGAAGACGCTTGATGTTGTCAGAAATCATGTTGCTCACCTTCCTGCATCTACTTTACTATACAGTCTTTGATATTAAATTATCCAAATCTGTATAGTTTTATTGACATCCAGTCAGACAAAGCTTATAATCTTACTATGATCATCTCAATATAAAGAAGGTGACAATTAAGGTTTACTGAGCAACAATACAAAGATTTCAAGGAGGAACGGGTGGAAACTCAGAAGAAAAGCCCCGGAAAAGGATGCCTGATTGCAATAGCTATTATTATCTTTTTGGCGCTTGTTGTTCCTACGGATTGGGTACATACCGGGAGTGAGTGTAAAATCTGTCACCACACTTATACAGATGCCAGCGACTATGGTATTACTTGGACCTCTGCAGATGAGTCCGTAGCAATTGTTAATGACAAAGGCGAAGTGGAAGCCAAATCCGAAGGAAAAACCATTATTATTGCAACGGCCGAAAATGGTGTAAGTGCCCAATATTCTGTCGAAGTTACGCCTATGAGTGTATGGCAGCAGCTGACAGCTGACGAAAAATCCTTTGTGAATGATGTGCTTCCCTATATGAACAACTTCAAGAACCCTGAATCTGTAAGATTTACAGATGTTCGCGGGTATGCACATTTAGGAACAGGTGCCAACAGCAGATGGATGTTTACCGTATCTGCACAAAACGGATTTGGCGGAAACACGGTTAGCAGCTATATGCTTTGGGGAAGCGTTTTTATGGAAGTAAACGAGCTGGATGGAACACAATATAGAGCCAACCTTATTACACAGGCCGTCCACGAAAAACTTGGATATTAAAAATACAGTCGTCAAATAAAGTTACTTCCTGCCCTGTGAAAATGGGGCAGGATTTTTTCTGAATCCGTGTGCACTTTCCCTTATTCCGGGAGATGAATTTTCCCGGTTTTTCCGGTTTTTTCTTCTATTTTTCCAGGGCAAATTGCTCTTTACGCTTTTTTGAAAAAATTTAAGAAAAAAATGAAGATTTTTTTGTGTTCCTATGGAAAAACGACCCATTTTGTTGCTCTTTTGTTGCGCATCGTATGGTAAAAATAGATTGAATAAACCTCCCTTCCCCGGCTGATCCGTCTGCTTTCGTTGCGGGACGCAGAGGTCTGTTCTGGAACCGCTGGTTCCATGCCCGATTCTGTCAGGAAAGCGAGGAATTTTATGAAAAAGGTTCTGAAAACGCTGCTGGTCAGTCTGCTGGCCGTTGTGCTGCTGTGCAGCGCCGTGCCCGCCGCCTTTGCTGCGGACGCAAAGGAAGCAGAGATCTACACCATCGGTCTGGACGCCATGGGCGGCACCACCTCTGTGGTGGTCGTCACCACCAACCTGAGCGGCAAGCTCTCGGCTCTGCCCGAGCAGCCCACGCTGGAAGGCTACACCTTCGACGGCTGGTACACGGAGCCTGTCGGCGGCACCAAGATCAGCACCTCCACCGTGTTCACCGGTGACACCACCGTGTATGCACACTGGACGGTCAAGAATGCCTCCTCGGCCACGACGCCTGCTGCTCCCACCGAGCCTGTGCAGAGCCCGGAGATCCTGGATCATCTGGGCGGCTTTGTTGTGGCAGGTGTGCTGTTCGGCACGCTGGCCATCGCTTCGCTGCTCTGATCTCACCCACAGCTGCTCTTAAAAATTAATTTTAATTTTTAAAAATGGAAAGGGATACTACTATGTCTACTATGAAACTGCCCGCTTCTTACGCTGTCGTTGATGAAGAAGAAATGGTCTACCTGGACGGTGGTGCCAGCGACGCTTACAACAACTTCCTGAATGTTGGTAAGGTGTTCAACTACATCGCCCGCATCTTCTCCGGCGCAAGCTCCATCATCAACAACGTCAACGTGATCTATCAGTCCTTCCTGAGCCTGAACGATCTGCTGAAGGGCTTCGCAAAGGCCTAAGCCTGCTCTTTTCATAAGCATTCTCTGAGAGCTGTCCCCAGCCGGGGGCGGCTCTTTTTTGTTGCCCGCTGCCGTTCGGCTGCCCGTTTTGTGCATATTTTACAAACGGCATGAGCGTTTCCGCTTTTTTCGATAAAAGTATATCTTTTTCGATTAAATGATGTAAAATATATGGATTTTTCCTATACAAATACTTTCTTTTGTGCTATCATATGACTTGATACGACAAGTCTAAATCTGCGAAGGCAGGTCGTAAATTGATATATCAGTTCTTCCGGCAGGCGACCTAAAAATCCATGTATCTATCCGGTGTCGCAAAAACCGATTTTTGCAGTGCAGATGCCGTGCCGAAGAATCACAGGGAGACACATCACTATGCCAGATCGTGAGCTGCGGCACATGAGCCGCACCGAGCTGGTCGAGATCATCTTTGCGCTCAAGCAGAGTGAAGACCAGCTCAAAGCCGAAAACGCGGCGCTGACCGCGCAGCTGGAGGACCGGCAGCTCCACATCCAGAACGCCGGTTCCATCGCGCAGGCGGCACTGGAACTGAATAAAGTCTTCGAGGCGGCACAGGCCGCAGCGGACGAATATCTTGCATCGGTCCGCGCAGCCGCTGCGGCGGACGGCCCGGCTGACGCGCAGCTGACCCTGGCGCAGGCCCGCGAACAGGCCGAGGCCATGAAGCAGCAGACCGAAGAAGCCTGCCGGGCCATGACCGACGAGGCCGAGCGCAAGCGTGCACAGACCGAAGCCGACTGCAAGGCGATGGTCGCCAAGGCCGAGCAGGAGGTCCGGGCGCGCTGGGCCGAGTTCGACCGCCGTGCCAGCGAGGTGCTGGACAACTACCAGAAGATTGACTTTCTGCCGGAGGGTCAGCACACAACATGAAAGAGCACGACATCAAATTCGCGGCCATTCCTTCCACCGAGGAAGTGAAGGCCGAACGGGAGCGGCTGGCCTACCGCTCCCGCTACACCCGGGTACTGCGCAGCACGATCTACGCGCTGGTGGTGGTGGCAGCCGTTGCGGTGCTGCTGGCCACCCTGTTCCTGCCGGTGCTGCAGGTGTCCGGCGACAGCATGAACCCCACCCTGCAGGACAAGGACGTGATCGTCCTTGTCAAGAGCGGCAGCCTGAAAACCGGCGATCTGTGCGGGTTTTACTGGCAGAACAAGCTCCTGCTCAAGCGGGTCATCGGCCTGCCGGGCGATATCATCTCGCTGGATGAGAACGGCGTGGTCACCGTGAACGGCACGGTGCTGGACGAGCCCTATGTGGACGAGCTGGCCCTGGGCGAATGCGACATCAAGTTCCCCTATCAGGTGCCGGAGAACCGGTACTTCGTTCTGGGCGACCACCGCGCAACGTCCATCGACAGCCGCAGCAGCGTCATTGGCTGCGTAGAAAAAAATCAGATCGTGGGCAAGGTCTTTATAAGGGTATGGCCCTTGTCCAGTTTCTCATTGATCCATTAAATTAGGAGGGTTTTGGGGCAATGAAAGACATTGTGGGAGATTATCGGGAAAGGTTCCGTCTGCAGCGGAAAGCACTGCGGCGCTACACGGCGCTGCTGCTTGTGCTGGCCATGATCACGACGCTGTTCGTGAACTGGCAGCTGCACAGCGATGGCATTGCGGCCACCGCGCAGTACCAGTGCAACCAGGAGGAGCACACGCACACGGCGGACTGCTACACCAAAGTGCTGGTCTGCGGTTATGAGGAAGGCCAGCCCGAGGACTGGAACGCCACCTTCGATGACAGCGCTTCGCTTGACGAGAGCATTGGCGTGGACGCAGAAGACGACGGCATTGCGCTGTTTTCTGCCGAACCGGAGTACATCTATGTGCCGCATGAGCACACCGACGACTGCTATCAGGAAGTGAAGACTCTGACCTGTCTCGAGGAGGAGCACGTCCATGGCGACGACTGCTTTGATCCCGAGGACGGCAGCCTGATCTGCGAACAGTTTGAGCACGTCCACGACGACAGCTGCTACACCACCGATTATGAACTGGTGTGCGGCCTGGAAGACGGCGAGCTGGTGGAGGAGCTGAACCCGGCCTACACGGCTGTGGCGGCGTTTGAGGCGCCGGTGGCCGCGAAGCCCGTAGTCGTGAGCCCGGTGATCGAGGCACCCATCCACTACCACACCGACGACTGCTATGAGGAAGTGCTGACCTGCGGCCTGGAGGAGCATCACCACACCGTGAACTGCCTGGCCGACCCGCTGGCCGATGTGGAAGACGAATCCGAATGGCTGGCCAAGACCAGCACCTCCCTCAGCGGCGACTGGTCCGCAGACCTGTTGACCGTGGCGCAGAGCCAGCTGGGCTACACCCAGAGCGAAAAGAACTTTGAAGTGGATGCCGATGACGGCGTGACCGTCCGCCACTACACCCGCTACGGCGAGTGGTACGGCAACCCCTACGGCGAATGGGACGTGATGTTCCTTTCCTACTGCCTGAACTACGCGGGCATCCCGCAGTCTGCCATCCCGCAGCGCGCCGGTGTGCTGGCCCTGCGCAGCGACCTGCGCGGTGCCGGCTACCTGATGGACCCCCAGAGTATCCCCGCCGCGCAGCAGGACGCCATTGCCCTGTGCGATGAGGGACTGCCGGAGGAGGAGAGCTTTGCCGATGCGGACGCCGATGACCTTGGCTTTGCAGACGGTGCATCGTCCTTCTGCAGTATCCAGCCCGGCGATATCGTGTTCTACAACACCATGGTCACCGAGACCGTGGCCGTGGACGACACTCCGGCTGTGGTCGAGGACGATTCCCCGGATGCAGACATTGCCCTGCTGTCGCTGGACCCGGTCGAGACGGAACCGCAGACCGAGCAGCGCACGGTCACCTATGAGACGGTGGGCATCGTGTCCGATGTGGATGAGGACGCCGGTACGCTGTCGGTCATCTCCGGCAATGTGGACGGCAATGTGGCTGAGGTCCCCCTGAACGCTTCGGACGTGACCGCGCTGGTGTCTGTTGCAAGTGCACAGGCTGTGGCGGGGGATGGCACAGATACGCTGGAACCCCCCTATGTCGCTTACTTTGATGAATTTCCCGATGGCAATGGTGCCGGCATTACCAGGATCGACATTGTAATTGATAATTCGCCCGTTAACAGCAACATGGAGATCACCTCCGGCACAACTGTATCTCTCACTTTCCATTACTCTGTAGATGGCAGTGTTCTGGAAGAAGGCGAATATGTGCTGAACTATAAGCTCCCAAACGGCATTGCCCCGCCAGAAGAACTCACGCGTGATATCACCTATAACGGACATGTTATCGGCACGCAGGTCATCCGCACCGATGGCACCACCACCCTGACCTTCAATGATGACTGCGGCAATTACATTATCCTTAATGATCCGTTTGTTGGCAAATTCACGCTGAACTGGAAGTCCGTGACCAAAGAGGGTGAGTCCCAAACCGACATCATCATCCCCGGCAGCCCAGATACCATCATTACCGTGAAAGACCCTACGGGTTTGAAGGTCAAAAAGGAAGGTAAGATAGACACCACCGGTAAAAAGCGTGTCCATTACACCGTTACCATTTCTTCGACCGGATGGAATAAGCCAATCGACATCAAGGATACGCTCAGCGGCACCGGCGTAAAAGGCATCTATGTAAAAGATACCTTTACCCTGAAAAAGATAGACGCCAACAAGAACGAGTCCACTCTATCTGACACGCCCACTATCACTGAAGCCGGCTTTTCTTATACCAGTCTGCCTGCGCTCGTCAAAGAGGAAACGTATGTGCTGACCTATGATGTGGCCTATGATATCACTTCGGCGCAGGGTGATGCGCAACTGGACAACCGCGTTCAGGTCGATGAAGACCACAGAGACGATGCGTCGGTGGAATTTAAAGAGCGCATCAAAAAGAGCGGCACTTACGACCCGGATACCGGCCTGATCACATGGACCGTTACCGTGCAGAACCCCTACGGCGAAGATCTGGACGGTTGGACCGTCACGGACACCCCTACGAAGGATGCAGCGATCACGGGCGATATCACGGTAACCAATAAGGAGAAAACGAGTGAGACATTCGCCCCCAATACGGTCGATGGTTTCACCTATACCTTTAAAAGCAGTTCCGCGGTAGGCAGTACGTCCAAGCAGTACCAGTTTGTCTACACCACGAATGCGCTGACAGACGGCGTGACCAACACAGCTACCCTTTCCAAAGGCGACGAAAGCTACACTGCCAAGGATACCGAGAAGCCCACCGCCCCCAAGTGGAACGCAAAAAAATCCACAAATGCGGATGATCTGACCCCGACCGAGACGGAGGGTATTTACAGCGCCGCATGGAAGATCACAAGCCCTGTAGGCACAGGTAAGAAAGATTTTACCGACACCACGAGCTCCGGTATTGAACACTACACCTATGCGGCTGATCTGCTGAATATGATCAAGACCAATCTGAAGTTCTACCTTTCCGGCAGCGATGAAACACTCGGTTATGATGATTTTATCGCTGCTGGCGGCGCAATCACGCTGACATGCTATTCCGGCAACGCTGCAAAAGGTACCACCGTACCGAACACTAACAATGACACCAAAGTCCTCAGCTTCAAACTCAGTATCGATCCTTCCCAATATACGGGCGGCAGCCTTAAAAACATGGAGCTGTGCTACAACACTCTGGTAGACCTGAGCAATGTTGCCGAAGGCTCCACGGTAAAGATCGCCAACAAGTGCGGCAGCGATGCTTCTTACTCCTACACCAAGCCCCGGCAGTCTGCTGCGCTGGAAAAGGGCGTCAGAAAGGGCACGAACGATAAAATCACCAGTTCGTTGCCAAGCTGGCACAAGTATGAAAAAACGCAGACGGTCGATAAATATGATCCCGCCAGCGAACAGCAGTTCTCTTACCAGTTGATGCTGGATGTCTCCAGCTGGAACAGCTTCAAGGATCACGACACTGTCACCATCACCGACACTCTGCCGGATGGTCTGACTTATTACAAGGACAGCAAATCTCCTCTGTTTGGTTTTCGGATGACAGACAACAGCGGCAAGACGGTTGGTAGCATATCTTCTAAGATTACCACAAGCGTGACGCAAGAAGGCCAGACCCTCACCTTTACCCTGAGCGGCCTGAGCAGCATTTCGGACGCAGATGCCGCCCAAATCCAAGCGCTCGTGATCCGCTATACGGTCAAGGTCAACGATTCTGAATGGACCACCAACCCCCGGCTGGAAAGCAAATCCTACACCAACACCGCTTCCTGCGACGCATTGAACTTGAACGCCAAGGCATTTGTCACCCTGAACCGCAACGTCAAGGTTCTGACCAAGAAGGGCGAGCAGGTAGGCAAAACTGGCAACGTGCACTACACCGTTGTCATCAACCCCACCGCCCGTCAGCTGGGCGACGGCGGTATGGTGACCGTGACCGATACGTTGGGGGTGTGTACAAAGAACGTTTCTGCCGAGCTGGACTACAGCTCCATCCAGCTGTACGATTATCCCAAGACGAACATCTCTGAACCTCTGCCGACAACGCAATACAATGTGTCGGAAATGTCTTTGACAGGCACCGCAGAAAAAGAGCCTTATAAAACTTATACATTCACGGTAGATGTCCCGGATGCACGCGCATTCGTGCTGGAATATACCATCAACACCGACGCCTCAACGGATGTCAAACTAAAAAACACCGTATCGATCAGCGGGCAGAAGGATACCGGCTCCGACACGACTGACATTGGCACCATTGATGGCGATTCCACTGTTCATCAGGGTAGGCTGCTCATCCACAAGGTGGATAAGCTGAACCCCGGCACTGCATTGAACGGCGCTGTCTTTAAGCTGGAACGTTTCGACAGTGAAAAGGGCAGTTGGGAAGTTCTGAATTCCGCAGCGCTTACCACCCAAAAGGTAGACGGCACGGACGGTGTCATCGTGATTCCCTTTGGCAACCGCGGTGATCTTTCCGTCCCGGATAAGAATTTGTTCCGTTTGACCGAGGAAACCGCCCCAACAGGCTACAAAAAGTCGGACGAGGTGTTCTACTTTATCTGGATGAACACCCAGAGTGACACTACCATTACCCCGGAAGCAGCCTATCAGGCTGCTGTGGGCGACAAAACAACGGATTCCAACGGCAACGCGCTGCCCAAACAGCCTGACGTCACCTTTTATGGCAACCAGAAAGAGTACAGCCTGTATGTGCCCAACGAGCGTACCTACCTGACCATCCAGAAGTTCTGGGTGGACGAAGATGGCCGTGCACTGAACGGTAATGATGTCAACGCAGAATCTATCACCGTCAATCTTTACTCCTACAAGAAAGGCAGTGATAAGACGACTGCATCTGTAGAGACCATCACACTTGAAAAAGCCCACAAATGGGTTTACACCGTGACCGACGGCATTGATACTGACCATATCTATTACATTGAGGAAGCCGACTCGGGCAATCTGTATGAGGTTTCTTACAATACTACTGTTGGCGTCACAGGCGGCGGCCTGCTGACTGTGACCAACAAGCTGACCCCCGCCGGCGGCTACGAACTCCCCTCTACCGGCGGAGCCGGTACCACTTTGTATACAGCAGTGGGCGGCACCATGGTGCTTGCCGCACTGGTGTGTGGTTTCTGTCAAAAGCGCAGACGCGAGAGGAGGGCAGATTAAAACAAGCTGCACCCTCCATTGCGGCCGCAAAACTCTCTGCGCCGCAGACAGGACCGTTTTTACAACGAGGAATCATAAAAAATAGAAAGGAGACTTTCACCCACTATGAAAAAGACCATTCAGAAACTCATGGCTGCACTTCTGGCAGCTGCCATGGTGTGCGCCATGGCGATCCCGGCGTTTGCGACTGATGGTGATGCTACCGCTGCTGCTGCCACTGGCACTGGTAGCATTACCATTGAGAACGCCGTTACGAACCAGACTTATAAAATTTACCGTATTCTGAATCTGGAGTACCACGCAGATACCAACTCTTACCGTTATACGGCGAATGGAGCTTGGGAAGGCTTCATTCTCAGAGAAAACAATAACTTTAAGTTAGACAAAGAAACCGGTGCTGTTACCTGGATCAATACCAATCCTGAGAATAATGGCACTGCTATTCAGCAAATTGCAAACAGTGCCGGTAAATATGCTGAATATACTCCCAATAATGTCCAGGAAGATGGCTCTGCCAAGGCTAACGGCATTACTCTTACATTTAGCAATCTGCCCCTCGGCTGGTATCTGGTGGTTTCCGACCTGGTCGACCTGGACAAGGGTGCTCTCTGCTCCATTGGTACTACCGACCCGAACGCAGTAATCAGAGAGAAGAACAGCAAGCCCACTATCGAAAAGGAAGTTTACGAAGGCGATGCTCTTGGCTACAGCAATGATGCCGGCATTGGTGACACGGTGAAATTCCAAACCCGCATTCATGTGACCGATGGTAATCCCACCAACTACGTTCTGCACGATACCATGGCCAAAGGGTTGGACTTCAATGAAAAGTCCGTTACGGTTTTGCTCGTGCGTGACCCTAAGACCGGTGGCAGCAACTACGGTGGTAATCTCACCCCTGGTACTGATTATGAGCTGGTAACTTCTACCTCTGATACCTGCACCTTTGAGATCAAGTTCCTCAAGGCTCTGAAACCTTATGATTACATCCAAGTAGATTATAGTGCCACTGTTACTTCTGATGCAGTAATTGGTACTACGGGCAACGACAACAAAGCCGTTCTGACGTACGGTAACAACTCCACGACCGAGTCCTCCACCACCAAGACCTACGTCTGGGAGATGGGCGTGCGCAAGTTTGCAAACCTCGGCGGTGATGATACTAACCACGCTCTGGCAGATGCTGAGTTCCAGCTGTACAAGAAGGACGGCGACACCCAGAAGTACGCAAATTTCGTTGAAACCAGCACCACCAGCGTTTACAAGCTGACCGGCTGGACTAACAACGCAACTGAAGCCACCAAGGTCAAGACCCCCGCTAATGGTAACATCACATTTGAGGGTCTGGACGCTGGCACCTACTATCTGGAGGAGACCAAGGCTCCTGTGGGCTATAACAAGCTGACCGCTCCTATTACCGTTGTGATTGATCGCGGTACTCTGCCCACGGTTGCAAGTCAGACCATTTCTTACACTGTTAAGTACGGCGATACTACTGCTGACGACCACATTGTTCGCGTTGAGAACAAGGCCGGTACTGTGCTGCCCAGCACCGGCGGCATGGGCACCACCCTGTTCTATGTCATCGGCGGCGGCCTGATGGTGGCAGCCATCGTCCTGCTGGTCACCAAGAAGCGCATGGAGAACAAGTAATTTCTCCTTTATCCCCCACAGCACCGGAGCGCGGGGCCAAAAAGGCCTCCGGCTCCTATCCTTATAACATTAGGGAGTAGCCCATGAAAAAGAACAAAAGCACCATGATCCTGATCCTCGTCTTTTTCGTGGGTCTATCCGTGATGTTATACCCCACCCTCAGCGACTACGTCAACCAGCGGCACCAGTCCCGCGCGGTGGCCACCTACGCCGCCGATGTGGACAAGCTGACCGACGCCGATTACAGCGCCTATTTTGACGCCGCAGACGCCTTCAACGCCCAGATCGCCGCCGACCCGGACGCCCTGTACCACCCGGACCGCTTCCCCAGCTACGAAAGCACGCTGGACGTGACCGGCACCGGCATCATGGGCTACATCACCATTGAAAAGATCGGCGTGGAGCTGCCCATCTACCACGGCACCAGCGACGGCGTGCTGCAGGTGGCCGCGGGCCATCTGGAAGGCACCAGCCTGCCGGTGGGCGGCGAGAGCACCCACGCAGTCATCTCGGCCCACCGGGGCCTGCCCAGCGCCAAGCTGTTCACCAACCTTGACCAGCTGGAAGTGGGCGACACCTTCACCATCACGGTGCTGGACCGGGTGCTCACCTATGAGGTGGACCAGATCTCCATCGTCCTGCCCACCGAGACTGATAACCTGAAGGTGACCGAAGGCAAGGACTACGTCACCCTGATGACCTGCACCCCCTACGGCATCAACTCCCACCGCCTGCTGGTACGCGGCCGACGCATTGAAACGCCGGACAAGCTCAAGCACATCCGCGTCACCAGCGAAGCCACCAAGATCGAACCTATCATCACGGCGCCCATCATTGCCCTGCCGCTGCTGCTGGCACTGCTGATTTGGCTGCTGTTCTCCACCCGCAAACGCAAATCTACAAGAGGTGAAAGAAATGAAACGCACTGAGTTCAAAAAGCACGCTGCGGCCCTGCTTTTGATGCTGTGTCTTCTGGCGGTGAGCGCACTGCCCGCCTTTGCCACCAGCGCCAACATCAAGCTGACCGACCGCAACGGCGACCCCATGACCGGCACCATCCGGGTGCGCCTGTACGACGAAGCCAGCCAGAAGGCCCTGCGCGGCGGCGAGCTGACCATCTACCGCGTGGCCGAAGTCCAGCGCAAAAACGGCGACCTGAGCTTTGAATACTGCGGCGACTTCTACGGCTGCGGCATCGAGCTGGGCGACCTGAACGATCTGGGCGACAGCTCTCTGGCAGGCCGCCTGCTGGACTATCTGGCCCCGGGTTCGGAAGGCACGGTGCAGGCCGTGGACAACGACGGCAACGCAGTCTTTGAAGATCTGGAGTTGGGCCTGTACCTCGTGGCGCAGACCAAGGCTTCCGCAGGCTACAAGGCCGTGAACCCCTTCCTGGTTTCCCTGCCGCTGGCAGAGGACGGCCAGTGGCTCTACGATGTGGACGCCAGCCCGAAGGTGGGCGCGTACACGCCGGAGACTCCGGAAACGCCGGACACGCCCAGCACCCCCGTCTCCCCCGACAGCCCGAGCACCCCGGCCACGCCGGATTCCCCGGACGCCCCCAATGAGCCGTCCACTCCCGCCGACACGGATACTCCGGCTCAGCCCGGCCGCCCGGCGAACCCCGCCCTGCCCAAGACCGGCCAGCTGAACTGGCCCGTGCCGGTGATGGCCGTGAGCGGCCTGCTGCTGTTCGCCTTCGGCTGGGCACTGGACCGTCGGTGCCGCATGGTATAAATTTCATCTCGTTATACAAAGAGGACCCGATGCATCGTCTGCATCGGGTCCTCTTTTTTGCTGATTGGATCGGGCGCTTACTGCTGCTGTGCCTGCTCGGCGCGCTTGGCTTCCAGTGCCAGAATGGCGTCGCGGCGGCTCAGGTTGATACGGCCCTGCTGGTCGATGTCGGTCACCTTGACCACGATGGCGTCGCCCACAGCGACCACATCCTCCACGCGCTCCACACGCTTGGTGTCCAGCTTGGAGATGTGCACCAGACCTTCCTTGCCCGGTGCGATCTCAACGAAGGCACCGAAGTTCATCAGGCGGGTGACCTTGCCCTTGTAGATGGCACCGATCTCGGGGTCCTCCACAATGGTCTTGATGGTAAAGATGGCGCGCTTTGCGTCCTCCTGATCCACGGCGGAGACGAACACATGGCCGTCCTCCTGCACGTCGATCTTGCAGTTGCAGGTGGCGCAGATGTCCTGAATGACCTTGCCGCCCTTGCCGATGACGTCCTTGATCTTATCGGTGGGGATCATCATGCTGAACATCTTGGGGGCCCAGCGGCTCAGCTCATGGCGAGGCTCTGCGATGACGGGCTTGATGATCTCATCGAGGATGTACAGACGGCCCTTGCGGCACTTCTCGAAGGCCTCGGCGATGATGTCGTAGGTCAGGCCGTCGATCTTAATATCCATCTGGATGGCGGTGATGCCCTTGCGGGTGCCGCCCACCTTGAAGTCCATATCGCCGTGGAAGTCCTCCACGCCCTGAATGTCCAGCATGGTCATCCAGCGGTCGCCCTCGGTGATCAGGCCGCAGGAGATGCCGGCAACAGGTGCCTTGATGGGCACGCCGGCGTCCATCAGTGCCAGCGTAGAGCCGCAGATGGAAGCCTGAGAGGTGGAGCCGTTGGAAGAGAGGACCTCAGACACGCAGCGGATGGTGTAGGGGAACTCCTCCAGAGAGGGCAGCACCGGCACCAGAGCGCGCTCAGCCAGTGCGCCGTGGCCGATCTCGCGGCGGCCGGGGCTGCGGGGTGCGCGGGCCTCGCCGACGGAGTACGGCGGGAAGTTATAGTGATGGATGTAGCGCTTGGTCTGCTCGTCGGTCAGGTCGTCCATGAGCTGGTTGTCCTTGGTGCCGCCCAGGGTGCAGGTGGTGAGCACCTGGGTCTGACCGCGAGTGAACATACCGGAGCCGTGCACACGGGGCAGAATGCCCACTTCAGCAGCCAGCGGGCGGATCTCGTTGATGCCGCGGCCGTCCACGCGCTTGCCCTCGTCCAGCAGCCAGCGGCGCACGACGAACTTCTGCATCTTGTAGCTGACCAGGTCAAGGTCGGCAGCGGACAGGTCGGGGTACTCCTCGGCGATCTTGTCCATGATGGGCAGCAGAGCGGCGTCACGCACGTTCTTGTCGTCGGTGTCCATGGCAGCCTTGAAGTCGTCCAGATACTTGTCCTGAATGGCGTGGATCTCGTCCTTCGTCAGCTCGTCCACAGTCTTCGGATCAATGCCGGAATAGTTGGTTGCGCCGGGATGCCAAAGCTGGAACAGGATCTTTGCGTCGTACTTATGGGCAGCAAGCACCAGCCTGCGAAGCCCGGGGATAAAGCGGTCATCATAAATGCCCGGCTGCAAGGGCAGCACAGAAGGCCACTCCGGGTCTACGATCATTGCGCCGGGAACAAGAAGCCCCACGCCGCCCGCGGCGACCGATTCCACATAGGCGATGTCTTTTGCGGATACGCTGTCGTCGAAATTAGAAATATTCTTTGCCATCGCAAGGAACATCACTCTGTTTTTCACGGTCTGATTACCGATTTTAATAGGCTCCAAAAATTTATGGCTCATGATGTGACCTCCTTATACAAACATGGCTTCACCGGAAGCGCGGACAGTCAGCTCACTGATATTCACGCCCCAAGGCTGGTCAATGGCGTAAATGATGTTGTCCGCCAGAATAGACGGAGAAAAGTCAAAGCAATGGATGCTCTCCGTGTCAAGACGATCGGGGATCGCCAACCCCATAAATGCGTCAATGATTTTCCCGTAAATGCCGGACAGACCTGCATTATAATCTACTTCTGTAGAGACCAGACCCGTATTTGCCACGGATGTGGGCTTGATGTTGGTAACTTTGATTTTCCCGCGGGATTCTACGCGCAGGCTGTCGCCCAGCATTCTGACGGCGGCCTTTGTCACATTATAGACCCCGCAACCGCTCACGGGATAGTTGCCGAGGATGGAGGAAATGTTCACGATATGTCCCTGCCCCTGCTCAATCATCTGGTCATAGACCGCCGCGATGCCGTACAGTGTACCATTGATCGCGGTAGCAATGCTTTGCTCCCATGCTTCCATGGCAATTGCGTGTTCGCTGTAATAGGCAAGCGGCATTGTGCCGGCATCATTGACCAGCACATCAATGCGTCCGTAGGTGTCCACGGCGAACTTCGCCATGGCATTGACCTGATCTTTCACACGAACATCGGTCTTGATGTAGGAAGCCTCGCCGCCGCTTTCACGGATCTCCTGCGTAATTTCCCGGAGCAATTCCTCACGCCGCGCGGCCAGAACGACCTTTCCGCCCAACTCGGCGGCCTTCTTTGCGGTCTCTTTGCCGAAACCGCTGGAAGCGCCGGTGATGACAATGACCTTGTCTTTTATGTAGTTTTCGGTTCTATAGCTGTTCATCGAAACACCTCCTAATCAAATGACAAAGGATTCGCCTGAAGCGCGCACGGTCAGATCACCGATGCTGACACCCCAAGGCTGATTGATGGCATAAATAATATTGTCCGCCAAGACCTGTGGATCAGGATCGTTGTAGGTCATGCTGTTGATGTCATGGAAATCGGGACGCAGCGGAGCCTCTTCTACCCAGTTGCTGAGGATTTCAAGGGGGCCTGCCACTGCGGGCATCATTGCCATCTGATCGACCACGCTGCTGGAAAGGTTGGTCTTCATAAAGCCGGTGGGCTTAATGGTCGTGACCTTGATTTTGCCCTGACACTCGCTGCGCAGAGATTCCGCCAGATACTGCACGCCCATCTTTGCGACCTGATACACGCCTGCGCCCGCAACGGGGAAGTTGGCGTAGATGGAGGAGACATTAATCACCTGTCCCTGTCCCTGCTTGATCATCTGGTCATAGACGGCGGAGATGCCGAAAATAGTGCCCTTGATGCTGATGTCGATGCACTGTTCCCATTTGTCCAGCGCCTGCTCATGCTCACTGAAAAAGGCCAGCGGCATCGTCCCGGCGTTGTTAACAAGCACATCGATCCTGCCGTAGGTATCTACCGCGAATTTAGCCATTGCGAAAACATCGTCCTTTTTCGCCACGTCTGTTACGATGTAGCTGGCCTCACCGCCCGCCGCCTTGATCTCCGCCACGGTCTCCTTCAGCTTCTCTTCGCTGCGTGCCGCCAGAACGATCTTGCCGCCCATCTCTGCGGCTCGCTTTGCAGTCAGCTTGCCGAAGCCGCTGGAGGCGCCGGTGATAATAATGACCTTGCCTTCCACGTAGTTTTTCTGAATGTAATTGCTCTTGTATGTCTCCAATTCAATTACCTCCTGTCTGATTGATTTGTTGTGCGTCATGACTCACACGTTTGATGTGTTAATTTTAAAACAAACATGGGGCAAAATACATTCACAATCTTCCACTTTTCTGTATTAGTTCATAATTATCCTTTTTTCTGAATTTAATTCTCCCGTTTTGAGCCGTTATCAAATCGTTCATTTCTTGTATTTCTGCAAAAACTGTGTTAAAATTTTATTATGCTAACAGAAACTGGGGGGGTACCGTGAAAGCTCTGCCATCAACAAAAGAGAGATTTGCATTGGCTTTGAGGGAATTGCTTGAGAGCAACTCCTTTGAGAGTATTTCTGTCGGGGATATCGTGGGGCTCTCCGGTCTTAGCAGCAGGACGTTTTACAATCACTTTCGGGATAAAAACGAGTTGCTTGCCTATCTCTATCGGATAACTGTCGAGCCTCTGTGGTATACGGATGGGAAGCGAAACTCTCTCGAAACGTTTTTTACTTGCTGCAAGGACAACTTTCTTTATAACGGCACCCTCAAGGGCTTCGGAAACGCTCTATCCTATTACGGGCAGAATGACCTGCGCTCCGAAATAGAAAACAAGGGCGTTGAGGATCTTGTAAGGCTGCTGAAATGGAACCATTTTCCGGGTGCGATAACGCCGGAATTGAGAGAAGTGCTCCGTTTCTTCATGTGTGGTATTACGCGCTATTTTGAAAAGTATTATCTGGATTCCAAAACCATTCAGGTCGACTGGCTGTATACCTTCTGGATCAACTGTGTCCCAGCCTATTTGGCTGAATATCTAGTAAAAGAGCCGGAATAAATCTTTTCCGCAAAACTTATGATACCTCGGTACATGAGATATCGAGATATATTGAGAGAGACAAAAAGAAATCTGTTTTTTCCTCATGAATGCGTTTCACGGTGAAACGCATTCTTTTGACCGTAAAACGCCATATCTCACGGTGCCAGTCCGGCAGCAGGATAATAAGGGCCTATCGTCAACAGCGCATGGTAGAGCGCTGTCAGCCGATAAGCCCTTATTTTCTTTCTGTATGTAGTTGTCGATCCCGGTGAATCCCGCACATAAGCCACATGCCCAGAGTAGGTCTGCATTTTTGGCGTGGGGCTCATAAACCATCAAAAAGGAAGCGCATTGTCGACTTTAATCAAGGAATCGATTCCAGACTAATTACAGAAGCCAACATATAAAGCAAGCGGAGGCCATCGATCTCCGCTTGTTCGTTACCCATATACAATCTCCTGTGAATATTTACGACAGCCCCTATCCATACCCGCAGTATACCGGCCCAAAGAGGATCACTTCCCTGTGAAGGCATTTCAGAGTCAGCGTTTTTCGCCCTCTTTTGCCGCCTTCTCGATGCTGCGAATGGTCTGCAAATATTCCTCCTCCACGGGAGAAAGATTCTGCACCTGATATTTCCTGTATTCCGCCTTTGCCTGCTCCATCGCCTGCGTGTGGCTTACGGTTCCCCCGTCGGTAAGCAGGGCTTCTCCGGTGGAGGCAAGGATGCGGTCCAGGTTCTCTACATAATCGCTCATGCACATGGGCCGGCGGCGCATCGCCTGAATTTCCGCAAAGTCAAAATATCCGGAAACGAGATTGTTCAGTATCTTCAGTTCGTCCGCAGAGAGATAGTTCTTTGCAACAGCAATATCCTTCGCCGTGGGAAAATCCCCGGAAAATGCGGTAAGCCCCATAAATGGCTTTTCGGCATCGGCTCGCTCAAAAATCACCTCTGCGGCGGTATGGCCATGGGCGGCATAGTGCAGCTTGTTCTGCACCATTTTGAAAAAAGCCACCGACTCGGCGCTTTTGGGGTCATAGTCCACGCTAGTAGCGTAGAGGTCGAGGACCTGACGGTACATCACCTTTTCGGAGGAACGGATGTCCCGGATGCGGTCAAGAAGCTCCTTCCAATAGCTGCCGCCGCCGAGATTCTTCAGGCGCTCATCATCCATGGCGAAGCCCTTGATCATGTACTCCTTCAAGCGCTCGGTAGCCCAGCGGCGGAACTGCGTTGCAATGGAGGACCTGATGCGATAGCCCAGAGAGATGATCATGTCCAGGTTATAATATAGTCTTTCGCGCTCCACATTGCGATTTCCCTCGCGGCGAACTTGTCGGAATTTCCGACAGGTTGAACTTTCGTCCAGCTCACCTTCGGAATAGATGTTTTTGATGTGCTCAACCACATTTGCATGGGAAGATTGGAAAAGCTCCTCCATCTGTGCCTGTGTCAGCCAGACAGTTTCATCCTGAAACCGGACATCAATTTTTGTCTCGCCGCTTTCAGACTGGTAAATGATGATATCGCCCTTGTTTTCATCGTTGAGGAAATTACTGCTCATTTTTGTTCCCTCCCGGCTTTTCGGTGGCTTCAGCAAACGCTCGGCTTATTGTTATTATAGTATCACAGAATCGGCGTTTTTTCAACAGACGCCAAGGGAATGATGCCCCTGTGCCTCTTTTTGAGAAAACAAGGGAAAATGTCCGCATCAATCTCTCCATTTCTGCGCCTCCCAAAGCATATCGATATGCCGGCGGGATTTTCGGTTTGTGTTGTTGTAATCGTCTGAGCAGAGCCAGTCGATGAGATAGCATTTGGGGATCATGTACTTCTGCAGCAGCGACAGCGCCTTCAGCTTCCCCACGCGAATCCATTGGCAGACGGTGCGTCGGTTATAGCCTGTGAAGTCCACGGCGGCGGCCACATCCATCACATCCGGCAGCGCAGCCAGCTTGCTCTCATAGTAGCGCCGGAGCTTCTTCTCGTCCTTGGCGCACGGCGGTTGGATGCGAATTTTATAGGGCCGAACTATTTCGCCTCCGTATTTGTACCAGTTCTTCGGCGCTATGTATTTTTCCGGGTTGACCTCACGGTCGTTCATAAAAGCGATCACATCGCTCTTTTTGATGGCGTAGCAGCGGGTTTTCTTGCCGGTGAAGGTGTGGGGAATCAGGTTGAATTGGAGAAGATAGAGAGCCGTCCGTTTGCTGATGTGACAGGCGATCCGCATCTGCTCCTTGCTCATAATCTCTGGGTATCTTTTGAATTCCTTGGCGTCGTATTTCATAACGAAGACTCCTTTCTGTGTTTCGGTCCGAAAGGGTGCTTCGTGTGATTTGTTTTGAGCCGGTTTTTCTTGCATTTATCCGGGAGGCCGCTCGCAAAGCCATACCGGACAAGGGCTTTCTTCTTGCGTATTTTCTTGCCAGCGTGCAAAAAGCTGGTCGTTTTGGGGCATTTCTCATTTCAATTTGAACTCAGGTTTTTTCTGATATGGAGCTGGTCAATACCGGTCGGCGCGTCCAAAATCCGTTGCAGCACAAGGGCTTTCGCCGTTTCCAAAGCTGCCGTCACCGACCCC
>ENA-OPEC01000907-OPEC01000907.1-human-gut-metagenome-genome-assembly--contig:-NODE-907-length-23181-cov-3.949840_pt1 | contig 23181 bp, 16 predicted proteins | sample MGYA00241622_ERZ501507 | MGnify/ENA primary metagenome ERZ501507 (study PRJEB25962, sample SAMEA2042582) | human gut metagenome | biome: human gut; feature: human-associated habitat; material: faeces... | reverse complement strand
CTCCCAAGCCATGTCGATGGCCCCTTCCTTGAAGTAATCGCCAAAGCTCCAGTTGCCAAGCATCTCGAACATGGTGTGGTGATACGTGTCGTGTCCCACTTCTTCAAGGTCGTTATGCTTGCCGCTCACGCGCAGACACTTCTGAGTATCGGCACGACGGCGCGGTTCCGGCTGTTTTGTTCCGAGGATAATATCCTTCCACTGGTTCATGCCGGCATTGGTGAACATCAGCGTCGGGTCGTCTTTTATGACCATAGGAGCCGATGGCACAATGACGTGTCCTTTGGATTCAAAGAATTTTTTATACGAATTTCGTATCTCTTTAGCTGTCATCATGTTATTTATGTTTTATTCTTAAAATCTTATCAAAAAGTGTTGCAAAGATACCAAGATTTGATTATTTTTGCAAATAAATTAGTAACGGATTGATTTATAGGCAATAAAATTATGGCATTGAACCCCGATAAGCCCCGAAAGCTGTACTATTCCATTAAGGAAGTGGCTCAGATGTTGGACGTTAACGAGAGTCTCCTGCGTTATTGGGAGACGGAATTTCCGCATCTCAAGCCTAAGACAACGGGTAATCGTGTGCGTCAGTACACGGAGAAAGATATTGAGCAGATTAAGGTAATATACAACTTGGTGAAGGTTCGCGGCTTCAAGATTGCCGCGGCGCGCAAGATGCTCAACGCCAATAGGGCGGGAGTGGACAAGAGTGCCGAGGTTCTCGACAACCTGATTAAGGTGCGCGACGACCTGAAAGAGTTGAAACGCCAGCTCGACGGGCTTGTGTGATCATTTCTTTATGAGGTGAATGTGTTCCTTTATGGGCATATTCACCTTTTTTTTATTGTGAAAAACACTCAGAATAGGCTTTGTAAATATGGAGTGTTACAATAATATATATTATCTTTTTGATTTTCCAAACAAATCAGAATGTGTACCGGTTGATAGCATAAGAAGTGTTAACTCTTGGTCATTTTGTTCCCAAATGAGCAACCAGTCGGGGGCAATATGTGCTTCCCATTCTCCCTCATGGTTGCCATGAAGCCTATGTGGACGATATTTTTGTGTAAGACAGCCATTCGTGGATAATTCCTTAATGGCTGTACGCAGTTTCTCCATAGGATATCCTCGTTTATAACAACGTTTCAAAGCCTTGTCGAATTGCTTGGTAGTAAGGATTGTGTATTTCATACTCCAAGTATTTCATTGAACATTTCGTCTACGCTGTTCCATTTTGTTACCCGTCCGGCCTTTGCATCTTCGCGTGCCGCTTCTATTTCCGTTTTCTTTGGTTTTACAACGGAGATATTACTTACGCCACGTATCATTTTAATCGCCTTTCTTATGTCATTCATAACAGCGGTATCATCTACTGTTACAATGAGTTGTTGTGCTGATAATGTTGTTGTGCCTGCCATTTTCAAGATTCGTTTTGTTCTCGCAAATATACAGTATTTTTATGATATGACAAAATTAGTTTGCCCTTTTCCGTAAATTATTTATAATGTATCGAATAGCATTATAGTTTTGCTTACGCTCACGTTACATCCGTGTTGTATCAGTACTAAGCCCGAAATACTCCGGTACTAAAGCCCCGATACTCGAGTAATCAGACCTGAATTACTCGAGTACTGAGCCTGAATTACTCGAGTACTAAAGCCGAAATACTCCGGTACTGTGCCATAGTACTATTTTCGGCATAATATTGTTCGACTGCCATCACGATGCAAATATTTTATAGCTTATATGGCGTAAAAACGATTTTTTAATTATCTTTGCATAAGATAAGCTGCATTCGGCAAATTGAGAATAAATTCTCTTTGCTCTCATTTGCATTATCTTTGCATAAGATAAGCTGCATTTGGCAAATAGATAAGCTGCTTGCAGCCGTATTACTAATATGTTTAACCATTAAAACCACTAAATTAAGAAACAGACAGTAGAGAAACGCTAAACTAAAGGGAATGCTTCGACCTTAAGTAGTATGCTTCCCGAGAGGTAAAACGAAACTGCCGCGCCGGAATGCGTGGTGCAATCATTAACCGAAAATGCGTTTCCATTCAATAACTTATAGGAACATATAGATAAAAGATAGAGCTTTTAGCTCTTGTTCTCACTTCATTGAATACCGCCAAACATTCAAACGTTCGAGAGCAAGCAGACTGGAAGTTCACGCTGATAGGCGTGAACGATTCTGTGCTTGTTGAACGTAAGGTCACTTGGCGGTAACCCAATGAAGTACAAGCGAAGAATGGTTGCACGCCTTTTCATATATTATAAAAACGTATGAGAAAACTTTTCCTTATTTCATTTATCTGCCTTTTTGCCAAGGCGTGGGCGTATGATGCCCAAATCAATGGCATATATTATAATCTTAACGAGTCAGCAAAGACTGCGAGTGTGACCTCTGGCGATAATAAATATTCCGGAGAGGTAAATATTCCGGCTACGGTCTCTTATTCCGGTAGTACTTACGATGTTACGAGTATAGAGAGAGGAGGATTCTCTCAATGTTATGACCTGACAAAGGTGGTTATCCCCGAGTCTGTTTCCGACATTGGCTTTTATGCTTTTAGTTTTTGTGATAATTTGACAGAAGTGAATATTCCAAATGCTGTTAAATTTATAAAAGGACAAACTTTTGAGGGATGTAGAAGTCTGACTTCAATGGTGATTCCTGACAATGTATCAACAATAGGCTATGATGCTTTTGCTGGTTGCAGTAGCTTGAGAACAATCAATATACCAACTTCTGTAGATATGATAGACGATAGAGCCTTCCAAAGCTGTAGTAGTTTGACTGCGATAGAATTGTCGAATGTTACGTGGATTGGAGTTTCTGCTTTTTCTGGTTGTAGTAGCCTGACAATAATGACTATCCCTAATGGCGTGTCAAGTATAAAAGAGAGTACTTTTGCTGGCTGTGATAATTTGACGACAATAAATATACCAAATAGTGTGGAAAGTATTGGCGCGTCTGCTTTTTGGGGATGCAGCAGCTTGACTGCGATAGAACTTCCGCGCAATATAACGAGTATAGAGGATTATACATTCCATGGTTGTAGTAGTTTGAAAACAATTAGTATTCCTGAGTTTGTGGAAAGTATAGGGCAGTCTGCTTTTCAGGACTGTAGCAACCTGACAAATGTAGACATTCCCTGTGGAACATCAAGTATAGCTGAAGGAGTCTTTGGTGACTGTGATAATTTGCTTTCAATAAATGTAGACGAATACAACTGGTACTATACTTCTGTAGATGGTGTACTTTACAATAAAGAAATGTCGTCATTATTAGCTTATCCGGCCGGCAAGGAAAACACTTCTTTTGCTATTCCTAATAGTGTAACGACAATTGAGTTTTGTGCTTTTCATAGTTGTAGGAACTTGGTAAATATAGATATTCCAAGTTCTGTTACGGCTATTGGATCGCAAGCTTTTCTCGGCTGCGAAAATTTAACAAGTATAGATATTCCAAATTCCGTAAAAAGCATTGATGGCTACGCTTTAGGATTTTGCAGAAGTTTGTCCTCTATAAACGTGTTGGCAGGCAATACTGAGTATGCTTCGGCTGATGGTATTCTTTACAGCAAGGATATGTCTGCATTATTAGCTTATCCGGCTGGAAAGAAAAATACTTCTTATACAATTCCTTCTCATGTTACAACAATTGCGGGAAACGCTTTTAGTGGTTGCAATAACCTGACGAGGATTGATATCCCTGCTACCGCTACAAACTTTGAAGGTTTTGCCTTTTACTTGTGCGATAATATTAAGTCGGTCTATATTTATAATGATAAAGATGTCCTCTTAGTTGATGGTAGTAGCTGTCCGTTCTATTTCACGTATGATTCAGGAATAGAACACGACCTTTATGTCAGAAAAGGTATGAAAGAGCAATATGAGACATCAGTCTACCAATACATATTCACAAGAATTGAGGAGATGACAGATGAGGAAGCCGGTATCAACGACGTTAATAATGGCATAAAGAATGCTGAGATTAAGCATATTTACGACATTAACGGACGCAAACAGAACGGAATGCAGAACGGTGTGAATATTATACGCTACTCAGATGGTTCGGTACGCAAGGTCGTAAAGAAGTAAGTTTGATAGCTATATATTAATAAAAGGCGCATCCTCAAAACGAAGATGCGCCTTTGTTATTTATTGTATCAACTTGTCAACTTGTTTACTCGTCAACTTGTCAACTTAAAAGACATTTCTGAACTCCCGAACTCCTGTCTCCCGTCTTCTAAGACCTCTATCTCGTGAGCGACATCTTCAGGTTGAGGCCGAAGTCGTGCGTTGTAGTAGGATAACTGCTCGATGAGAGTAGCGGAGTGTTTGTCTGCATATCGTAGTAGAAACTCATGGTGATGAGCTTGCTGAGCGTGTAGTCGGCGGCAAAGGAGAGCTTGAACGCAGTGTTTCCGCTGCTTGCCGAGCTGGTGAGCGTCGCGATGTCGCGGCTGATGGAAGCCTGCCTGCGATAGGACAGGTCGAGACGCAGGTTGAGGTCGTGGTTCAGTCCGCCCCTCGATGAGTTGTTGTTCTTCTGCTGGTTGGCGTTGTTGGAGTTTTTCTTGTTGCTTCTTGCACGCTTCGGACCGGTGAGGCCGAAGAAATTGAAGTTGTTAATCTTATATCCTGCGCCGATTACCCAGTCCTTGCTGACGGCCTCGTTGAGCTGTATGCTCGTGAGGGACAGCGAGAGAACGCGCGTCGTGCGGTATTCCACCTTTGCCGTGAGGTTGTTCTTCAGCGTAACGTCGATACCGAGCAACGGTGAGAAAGCCTCGTTGATGCTCACCTGCGAGACGTTATACATCGAGCTGGGTACAGGCATTCCGGTTGTGGCGTTGGTGATAAATCCGAGTCCGTCCATGTATTCCAGCCACGTGCTGTAGCTCTGATAAGCTCCAACGGCATAGATGCTCTTGTATGAATGGTTGATGTTTACGCTGCGGAACACGTCGCGGAACCACGGCAACTGCGTCAGTCCGCTGTATCTCACGGTCCAGTTTGGAAGCAGACTCGTGAGTTTCGGGAAGATGCTGAGTCCGTTTCCGCCCATGCTTGTGTAGGCATTGAGGAACGCCGGAATCATCACGTCGGCGCTATACTTGTCCACTCCGCCGTTAGCCGGGTCGTATGGCGTGCCGTCGGGGTAGGTGGCGCCGGCGTATTGCGATTCCACACGGTCGCGGTAAGCGTCGAGCGAGTTCACAAACTTGTCGAATGTAGCGCTGTGATAGCCGTTCGTGGCGTTGCCCATGCTCTCGAATGCAGAGCCGAGAGATATCGTCGTCATCGTGAACGTACCGCTTTGCGTTGTCGGTGAGCCGGCGTACATATACTGAATGCTCTTAGAAACTGTCTCGGTGCGGCTCGCGTTCAGGTCGATTTTGAGGTTCTTGATTGGCTCTAATGTCATTCTGAGTTGCAAGTCCTCGGTTTTGCTCGTCGCGGCCGGCGTCGCCACACTGTCGTTCATCAGCAGCCGGTCGTTGCGGCGGGCCTTTTCGATGTAGCTGTCGTCCACCATTCCGAATGCGAAGTCGAGTCCCGGCGAGAGTGTTCCCAATCCGCGGGTCTGTCCAAAGGCGTCGCCGATGGTCGGCATGAAGCCCGGCAGCGACAGGGAGTATTGGTTTCGGTATGAGATACTGAAGCTGCGGGCCATCATCAGTACGCGTGCCACACACTGGGCCGTCTTGTACCAGCTCTTGTTTTCAAGCGGTTCTTTCGGCGTTACGGTGATTTTCATCTTTATGGCAGAGTCGGTTTTGTTGAACAACTTAATCTTGTTGTTGTCCACCTTGCGCCATTTCATCTCTATGGCCTTGCCGTTCGCGTCCTTCGCCGACACCATTATGCGCTTCGTCTTCTTGTTGTGCGACACCACGATAGCCGTATCGGCAGCTATGGTTATCTCCTTTTCGAAGCTCTTGCGGTTCTTCGGGAGTTCTTTTTTCTTCTTTTCCGCCTCCTTGTCATCCTTCTTTTTCTTGTCTTTCTTTTGTGTTGCCGGCTTCGTCTTGCGCGTCGTCTTGTTGAAGCGGTCATTGGTCTTCTTCAGGAACGGAATCTGGTTATAGAGCTTTTCGAGGCTCAGCGTACTGTTGATGTTCAGTGTCCGGTTGGTGTTGATGTTGTTTCCGAGCGATGTTCCGTCCTCCAATGCCGTACCCCTTACCCACGAGTAGGTGGCGTTATAGTTTGCGTCGGCGTTTATCCAGTTGAGTATTGGAATGAGGTTCAGCGGCAACTGATACGAAGCCGTGAAGGTTTGGTTGTAGTCGAGCGGTGTTCCGAAGTGCTTGATGCTTGTCCACACAGAGTCCTTCCACGCCTGATATTGGTCGGGATAGAGGTCCTTGTTCACCGGCGTGTACGGTTCTTCAATCTCGGCGTGCGTCGCTGAGCTGAAGTTCATGTGCAGGTTCTTTGTCAAATCCCACCTGATGGAGAAGTCGCGGTTCCACAGGAACTGTGAGTTAAAGGTCAGTGGAAGCTGCGTTCCTTCGGTCGACTCCATGTCGCGCTCCTGCAATTCGTAGTAGTTTCGGGTGATGTCGGTATTGAAAGCAACGTTCTGAGGCAGCCAGTTCAGACCGAAACGCTTGAAGATGTCAAACCATTTCGATTTGCTTTTTATTACTTTCTTGAACGGTTCCCATGCCTTATACACCGGACTCCACGAGTAGTTGAGCGACCCTCGCCACTGGTCTTCCTTTTCATATACGGTCGTCTCGCCGCTGGTGTGGCGGTGGGAGTGGCTGTAAGAGAACGAGAAGTTGGCCGGATCGTAAGGCATCGGGTGGCCTTTCGTCTGTATTCCGACGCGCACATTCGACAGGGCGAAGTTGGTGTTCTTGGTCTTTGTGATGGCGATAGATTCCAAAGAATCGCGCTCCTGACCGTTCATTGCGTCGAGGGCATCGTCCAGTTCCATGTCGGTATCGAGCGGATTGTACTTCGGACGGTGCTCTTCCTGACTCACACTATAATATAAAGGTATGCTCACTTTGGCCTTGTCGGGGAAGAATTTACCAAAGTCGAGGTTTGTAGTTACAGCGTATGTGCTGTAATCTTCCTGCGAACGCTGTGCCACACCGTCTTCCAAGCCGCCGAAACCGTCGGAAATGTATTTTCCCTGTACGTTGACGGTTCCGAAATCAGACAGTTGCACGTTCAGATTTCCTTGTGCTGCCCAGCCGCCTTCGTTGTTGAACTCAAGCAGTCGCAGCTCGTTTATCCACACCTCACCGCTTTTCGGCGCGCCCGAGAGGTTGCGCACACCGAGTATCATGGTCTTAACCTCGCCTAAAGACGGGTTTCCCATGATGGTTACTTTGTTGGCGGGGCGGTTCTCATCGTATATGCTGAACTCCCGGTTGTAGCTTGCCGTTCCCATGCTTCGAGCCTGGTTGCGCTGCTTTTTCAATGATGTGAAGATGTTGAGAGGCACATCCAGCATATTCTCCTCGGGCCAAACCATTTCGCAGTCGGTACGGCTCATGCGGTTGTACTTGCCCGGAGGGGTCAGCTTCAGCGGTATTTCGTATTCGTAGTAGTTGTTCTTGTAGTCGCTTCCGAGCCTTACGAATACAGCCAACTGGTTGTCGGTAAGGTTCGTTACGTCCTGTTCCGGAGCGTTGGCGTGTACGAACATCTGCAATCTCTTATACTGTCTGAGGTCGATGGTGGTGTTCTTGTAGACCGCTTTCGACTCGTTAGTGCCCAAGTCGGTTACTTCCATTGATAGAGACTGCTCGTTTCCTTGCACCAACTGAGGCTGTGTGGGGTCTTGCGGCCGCTCTATTCCCGGCGGCATGGTGTAGTTTACCGGCACTTTCTCGGTGTTCTCCTCAAGGCTCACCGCACTCACCGACACCTTGCCCGATGTCGATGCCGAGTTTGTGAGGTTCTGTTCATACACACGCCATTCGCCTCTTACGAGGTCGAGGTTGGCGAAACGCAGCACGATAGGCTTCTCGAAACCGTTCATGAACATACGCATGAAGCGCACACTCGTGAAGTCATTGATTGCTCCCACCTTGTTTTCGTATTCTCTCAGAGGTATTCTGAACTGATACCAAGTGGCGTGTCCGCGCTCTCCGTTGCGCAGCGAGGGCGATGTCTCGCGCTTGTCGACGATGAAGTTGCGGCCCACCTCGAAGTCTTCCGGGCGTATCGAGATGTGATACTGATAGTATTTCTCATACTCGTTCAGCGTGAAGTCCTGATTGATGTCTTCTACATCGGGAGTCGATTTATATGAAGTGTCATAGCCTTCCTGCCTCATATCGCTGTCGGGCGAGTTGCCTTGAGGATTGTTTATGCGCTTGTAGCGGTGTAGAATCGACGCTTTCATCTCGTCGAAATCAGTGCCGCGGAAGTAGTGGTAGTCGTCGTTGGCAGGGTCGGCCCATATAGAATCGAATACGGCTTGGTTCACCTTGCCCTGTACCTGGGTGAGGAAGTCTTGATAACTTTCAAACTGTTGCTCTTCCTCATCATTCAAACCGTTGAATCCAACGTCCTGCAACCGGCGGCTGCCGTTGGTCGTTGCGAAGCCGTAAGTTACCGTAGCCTGTGTCGGAATCTTACCCCATTGAGTGTAAGTCCAGCTCTGCGAGCCGTCAACGGGCATACCGCTCTCGTAGAATTTCTTTCCGTCGTGGAGTACATCCTCGCTCACTTCACCTAAGTTGATATAGAAATCGCCACCGTAGGTGTTTGCGTCGGGCTGCTCACTGCTATAAATAAACGGGTCGAGAAGCCAAAATTCGATGTACTCGATGTTGGCCGTCTGGAAGTCGTTGGTGTCAAGTTTGCGCATCATACCGCCCCATGTGCGGCGCGGATTGTTCAGTTTTCCTTCCGCGTTCAGGTCGGGATTGAAGTTATACGGTCCGCGTTCCGACGGATAGAAAGCCAAGTTGAGCACCGGAAGCGTGGCTATCGCGCCGTTGTAGCTGCTCTGGTCGCGATACGGGAAAAGCTCGTTCGTGTAGACCTCGCGTACATAATAGTTGCTCAACTGCTCGAGGTCGCTCTTAATATGACTCGGAGTGAGCGACGAAGACCGGCGTGTGAAGAGCGGGTCGATGTTATACCATGCCAGCAACGAACGGTTGAAGCCGCTCTGAAGTGTCGATTTGTCTTTCGATTCCGGGAACATCGATGGCACACTCGATATTATCCACGACGACGGCGAGCTCACGTCTATCGTGTTTTTCGCGTTCTCAAAGTCGTCAATATACGATGCGTTGTCCTGCGTTCCCTTGCTCTGTCCTGCGATAAGCTGTGCAAATTCAGCCGACAGAGATATGTTCGACGGCTGCGTAACGTGCAGGAACGGAATCTTATTGAGCATATTCGTGAGCCACTGGCTTTCCTTTTTCCAGTTCAGGTTAAGTCCCCAAATAGTGTTGTTCAGCGGTTCACTGCCCATCGTTACCTTTGAAGTGAGCGCCTGTTCCGACAGATGCTGGAACGTACCGCCTATCTGGAAGTTCTTCGAGAAGTCATATTCCCAATTCAATCCGAGCATCGTCTTGCGCGACATACCATAGTCTGTGTTGCTCTCCAGCGACACATTGACTGCCGTACCCGCGTCGATGATGCTCTGGTTGAGTATTGTTACCTCGCCCGCGCTGTAATCGACGCTGTAATCCGAGCCTTCTGTCAGCGTTACGCCACCGGCCGTCACCACCACCGAACCTTGCGGAACGTTATACGCTCCCAGTGAAATCACGTTGGCAAGCGACCCCCGGAACTGTCCCACGAGCATATACTTGTCTTTCTCGGCTATCTGCTTGGCAATCGTTTTCGTCGAATCATACAACTCGGTGAAGGCATATTGCGCCGCTTTGTCGGCCGGAATGCCTTTCGACACAAGGTAGTTGTACATATATTTACCGAACGGTTCGGCCACAGGGAAGAAAACACGGCCGTTGCTCACTGTGTATCCGTCCACGTAGTCGAAGTATCCGTTAGGGTTCGTGTGGTTATTGTTGTCCAACCGGTCGGCCCCCACCATCTTTATGATGGTCTGGTCTTTAACCTGTGGCTCGGGTATATAAGAAATGTAAACGCCTGTCGTGTCGCTCTGATACTTCACGTCGAGACGGAATTTCTCTCTTTCCACGTTCGACGCCAGATAGTAGACGTTCTTCATCATCAGCCCCCAGTTGCCCTGTTTCGGATTGTTGCTTGTGTTCTTCAGCGCCTTTACGATGAGCGTACTGTTTGCATCGGTGATGTCGCTGGCAAACTCTCCCACCTGATAGGTTACGCCGCCGTAGGTATATTCGTATGCGATGGCCAGCACCTGGTCGGTCTGTAGCGACAGATTTCTTAAGGAAATATAGCCCAACGCCTGGTTTATGGTGTATTCCGAACTGCTCAGCAACCGTGCGCTCGCCACCTTCTCAAAGTCGTTTCCGCCCACCAGTCCTATGCCTTCGAGTGTAGTACTCGCCTGATCGATGTCTCTCACTCCACCCAATGCCGATACCGTGGCATACTCGGCGTTGGCCGCATTTGACGGCACCGTACCGCCACCGGCTCCCCAAAGGTCTGGTCGGCTGATACCGGAGTTCTCGCCCAAGTCGGTCAGCGCAATGATATTGCGTGTGTTGGTGGTCGTACCGCTTTTGTTTGTCACCCAAACCTCCACGCGGTTTATCGTAACGCCCGTCGTCATATTGGGCAACGTGCGCATCGCCGCATCGTAACGGTTGCGGAAATGTTGCGCCATGAAGAAGTGGCGGTTCTCCTCATAGTTGGCCGCGTCTATCTCAAACGGAGTCAACTGCACTCCGCCACGCGACGAAACACTCTTGCTCGATGATTTCTTCTGCGACACAACGGTCTGCAATTTCAATTTTCCGAACTGCAAATCCGTTCTGATACCAAACAGCGAACTGGCTCCCTGCACCAGCGAGTTGTTGCTCGGGAAGGTGATATTTCCGCCTTCCACCAGTTTTATTATCTCGTCCTCCTTGCCCTCGTAGCGCAGTTTCATGTCCTGCGCGTCATAGTCGAAGGTCGCGTCGGTGTTGTAGTTCAGGTTCATGTTCACCTTGTCGCCCACCTTACCGTTCACGCTCAGGTTTATCTTCTCGTCGAAGTTCATCGTCGTCGTTTTCCTGTTACGTATCGGCAGCGACGGGTTGTCGATGTTGTTGAGCGTTGCGCCAAACTTCAGCTCGGCCGTTCCCTGTGTCTTTATGCGCACTCCGCCCGGACCGAATATCTTCTCTGCCGGCCCGAGGTCGAAGTGCATATCGGTGAAATCGAATTTCTCCTTGCCCTGTTTCTGAAGAATCTCCTGATTCTTCGCGCGGTAGTAGTCGGCGAAACTGCGCTTCTCGCTCCACTTCATATACTCCTGCGGAGTCATCATTATAGGTGCGTTCACGTAGGTGCCGCCTATCTTGTAACCTATTATATACCGGTCGAGCGAGTCGTTATACTCCACCGTCTGCTGCATATTGTCCGGGCGCTTCAGGTCATACGCACCCTGCGACAAGTCCTCGAACGTCAACGGGTACGTCCTCTGTACCGGCCAGCGTGGATGGAGCAGCGAGTCGGGAATTTCCTCCTCCTCGATTTCCACCTCAGGAATCACCGTCTGCGGCTTCTTTTTCTGCTTTGTCGTGTCGGGAGGAGCGGCAACGGAGAAGTCGGGCATACCCGTTCCGCTCATTATTTTCAGGAACGAATGTGCCACACTACGCCCGCCTGTTACGGAGAGAACGCCGCAACAGCTCAATATCATTATTATAATATATAGCTTTCTACGCATATATGATAGAGGTCGCTTCGCTTTCAGGTTTCAGGTTGTCAGGTTCTTAGGTGATATATGCCTTTGTTTTATCATACAAAAACACCTTACAACCTTAAGACCTCATAACCTTAAACCTCATAACCTCATAACCTTAAATCCTCATAACCTTACTTAATCTGTTTCAATGCCAGTTTCACAACCTGCTCAACGGGCAGGTCGGGCTGTTCCGTAATGATTTGTGATACCACCTTAGCCGATGGCGCGGGCGAGAAGCCCAGCATCGTGAGCGCGCTCACAGCTTCGTCCCTCACCTCCGTGTTTATGCTTGCCGCACTTGGTGATGCCGCCACGTGCAGCTCCTCGGCAATGCCCATCGACACGATTTTGTCTTTCAGGTCGACGATGATGCGTTGTGCCGTCTTAAGACCAATGCCCTTCACGCTTTTCAGCATCCTCTCGTCGCCGTTGGCAATCACGTTGCACAGCTCCGCGGGAGTCAGCGAAGACAAAATCATCCGTGCTGTATTCGCTCCCACGCCGCTAACGGTTATGAGCAGGCGGTACAGCTCGCGCTCCTGTTTGTTGCCGAATCCGAAGAGCGTGAACGAGTCGTCGCGTCCGCCTGTTACGAGTGCTTCGTGTACGTATAGCTTCACATCCTTCTTGCCTTGAATGGCACTGTAAGTATTGAGGGAAATATTGAGAGCATAGCCAACGCCGGCCGCTTCGACCACAGCCAATGCCGGTGTCAGTTCGGTCAGTTCACCTTTTATATATTCAATCATTCTTCCTGTTTTCTTTGTATATACGTTTTAATAAACGTTTTATGTTTTCTTTTATTGTATTACACCTTATTTATATAACACATTTGCGTATATGCAAAAGGCACATCCCCGTTTTTGAGGATGCGCCTTTTTGTATTCAACTTGTTTCTTATAGTCGTATTTTCTTTATCTATGAGTGCTTGTATAGCGATTCAAATAATTCATCAACCGTGTAGACCGGGATAACCGCTCCCGAGAAGTCCTTTTTGTTGCGGGTTACAATGCAATCGGCGCAAACATTCATCGCGCTTCCTGATTGGACTGCATCCTCATAATCTTTCCAACTGCTGTTTAGTGCCTCTATAACCGTTTTCCCTTTCAAATCAACAACGTCGAGGAACTGGGATAACTGATATAATTTTTCTTTTATATCTGTGTAGCCGTATTTCCTTCCGATATAGACAGTGTTCACAAAAGACAAAGCCGATACAGACAAATCAATATTGCCGACCACACATTCGGCGAACAATCTTTGGGCAGCTTGCAGGAATGGCTCACGGGAACATACCAAGTCGACAAGTATGTTTGTGTCTACATACGCTCTCATAGCTTGTACTTTTCCTCTATTAATGCCTCTATGCCGTTCTCGTCGGCAGGAACCGACGAACCGCCGCTTGCAGAAAGGGTCTTTACGAAGTCCATAGCCTTCTCCATACTGAGCCTGTCTGCTTTCGCTTTCTTTCTTTTTGCGGCATTAGGACTTATCTTGCCGATAACCAATTGTATTCCGTGCTCTACAACCTCTTTTATGCTCATGTTGTAGCGCTCGGCATACTCGGCAGCCCCTTTATACATTTCGGAATCTATAATTATAGTTTTCATAATTATTTCCTGTTATTTATTTTTCGCTGCTAAATTACGAATATTTCCAAATACGACAAAGTTATTTGCAACATTTTATTTGTGTTGCGATTTCTTTTACCGCATTTATCATTCTTCTCTCCCCAATTCTCCATTCCCAAAAAGACATTTCTCTCTCCTATCACACCTGTTCCATTCCGTTAGACCATTCCCCCCCACCGGGGCTAAGTGGGCTTTGATTTTTTATAATTATCCCCCTCAAAACTCGCGAATTTACAAACAAAACTTTCCTCGTGCTCAAAAACGCGAAAATACGGCTTTTTACCCAATTTTGACTTAATTCTTTGATAATCAAAGACTTATTTCGAAAAGTACCGAAAATACCCGTTTTAGAACCCGTTTTTATCCCCTTTATTTTCTAACGGAGGCACTTTTAGACTCTAACGGAGGCACTTTTGCACTCTAACGGAGGCTCCGTTGCACTCCAAAAGTGGCTCAAACGGAGTCTAAAAGTGGCACTTTTGAGAGTGAACGAACGTTAAATCGGGTGATTTTTCCGTTTTTGCGTGTTTTTCGGGACGTCGATTTTCGACAAAAATCGAGTCATTTTTTTCTCTAACGGAGGCACTTTGGGAATTTTGAGTTACGAATTTTGAATTAAAAATTGGATTTTTGGGACTCCAAAAACGACCGAAAATTGTAACGGAGGCTATATTTAACAAAAGTTGACACGATTTTGTTTGTAAAAGAAATTTACTAAAAGAGGAGAGAGAAGAGAGAAATGTTCTCGCTTATTCGTAACTTTGTAACTGATAATATTTTATTTGTTCGATAATAATTTGGCTACGTATGAACAATATATTAGCATTTAATATATCAACTCCGAATGAGGTGGCACAGCAGATAGCCATGAGGGTTAAAGCAAGGAGACTGGAGTTGAACTTAACTCAGGAAGGTTTGGCAACAAGAGCCGGACTGAAATTTTCCACATACCGCAGGTTTGAACAGACCGGAGAAATCTCTCTGAAAGGACTGCTACGGGTGGGACTGGCATTAAATGCCTTATCCGATTTTAACGGTTTGTTCGCACAGAAACAATACCGGTCTCTTGATGATGTACTGAATGAACAGCAAAGAACGCGTAAAAGAGGAAAGAAGAATGAATAGAATAACGCAGATAGAAGTCATATACCACAAGCAGACGGTAGGCAGATTGGCTCTCACAAAAGACAGCTTGTGTGCATATATTTAAGGTGTGTATGGCACTGACCCATAGCATGGCAGAAATGTGGAAAATGTACCGTCTGATGACATTCAACTATCTTATAGACAACAAAGATGACCATGCCAAGAACTTCGCTTTCATCTACCGTGACGGAGACTGGCACTTTGCTCCTGCTTACGACTTGCTGCCAAGTGACGGAATTAACGGTTTCCGAACAACATCTATCAACGATAGTATAGAGCCGACAGAGGAAGACTTGTTTGCGGTTGCTGAGAAAGCAGGATTGAACAAGAAAGAGGCTAAAGACATTTACGATTCGATGAGGAATACTTTGAAGAAATGACAAATGTATAACTATGATGATAAATAAGTGTCAACTTATTCAGTACATGACGAAATAAATACAGAAATAAATTTGCAGGAATGTGGTATAATTACTATCTTTACAGCAAAATATTGCATTATGGATACAATGGAAAAAGAATTTCTGGAGAAGCGCGAAGAGGCTATGAAACGCTTTATGGCTGCTAAAGAAAGAAAAAGAAAGCGTATGGCAGAGTTGGAAGAAATGCTCCGCCAGGATTTCGTAGCGCGTACCGGTGAGGAACCGAAATATGTAAATGTGTGGTAATATGAAACCACTTTCTCTGCATAAGGTAAATGCAAGCTCGCCATATAAGGTAACAATGGCTTCAGCCCCCAATGTATATCGCTTCTATACAGATTATGGGGTTGATATTGCTGTCAGTTTTGACTTAGAGGATTTGTTATTGCATAGCGAGGCATATATGTTTAATATAAATAATGCAAACAATCATAGGTCTCCACGAGACTTAAAGGTTAGGGACACTATAATTGCCATTATTGACAATTTCTTTGAAGTTAATACGGTTGCCCTGCTTTATATATGTGAAACTTCTGATAATATGCAGGCGATGAGAAATCGGTTATTTGAATCTTGGTTTACTTATGCCGATAAATGTGATAGCTATATGATAATGGTCGTAAAGGTACATGATTTGGAAAATGTTGACAATTATGCTGCTATGATTCTGCGAAAAGATAATCCTCACTTTGTGGATTATGTTTCTGAATTTAATAAAACTATCAATATGTTTATGTTGAAGCCCTGAGTAGCTTCTTTATTGTTGTGGATTCCTCCCTTTCCCATTTGATGTTTCTGTCCCCCGATGATGAGGGACAGAAACGGGCGTAAAGTCTATTGAGGGAAGGGGAGAGTTTTTTATCTATTCATAACCTTCCATGTGCGTCCGTCCTGCCGGATAATCACGATGGCAGCATCGCCGACTGAGTTCAGGCGGCTGCCATTGAGGGAATAAACCTCGAATGGGCGCGAGAAATCGGGTGCAGATGGCTGCTTGTCGGTGATTTCGGTGATGCCGGTAGACTTCTTCGTGCCTGTTATCGAGATTTCCTTTATCTCCCATGTGCAGGCGACTGAGCTTGTTGACGTGTATCGGAAGCCTATCTTTATCTTCTTTCCGGAGAACTCGTCAAGTGGGATGTCGCCGGATTTGTTGAAGCTCCACGACGTACCTGCAGGCCATGTGATGCCCGACAGCTTAGTGGTCGTGCCCTCGCACACTACCTCCACAGAGAGAATGTCGGCCGGTTTCGATGTAAATGTGAAGTTCACGGCATGAGTGAACGTGAGGTTAATGTCCGTGTATTCCGTCAAGTCAATCTCCGGAGTATAGAGAACGGCCTCGGCGGCATTCGCGCTGCCGTTCTTATACGCAGTGCCTGTCCATCCGTATTTGGCGGTCTGAATCCATATCGGGTTAGTGCTTGCTGGTACATTGATGTTGGCGATAGTGCATCCGCCTTCGCCCTGCGTGAAGTCAGTGCAGTAGATGTCATGCTCCGTCGGCGTTGTCGTGCCGTTGTTGTAGTCGGTCGACTTTACAGTCTTGCTGACGTCGAAGGCATAATCGATGCTGTCGCCCCAAATATATTCCATCAGATTGGGGAAATCTACGAACGGGTTGCGGTTGCCTTGTATCTTCGCAACCGCATCGTTGCGTTTTATCTCTATCTCGTCGGGCTTGTCGGCCTTAGCCCATTTTATATATAAGGTGTATGCCCACGGCTGCAATGTGGGATAATTGCCCTGTTGCAATATCTGCAACGCCTGTGTTCCCGACCATGTGAAGTTTTGGTAGGCTGTCGCCATATACATATATCCGCGTGCGAAGTCGCCCTTCCACTTGTCGGCAGGCTCCCAAAGCTGATAGCCGTTGTTTCCCGTTCCCACCTTAGTGCATCCGTTATTGGTCTTCGCATTTGTCACTTCGCCCATCGGATAGTTCGATTTTGAGCTGTTTATCTTTTGCTCGCATGGCATCAGGTTGTATAAATCCTTGTATGCCTGATTCAGATCTCCGCCCCACCAGCTCTTCGGGAACGAGTGTTCTATGTTCATTCCGCTTACCGACGAGCCTTTGCTTCCGAAGTAGCGGGTGTCGTTGCTGTATCGGTCTATCACCACGTTGTCGTCAGTCCGGTCGGTGGAGTAGAACCCCTCCCACGTGTGTCCCGCTCCCGAGCCGTAGTCGAGAACCTTTGCGTTCTTTATGATTTCATGTACGGCGGTTTTCAACGCAGCACCTTTCTTGCCGTTCAGCGAAGCGTAATAGCCCTCCGGGATTTGTGCCATTGCAGCCTGAACCACGGCGATTGCCGCGATAAAGGCAATAGTTCTGTAATTCATTTTCTTCATAGCATTTATTTTTTATTTATATGCAAAATTAGCTAAAACCATTGGTTCCGCAAAATAAAAGTCATCAAATGAGACCGTAATAACCATTTTTCCCCTAAACGGTTGTGGCTCAATGGTTTTTCGATATGATGAGAAAATCATGATGTAATCCTTTTCTTTGTGCAATGTAATTGTGATGTAATGTTTTTCTTGGACTGTTGTTTCTTGCACCGTTATCATTTTTTTTGTATCTTCGCAACCGTTATGATATGGTCAGGAAAAGGCCTTCTCATATATTAAAAACATTATAACGGAATAGTAATGGAAGAGAAAATACCACAGCAATGGAGTAAATGCCTGCTGAAAGACGTGTCGTTCGTGAATCTCATGATGCGGCGTATATATAACGTCCTGATTGTAGCCAACCCGTATGATGCCTTTATGCTGGAGGACGACGGGCGCGTTGAGGAGAAGATTTATAACGAGTATATGGGGCTCGGACTGCGCTATCCGCCTATGTTCACGCAGGTCAGTACGACAGAGGAGGCCGCTAAGGTGCTCGAAACAACTAATATCGACCTCGTGATTTGTATGCCGGGTAATGCCGACAACGATGCTTTCGACGTGGCACGTGCCGTGAAAGCCGACTTCCCCGACATACCCTGCGTGGTGCTCACGCCCTTCTCGCACGGCATTACTAAGCGGATGGAACACGAAGACCTGTCTATTTTCGATTATGTTTTCTGCTGGTTGGGCAACACCAACCTCATCCTTTCCATCATAAAACTTATTGAGGATAAGATGAACATAGAGCACGACATCGCCGAGGCGGGCGTGCAGATGATTCTTCTCGTGGAAGACAGTATCCGGTTCTACTCCTCCATACTTCCCAACCTGTATGGCTATCTGCTTCTCCAAAGCCAGCGTTTCTCCACCGAAGCTCTCAACCGCCATGCTGCCACGATGCGTATGCGAGGCAGGCCAAAGGTGGTGCTCGCCCGAAACTATGAGGAGGCTATGGCCCTTTATGAGAAATATGCCGACAATACGTTGGGCGTTATCAGCGACGCGCGCTATCCTGTGAACGGTATGAAGGACCCGGAGGCGGGCTTCAGGCTGTTGCGCGAAATCAGGAAACGCGACGAATACATCCCGCTGATAATGCAGAGTGCCGAGACCGTGAATAGGGAAAAAGCCGAGGCGGAGCATTTCCGTTTTGTAGACAAGAATTCGAAGACGATGAATCTCGACCTGCGCAAGATTATGGAGGAGCACATGGGATTCGGCGATTTCATCTTCCGCGACCCCAAGACGCATGAGGAGGTGATGCGGGTGAGTACGCTCAAGGAGCTTCAGGACAACATTTTCAAGATTCCGAACGACTCCATGCTGCGCCATATCTCGCGCAACCACATGAGCCGCTGGCTCTGCGCGCGAGCCATCTTCCCCGTGTCGGCGTTCCTGAAAGACATCACGTGGCACAAGTTGCAGGACGTTGAGGCCCACAAGCAGATTATCTTCGATGCCATCGTGAAGTACCGCCACATGAAGAATATAGGTACGGTGGCCGTGTTCGACCGTAAGAAGTTTGATAAATACGCCCATTTCGCGCGCATCGGCGAAGGTCTTTTGGGTGGAAAGGGTCGTGGACTGGCTTTCCTCGACAACATAATAAAGACCAATCCCGACTTCAATAAGTTTGAGAACGCTAAGGTGCAGATTCCGAAGACGGTCGTTCTGTGTACCGACATCTTCGATGAGTTTATGGAAACGAACAATCTCTATCCCATTGCGCTTAGCGATGCGCCCGACGAGGAGATACTGAAGCACTTCCTGCGTGCCCAGTTGCCCGATTCTCTGGTGGGCGATTTCTTTGCGTTCTTCGAGGCTACGCGCTGCCCGATAGCCATCCGCTCGTCGTCCTTGCTCGAGGATGCGCACTATCAGCCGTTCGCCGGCATCTATTCCACATACATGATACCTTATCTTGATGATAAATACGAGATGCTGCGGATGCTTGCCAGTGCTATAAAGGGCGTGTATGCGTCGGTCTACTACCGCGATTCAAAGTCGTATATGACTGCCACGAGCAACGTCATCGACCAGGAGAAGATGGCTGTGATATTGCAGGCGGTGGTAGGAAAGCAGTATGGCGACTATTATTATCCTAACATCAGCGGCGTGCTTCGGTCGCTCAATTACTACCCGATAGGTGAGGAGCAGACCGAAGACGGTATCGCCAGCCTCGCCCTCGGACTCGGAAAGTATATCGTCGACGGCGGTCAGACGCTGCGTGTGTCGCCATATCATCCCACGCAGGTGTTGCAGATGAGCGAAATGGAGATTGCCCTGAGACAGACGCAGACCCAGTTCTACGCGCTCAACATGAATAACGCAACGAATGATTTTAAGGTGGATGATGGCTTCAACATTGAGAAACTGAAGGTGAAGGAGGCCGACAAGCACGGCTCGCTGAACTATATCGCCTCGACATTCGACCCGTATGACCAAGTGATACGTGATGGAATATACGAAGGCGGACGCAAGATTATCTCTTTCTGCGGCGTTCTGCAGCAGGATGTGTTCCCGCTTCCCGAGTTGTTACAGATGTCGATGACGCTCGGCGCGGGTGCGATGCGTCGTCCGGTGGAGATAGAATTTGCCTGCAACATAAACGAAGACCGCACGGGAGAGTTCTATTTGTTGCAGATTCGTCCGATAGTCGACTCCAAACAGGTGCTTGATGAGAACCTTGCCGAGATTCCCGACGACCGTTGTCTGCTTCGTTCGCATATGTCGCTCGGTCACGGCATCAGTGAGGATGTGGTGGATGTGGTTTACGTGAAGACCTCGGAGAGCTTCACGGCGATGAACAATCCGACGATTGCCGACGAGATAGAGCGGATTAACCGTAAGTTTGTTGCCGAAGAAAAGAATTACGTTCTCGTCGGTCCGGGGCGTTGGGGTTCGAGCGACTATTGGCTCGGCATACCCGTGAAATGGCCGCATATCAGTGCTGCGCGCGTCATAGTTGAGGAAGGACTGCCCAACTACCGTGTCGATCCGAGTCAGGGTACGCACTTTTTCCAGAACCTTACGAGTTTCGGCGTGGGCTATTACACGGTGAATCCTTATAAGAACGAGGGCGTCTACAACAAGGCATTGCTCGATGCCATGCCTGCTATTGAGGAGACAGAGTTCGTGCGTCACGTGCGTTTCTCCCGTCCGTTGAAAATCATGATGGACGGTATGAAACAGGAAGGGGTGGTGCTTCTGCCGGAAGGGGAGTGATTTTCACTCCTCCATCCTCGTTGGCCAACTTGGCTGTAGTCCCGTCAAGGAAACGCTGAATGTCGTTGTAGAGCCGCTTGAAAGGCTCGGACATAACGTAGCCAACGTTGCGTTTCAAGGCCGGAACGATAGGTTCTGTGCTGTGACTGTAGCATGACAGCTCGTTATGCCGTTGCGTGTTGTGCTTCGCTGTACGGTGGATTTCCGTTTCGCGTTCCCTTATCAGCAGGTCACTGACGCGTTTCAGCATCGGCACGACGATGTTGTCGAACAGATGATGTCCCTGTATATAAAGATAAGTAGTCTGTGGAGTAACGCCAAGCTGTTTCAGTTCGTCCTTCAATGCGATATAACTCTCCTTAGCGTTTGGGTGCTGCCGTTGCAAGGAAGCGATGCGCCGACCCACCTTATGGCGCAGATGGACGATGGCATCGTAGGGGTTGCCTTTCTTGAACGTGGCCAATTCTATTACCTTATTGAAGTCGCTGATAGTGAAATGCCCGTAGCTTCCGTTGCGATAGTGCCAGATGCTCCATACGAAAAGAGGGAAAATAGCCTCTGAAAACTGCTTCATATAGTCGGTATAGTCGAATATCGCGTGGTCGTTGAGCGTCACCGATACTGCCACGTTGTGCAGGCTCGGCGCATAGCACTGGTAGTTCTCGATGGCGTAGACGTATGTATGAAATACGTAAGGGTTGCTGATGACCGTCTTCGACATCTCCGTTGCACCCTGAAGCAGGTAGTCATAGTCGGCATCCACGCAGGCAATCATGTCTTCACCTACGCTTTTTGAAATCAGATTCATTAATACCGACTTTTTTCCGCGTTGCAGATTGGAGTGCGATGGCAGCATTACCTCGAAATAACGGTTTTCGTTCTCGAATCCGCTCAGTATCGTCCGCCAGAAGAAAATGTCGTCGTAGCTCTCCACGTAAGCCACGATTCTCCGGCGTGCCGACTTAGAACGCATCATGTTCGCCGCCTTCAAGTAGTCTGATGTAATCTGTTCTTTCAGCCGTTTCATACTGTTTAAGGTTTTAAGAGGTCGCTTTGCTTTTAGGTTTTAGGTTCTGAGGTTGTTAGGTGAGATTTGTTTTTTGTTAGGTCTTGAGCTTGCTTCGCTTTCAGGTTGTGAGGAAAAATCACCAAAGGAGGCATATTTCACCTTATAACCAGAAACCTCATAACCTTAAAACCTAAACCGTAATGTCGCTTACTTCCGTCACTTTGTCAATCCATCCGTTCATTATCACCGCCGGACTGTGCGTCGTCAGTATTATCTGCACGTTCGGATTGAGTTCTAAGATAAGGTCGATGAGCCTCTTTTGCCACTCCACGTGCAGACTAATCTCGGGCTCGTCCATGAACAAAACGCAGTTCTGATTGTCCTCTACGAGCACAGTCAGCAATATCACGAGCATCTGCTTCTCACCGCTCGATAACTGATACGGCACCAGAGTCTCACCGATTTGCGAGAAGCGTATCTCGTTTTCGGTGCGTATAATCTTCTTTCCCGTCTCCGAAAACAGGTCGTCTATGATGTCCTGAAAGCGTTTCTTGGGCAGTGAGAAGTCGTGAGCTTTGGCCGCAGCGTCGGGTTCTCCGCTCTGAAGACAGCTTATTATCCTGTTGCCCACGTTTACTTGGTAGTCCAAGTACTTGCGTTGCAGCAGATGAAGTTGGAAATCCAACTCCGTAGCGAGCGACAAATCGAGTTTCGTAATCATGTCCGAGTTCATCAGGGGGCGGTCTATCGACCTCACTACATCAAAGCGAATCCACTTAGCGTCAGCCGGATTCACCTTCAGATGCACCCCCTTCAGCAGATGACTGGGGAACTCTCCGCCCTGCGACAAGCCCCGCACCACCTTATTTAATATAGTGCTTTTTCCCACACCGTTTATTCCGCTCAGGATATTCACTTTCCTGTCGAGATTCCAGACAATGTGTTTCTTACCGCTCCATAGCGACTCTATCTCTATCTGTTCTATGTAGTCGGCATACTTAGTCTTTCCCCCTGTTGATGTAGCATAGTCTTGCATGGTTAGTATCTCCTTTCCTATAACTTTCAGAAGTATGTTTTATTTAATACAAAGATAATGCAAATGAGTGCAATAAGAGTTTACTCTTAAATTGCCGAGTGCAGTTTATCTTATACAAAGATAATGCAAATGAGTGTAATAAGAGTTTACTCTTAAATTGCCGAGTGCAGTTTATCTTATACAAAGATACGTATTTATTTCTAAAATGACTACCTTTGCACTGTGAAAAGAAACAAATAAAAAAAGAAAATGGATAACAAGAAACCGCTTTTAGCCCATCTCAGTATGTTTTTCGCGTGTGCGATATGGGGCTTGATGGCTCCCGTAGGCAAGGATGCGATGCTCCACGGCATCGACGGCATCACTATGGTATCGTTCCGTGTGGCCGGTGGCGCGTTGCTTTTCTGGCTCGCTTCGCTCTTCATGCCACGCGAGCGCATCCCCGTCCGCGACCGTCTGCTTATGGC
>ENA-OPEC01000896-OPEC01000896.1-human-gut-metagenome-genome-assembly--contig:-NODE-896-length-23418-cov-3.613277_pt1 | contig 23418 bp, 20 predicted proteins | sample MGYA00241622_ERZ501507 | MGnify/ENA primary metagenome ERZ501507 (study PRJEB25962, sample SAMEA2042582) | human gut metagenome | biome: human gut; feature: human-associated habitat; material: faeces... | reverse complement strand
AATTTTGCCACGAATTTGTTACCACTCTGCCCAAGCAGGAGGAAGTGCTGGCCGCACTTGCCAAAGAGGGCATCCTCGGCGGGCTGCCGGTTAAAGAGGGCGTGCTGTGGTGCGTAACCGAAAAAGCCACCAAAGAAGCACTTGATAAGGCGGTTGCCATTGTGAAGGAGGTGTGTGCATAATGGAATTGTTGTTTGAAAAAAGCACTCCAGGGCATGGCTGCGATATTTTTCCGGCCTGCGATGTGCCTGTAACTTCACTGCCGGAGGCTTTGGCGCGCAAAAGCGCTTTGCCGCTGCCGGAACTTTCCGAAACGGAAATCAGCCGCCATTATACTGCGCTTGCAAACCGCGCGCACGGCGTAAACAACGGGTTTTACCCGCTGGGCAGCTGCACCATGAAATACAACCCGCGCATTAACGACGAGATGGCAAACCAGGCAGGTTTTGCCGCCGTTCATCCGCTGCAGCCCAAAGAAACCGTACAAGGCTGCACGGAAGCGCTGGAACTTTTAGATAAATACCTGTGCGAAATTACCGGCATGGATAATATGGACTTTCAGCCGGCAGCAGGCGCACACGGCGAATTTACCGGGCTTTTGCTGATAAAGAAATATCATGAAGCCAACGGCGATACCAAACGCACCAAAATTATCGTTCCGGACAGCGCGCACGGCACTAACCCGGCAAGCGCTGCCATGGCTGGCTTTACCACGGTTAACGTGCCCTCCAATGCGGATGGCTGCGTAGACCTTGACGCACTGCGCGCCGCTGTGGACGATACCACAGCAGGTTTAATGCTGACGAACCCGAATACCGTCGGACTGTTTGACAGCAATATTCTGGAAATTACCAATATAATCCATGAAGCTGGCGGTCTGTGCTATTATGACGGCGCTAACTTAAACGCCGTTATGGGCATTGCGCGCCCCGGCGATATGGGCTTTGATGTTGTGCATCTTAACCTGCATAAAACCTTCTCCACTCCGCATGGCGGCGGCGGCCCGGGCGCAGGCCCTGTCGGCTGCAAAGCCCTGCTTGAGAAATTCCTGCCAAAATCCGCACTGGGCGACGGTGCAGGCGAGGGGCATTTGCAGATGCGCGCGTTTTACGGCAACTTCCTTGTTTGCATGAGGGCTCTTACTTATGTGCTGACCCTCGGCGCGGAAGGCGTGCGTGAAGCCAGTGAAACGGCGGTGCTTAATGCCAACTACATGATGCACAAATTAAAAGATACTTATGACATGGCTTATGACCATACCTGCATGCACGAATTTGTTATGAGCCTGGAGGAACTGAAAAAAGCCACCGGCGTAACGGCGCTGGATGTTGCCAAGTCCCTGATTGACCGCGGCATTCATCCGCCGACGATGTACTTCCCGCTGATTGTACACGAAGCGCTGATGCTGGAGCCGACCGAAACCGAAGCGCGCAGGACGCTGGACGAAGCAGTGCAGGCACTTTTGGAGCTGCACGAGCTGGCGCATACCGATGCGGAATATATGCATAACGCTCCGCACCATGCGCAGATTAAGCGCCCGGACGAAGTACAGGCGGCACGCAAACCTGTTTTAAAATATGTACACAGATAAAGTTCCGGTTTCCTGTTATATTACCGGCTGCACCGAACCTTACCGCAACCTTGCCGTGGAGCGTTACCTTTTGGAACACACTCCGGCGGGCAGCGTAACGCTGTATTTGTGGCAGAACAAAAATACGGTGGTCATCGGGCGCAACCAAAATCCATGGGCCGAGTGCAATATGGCGCAGCTGCGCAGGGACGGCGGACATCTGGTGCGCCGTCTTTCCGGCGGCGGCGCCGTGTATCACGACAGCGGCAATTTAAACTTTACTTTTTTAACGGACGCACGCACTTACAATCTTGCGCGCCAGCTGGAAGTTATTACCGGCGCGCTTAAAAGCCTCGGCATTAATGCCGAAAAAAGCGGGCGCAACGATATTCTGGTAGACGGGCGCAAGGTATCGGGCAACGCCTTTTATACCAGCGGCGCTAAAAAGTACCACCACGGCACACTTTTAATAGACGTTAAAACGGACGAAATGGCAAAATACCTTACCGTATCGCCGCTTAAATTACAGGCCAAAGGCGTAAGCTCCGTTAAGAGCCGTGTGCTGAACTTAAAAGAAGTTTGCCTCGCATTAACCGTGCCGGTGCTGCAAAACGCGCTTGTACGTTCCTTTGCGGAAATTTACGGCAGCGAGCCTGTGCAGCTTACGGAAGCTGATTTTAGCGAAGTGGAAATTGCACGCTATGAAGCGGAGTTTAAAAGCGATGCCTTTCGCCTCGGTACGCGCCTGCCGTTTACCTGGCAGGCAGAAGCGCGCTTTGAATGGGGAAGCTTTACGCTGGCGTGCCGCGTTGACGGCGGCAAGGTGCAGGAGGCGGAGGTTTACACCGACGCCATGGACTGGGAGGCGCTTGCCGGTGCAGGGCAGTTTTTTAAAGGCTGCGCGTTTACGTCGGAGGCACTGGCGCAGGCAGCACAAAAAATTGCCGGGCAGGCAGGAAACGACATCAGTAAATTTTTAGCACAACTTACAATATAGAAAGGCATACAACCATGCAATACGATTTAATTGTTATCGGCGCAGGGCCGGGCGGCTATGTGGCGGCTATCCGTGCGGCGCAGCTGGGGCTGAAAACTGCCGTTGCGGAACGTGCGGAAGTTGGCGGCACCTGCCTGAACCGCGGCTGCATACCTACCAAAACCTTAATGCACAGCGCCAATTTGTACCGCGAAATCGGCGAAGCCGGTAAAATGGGCGTTAACGTAACCGGCGCAGAGGCCGATTTTAAAGCCATGCATGCACGCAAAGCGCAGGTAGTGGAACAGCTCCGCGGCGGTGTGGCGCAGCTTTTAAAGGGCAACGGCATTGATGTGCTTGAAGGTGAGGCGGCTTTTGTTTCGCCGGAAAGCATTACCGTCAGCGGCGAAACCTATACCGCCAGAAACTTTATTATCGCTGCCGGCAGCAAACCGGCAGTACCACCCATTCCCGGTGCGGATTTGCCCAATGTTGTTACCAGCGACGAAATGCTTGACACCGACAGCTGCGATTATAACGAGCTTGTAATTATCGGCGGCGGCGTTATCGGCGTGGAAATGGCGGGCGTTTACAACGGCATAGGCCGCAAAGTTACCATTATTGAAGCACTGGAGAGGATTTTAGCGAATATGGACCGTGAAATTTCGCAGAACCTTTCCATGATACTGAAAAAACGCGGCGTTGCGGTTAACACCGGCGCCATGGTAACCGGCATTACGCAAGAAGGCGGACGCCTGACCTGCACCTTTGAGCGCAAGGGCAAAACCGAAAGCGTCAGCGCCGACGGCGTACTGATTTGCGTAGGGCGCCGCGCCGTTACCGAAGGGCTGAACACCGAAGCGGCAGGCATCGAACTGGACCGTGGGCGCGTTAAAGGTGACGGTAATTACCAAACCAACGTGCCGCATATTTACGCCATCGGCGACGTTACCGGCGGCATCCAGCTGGCGCACGCAGCCGAAGCGCAGGGCATTACCTGCGTGGAACACATCTGCGACGTAACCCGCACGGTTGACCCGAACCTTGTGCCTGCCTGCGTTTACACTTCGCCCGAAATTGCCACCGTTGGCATTACGGCGGACGAAGCCAAACAGCAGGGCAAATATATTATGAGCGGCAACGGCAAATCCATTATTGAAAACGAAGAACGCGGCTTTATCAAGCTGGTGTTTGACGCGGAAACAGAAAAACTCATCGGCGCGCAGCTGATGTGCGGACGCGCCACCGATATGATTGGCGAATTGGTAACGGCGGTAAGCGCCGGGCTGAGCAAAGCACAAATGGCAATGGCGCTGCACCCGCACCCAACCTTCTGCGAAGGCATTACCGAAGCAGTGCACGCCGCCGACGGCCACAGCATCCACACCATGCCGCCAAGAAAAAGGTAAAATAAAAACGCAGGCTTTTGCCTGCGTTTTTTATTTATTTCTTTTATAATTTGTAGTATAGTAAATGTATAAACCAATAGGGGCTGATTTTATGATACTGCCGCAAAAAGTTTTAGAAAAAATCAACAATATTTATTTTTTGCAAACAAAAAAACGTAAACGAATAAGCTTTTTTATTTTAGCTCTTATTTCAATATACTTTTGTGCTTTTCGTCCACCTTATACTGAATATATCGTACCCTTTATCTTTGTGTTTCTCATACTATTTTTCACTAAATACTCTGTTATCGCGTTTTTTATCTATAATATCTTATTAAAAATATTTCAACAATTCTTCTAAATTTCTTTAAAATTTTATTGAGATAAATCAAATTTTAAAAAAATATTTAAATACTACATTCATAATTAGAAAGAAAGCTGTTGCAAATAAACCAAAAAAAATAATAGTTATATCAAACATAGTAAAATACAAATAAATCGTTGATATCAAACTAATCAAAGCAAACCCATAAGTCAAAATATTTATTAACGCCTTCATTATGAAGCACTCTTTTCTTTTTTGTAAATTTAAACTATCTGTACATTTTTATTTTACTATGCTATAATATTTTTCATTGATAGCCGGAGTCGGTTCCTCTCAATACGGGAGGTGATAGCATGACTGTTTTCGAGGCATTGTCTTTGATGATTTCCTTCGGAGCATTGATTGCTGTTATCTGCTTATCAAAAAAGTAATTACTTTTAGATAAAAAGAAACCGCCTACTGGCGGTACGCGGCTTCCTTCTGAACTAAAAATTCTATTAGGGAGAGCCGGCGTTTCCCCAAACCGGCTATCTCTTATGTATATTATACCAAACTAAAAATCATTGTCAAACACAAAAACTTGCAGAAGCATTTGCCTCTGCAAGTTTTTTATTTATCTGTTCAGTTGTTACTGCATTTGCTTAATTATCTGCATAATTTCTTCAACGCCAAGCACATTGCCGCCTGCCACAACCTTACCGTCGATAACCAGCGCCGGCAGTGCCATCGCACCGTAAGCCATAATGCGGCGCAGCTCGCTGACGTGTTCAAATTTAGCATGGCATTTCAGCTTTTTGGCCGCCACGGCAGTGTTCTGAAACAGCAGCTCCACCTGCTTCGTCATCGGCCCTAAAACCTTAATTTGCATATCATCTCACCTTCGTTTCTATCTTTGCTGCACCTTTATCATATCAAAAGGCTTTGGCTAAAGTTTATCCAAACGGTGAACTATTTGCAAATTTTATCATATTCAAAATAAGATATATTTTTATTTAGCGCTTTGGGCAGGATTTAAATATAGTTTTTACTTCTTAATGCAAATAAAACATCAATCTGAGAATTGTACGATTTAGTCATTTTCATTTTATCGCGCCAAAATTTTATAGGCTCCATATTTTTTAGTTCTTCTTTATCCATTTTGTTCATAATTTCTAATCCATATAAAATATATTCTACATTTTTTGTCGTCTTCTTATTGGCTCCTAATAAAGCTAAAAATGAAGTTCTTGGACAGCCTTTTTTTGCAGAGCTACTATTATATCCCATTAATTCATTAGCTGCTTTTTGCCAAGCTTCTCTGGGTTCGACTCCAGTTAATACTAATTCGTATGCTTTAATTGCACATTCACCATATCTTTTATAAATCATTTTAATATTTCCTTTCTGTTATTCATCTTTTACCACTTCAACCTTAAAAACGTTAATGGTATCGACATCGGGGCAGCAAAATACTGCCGTGCCGGGTTCAGCTCCTGGAATTGAACCGCCGTAGCGCAGAATGTCGATATAGGGAAAGGCAACGTGCATTGCCATGGGGCACAGTTTGCCGCGCTCTGTGTCAAAATCAAAGCTGTCGCCCGGTTTATGCCCGCGGTGGCAGCCGCAGGGGCCTTTGCGGCCGATAACGGTTATTTTAATCTTTGGTTTCTGCATCGCCTGTGCCTCCGTAATTTTTTATAACAGCCGCAGCCCAGTTTAAAAGCAGCCCGGAATAAGCGCTGAATTCCGCGGCACTGATTTTTGTTTTAGACTGCGCCGGGCAGGTGAGTATTTTTAAATCCTCGCCCTGCAATTTATTGGCAAGGTCTTTTCTTTTGGCAATATAAGCGCCGGTTTCAAGGTAATGTTTTGCCTGCAATGCAAAAAAGGCCGATTTGTAAAGCGTTTTTAAAACTTCCGCGCTTTCTTCATGCACAAAATTGTGTACGCAGGCGTGGTAAATATTGCATGCCGCCGTGTGCAGCGCACGTTTGGCATCAGCTTCGCCTGTTAAAAAAGCAATAAACTCCAAATCGCCGTAAAGGGCTTTGGTGTCGCGGCAAAACTGAAATAAATCTGCCTTGTCCAACGCTTTCAGTTCTTCGGTGCCGCTTACAAAGCCGCATATTTTTGTGCGTTCTTCTAACCTAGCAATGGCGTTTTTGTAAAGGGCTAAGTCATCAAGCGTAAGGCTGTTTAAAATTAAAACAACGTCAATGTCGCTGCTTTCGTGCGCTTCGCCGCGCGCATAACTGCCTTGCAGGCCGATAAACACAATCCTTGCGCCAAACGCCGCGTCTACGGCTTCTATGTATTTATCAAGCCAGCGGTCTAAATCAAACATTGCCTGCTCCGTTTCTGCCGCTTTTTTGCGGCTTTTTCAGTATGTAAATAAGGTGCGGCATTTCTTTGCCTTTGCAGGTTTTTACAAAACTGCCGCTTATTGCCATGCCAAGCCTTTCCGCCACGCGGCGGGATTTTTTGTTTTCCGGGCGGATTTCCGCGATAACTTCTTCTGCGCCAAGCGCGCCGAAAGCATAGTTAACGCTTGCCTGCGCTGCTTCCGTGGCGTAGCCTTTGCCCCAGCAGGTTTTGTTAAAGATATAGGCCACGCCCATGCGGCGTTCGCCGTTTATGGTTTCTATAAGCGGCCCGCACACGCCCAAAAATTTGCCGCTGCATTTTTCAATTACGGCGTAAAAGCTAAAGCCGTCCGCTTTGTAGCGGCGCAGGTTTTCGGTAAGCCATGCCGTAACTTCAGTATCCGTAAACGGCGCTTCCCAGGCGTACATTACTTTTTCATCCTGCAAAAAGGTTTTCAGTTCCGCTTCGTCGCCTGGTGTAAGTTCACGCAGGTAAAGGCGTTCGGTTTTTATTTTGTCGTTTGCCTGTGCCGCAATTTTAGCAACTATTGCTTTATCTGCCGGGCAAAAGTCATAGGCAGTTACGTTTTGGGGCAGAACCCACGCCAGTTCGCTGTGCTCCAGGCGCTGTGGTTCGTCCTGCGTGGTGCAGTTAAAAAGCGTTAAGTGTATCGTAATATCGGGGTAGGTGTGCGTTACTTCATAATAAACGCTGCCGGGCGCAACGGTTATGCCAAGTTCTTCGCGGCATTCGCGCACCAGCGCCTGCTGTTTTGTTTCGCCTGCTTCCACCTTGCCGCCGGGAAACTCCCATAAGAGCGCCCGTGCCTTGTTTGCCGGGCGGCGGCAGATTAAAATTTTATCCTCGCGCCATATCAGCGCGGCCACAACCTGTGTTATTTTCATAAAATATACCTTGCTTTCTTAAACAAACGGCAGAATAAGTTGCTTCTGCCCTAATATTAACATAAGTAAAGGTGAGCGGCAATAAAATTTGCCGTTTTAAAAGCTATGATGTATAATAAGAAAAGAGAGATAGCTGGTATGGGAACACCGGCTCTCCCCACTTCAATTAAAAATTGACGGAAGGCCGTGTTACCGCATTGGTTACGCGGCTTTTCTCATTCTGCTATTTGCGGAACGAGAGAATAAGCACTACTAAGGTAGCAAACATTACAGCAAAAGATAATGCTTCGAATACCGTCATAGTACCACCTCCACTCTTGTGGAGTGGAAAAGCCAGCCCAGCTATCTCACGAAGGGTATTATACCATAAATACAACTTACATAAAAGCAAACAGCCGGTAAAGAAAATACCGGCTGTTTTTAGTATAAGTATTAAAATTAAGTTACAGCGTTATCATCCACGTGATGATGATGGCGTTGGTAAAGTCAATTAAAAACGCGCCGACGAGCGAAACTATCATCCACGCTTTGGGCGAGAAGCCGTATTTGTCGGAAAGCGACTGCATGTTGGCAAGACCGTTGGCGGTTGCGCCCATGGCAAAACCAATGCCGCCTACCGCAAGCATTACAGAGTCGTAATCCTTGCCGAACATTAAGAAGTATACTCCCCAGGCGAAGGCCACCATTAAAAGCGTTTGAATGATGAGAATAACAATCAGCGGCAGTGCCAGGTTAATAAGCTCGTACAGTTTAAGGCTGTTAATGGCCATGGTTACATAAAGCACCAGCGAAATATCGGCAATGCAGTCCATGCCGACGCCTTCAATTTTGTACGCTTTGCTGAAGTCGCCGATGTTGCGGATAACGGCGGCGATAAGCATACTGCCAATATATACCGGCAGCGTAATAAACTGGCCGAGGTAGGTGCTTAAAATGCTGCCCAGCCCCATGGCGATAGCGACAAAGCCCAGCGCTTTTAAAATTTCCGCAGCAGCCGCCGGTGCGGGAATGAGGTTTTCGCCGGTAACGGTGGTTTCCGTTTCGTCAATTTCTTCCAGCGGAGCGTCCTCTTTGGCGGCTTTAGGGGTTTTGAGCTTATATTTTTTAATCAGCTTTTCGCCGAAAGGGCCGCCGATAATGAGCGCCGTTGCCATACCGAAGGTTGCGGCCGTAATGGCAACTGTTGTTGCGCCGGTAAGGCCGTAGTTCTGTTCAAAAAAAGGGCCGAAGGCGGCGCTTGTGCCGAGCCCGCCCATTAGTGCCACGGCGCCGGCAAGAATGCCGTAGAATTTATCAATGCCCATCAGGCTGCAAACGCCCATGCCGATGGCGTTCTGCAAAATGCCGAGTATTGTTGAAGTGAACCAGAAGCCTACGAGAAGCAGGCCGCCTTTTTTAACAAGTTTTAAACTTGCCATCATGCCGATGGTGGTAAAAAAGCACAGCAGCGCTACTTTTTGCAGCGTGTCGTCAAAGGTAAAATCGGCAATACCGTAAATTTTCAGCAGCGAAAATACCAGCGCAAAAGGCAGGCCGCCTATTACCGGCGCCGGAATGCTGAACCTTTGCAGGGCGGCGCTGTGGCTTTTTATCCACATGCCGATGTAATAGCTGATTATGGCGAGGGCAACCGACTGCACCATATCAAGATGAATGGTTGTAATTTCCATATTATAACCTCCGGTTATTTATTAACAGATGTCTGCATTTTAGTGTGAGCCTTTCAATATCAGACTTGTATATTATAGGCTTTTTTTAATAAATTTACAATACTGTTTTTAATTTGCAAACTAATGTATAATAAACACCGCTGCGGTAAATTTTCCGTCAGCGGATAATTTTTATTAAAAAACTGCGAAAAAGCAAGATTACTAAAGTAAAAACCGAAAAATTACTGTTAAAAGAAGGCGCACGGGCTTGACAAAAACAAACTTTGCCGGGGCGTAAACAGATGGAACAAAAACTGTAAAGCACAAAATATTGTTAACATAAAAATTAAATTAACAATATATGGTGGTGTTTTGCTTTACTTTGCAGTTAAAGTATGGTATTATGTTTAGGAATTATTGTGTAAAATGCAAATTGTACGTTAAATATTTAAACACGGAAAGAGGGAGGACAATGAAGGTAATCAAGCGCGATGGCTCTACGGTTGACTTTGACCGCAGCAAAATAGTTGTAGCCATCCAGAAAGCCAACAATGCTGTTGATGAAAGTGAACGCATTGCCGAAGACAGAATTGAAAACATTGCACATTATGTAGAAAGCCGCAACCGTATGCGCCTTTTGGTAGAGGATATTCAGGATATGGTAGAGCATCAGCTGATGCAGGAGGGCAAATTCGACCTTGCCAAAGCCTATATCATTTACCGCTATACCCGTGCGCTGGTGCGCAAGGCAAACACTACGGACGAAAGCATTCTGTCTTTAATCCGCAACAGCAATAAAGACGTTATGGAAGAAAATTCCAACAAAAACGCCGTTATGGCTTCCACCCAGCGCGATTTGATTGCCGGTGAGGTTTCCAAAGACTTAACCCGCCGCATTATCCTGCCGGAAGAAATTTCCAAAGCGCATGACGAAGGCGCAATTCATTTCCATGATGCCGATTATTTCATTCAGCCTATTTTTAACTGCTGCCTGATTAATATCGGCGATATGCTGGACAACGGCACGGTTATGAACGGCAAACTCATTGAAAGCCCCAAGAGCTTCCAGGTTGCCTGCACCGTTATGACGCAGATTATCGCCAGCGTTGCCAGCAGCCAGTACGGCGGCCAGTCGGTGGATATCCGCCATTTGGGCAAATATCTGCGCCGCAGCTACAACAAATTTAAAAAAGCCGTGCTTGACGAAGTGGGCGACAGCCTGCCTGCCGAAACGGTGGAACGCCTTGTGCAGGCGCGCTTAAAGAGCGAACTGCAAAGCGGCGTACAAACCATTCAGTACCAGATTAACACTTTAATGACCACTAACGGGCAATCGCCGTTTGTAACCATCTTCCTCAACTTACAGGAAGACGACGAATATTTGAAAGAAAACGCCATGATTGTGGAAGAAATTCTGCGCCAGCGTTTGCAGGGCATTAAAAACGACAAGGGCGTTTATGTAACCCCTGCCTTCCCGAAACTGGTTTATGTTTTGGATGAACACAACTGCTTAAAAGGCGGCAAATACGATTATATTACCAAACTTGCCGTTAAATGCAGCGCCAAACGCCTGTATCCGGATTACATTTCCGCCAAGAAAATGCGCGAAAACTACGAAGGCAATGTATTTTCGCCGATGGGCTGCCGCAGCTTCCTTGCTCCGTGGAAGGACGAAAACGGCAACTACAAATTTGAAGGCCGCTTTAATCAGGGCGTTGTTTCCATTAATCTGCCGCAGGTGGCAATTATTGCCAAGGGCGACGAGCAGAAGTTCTGGAAGCTTTTGGATGAAAGGCTTGAGCTTTGCTACAAGGCTTTAATGTGCCGCCACAATGCGCTGATGGGCGTTAAGAGCGATGTAAGCCCCGTGCACTGGCAGTACGGCGCCATTGCCCGCCTGAAAAAAGGCGAAACCATTGATAAATACCTTGTTGGCGGTTACAGCAGTATTTCGCTCGGTTATATCGGCGTGTACGAAATGACCAAACTGATGAAGGGCGTAAGCCATACCGACCCCGTGGGCGAAGAATTTGCGCTGCGTGTAATGCGTTACCTGCGCGCCAAATGCGATAAATGGAAACAGCAGACCGGAATCGGCTTTGCCTTGTACGGTACTCCGGCCGAAAGCCTGTGCTACCGTTTTGCCCGCATAGATAAAGAACGCTTCGGCACTATTGACGACGTTACCGATAAAGGCTACTACACCAATTCCTACCACGTTGACGTGCGCGAAAATATCGACGCCTTCAGCAAATTTTCCTTTGAAAGCCAGTTCCAGAAAATTTCCAGCGGCGGCGCCATCAGCTACGTGGAAATTCCGAACATGCGCCACAACACCGAAGCGCTGGAAGATGTAGTGCGCTTTATTTACGATAACATTCAGTACGCAGAGTTTAACACCAAGAGCGACTACTGCCATGTGTGCGGCTTTGACGGCGAAATTATCATCAACGACGATTTGGAATGGGAATGCCCTAACTGCGGCAACAAAGACCATAACCTGATGAATGTAACCCGCCGTACCTGCGGCTACCTGGGCGAAAACTTCTGGAACGTGGGCAAAACCAAAGAAATCAAATCCCGCGTTCTGCACCTGTAACGGAGGCCTGCCATGAACTACGCGGCAATTAAAACACATGATGTCGCCAACGGGCCAGGCGTGCGCGTATCGCTGTTTGTAAGCGGCTGCACGCATTACTGCAAAGGCTGCTTTAACCAGGAAGCATGGGATTTTGACTACGGCAAGCCGTTTGACGCAGCGGCGGAAGAAGAAATTTTAAACGCCTTAAAGCCGCCGTATATTAAAGGCTTCAGCCTTTTGGGCGGCGAACCGTTTGAACCCGCCAACCAGAAAGCCCTGCTGCCCTTTATGCAGCGCCTGCGCAAAATGTACCCCAATAAAACCGTATGGTGCTACACCGGTTACGACCTTGAAAAAGACCTGTTAACCGGCCGCCTGTGCGATTATGAAATTACGCGCGCCCTTTTGGACTGCATTGACATACTGGTAGACGGCGAATTTGTGGAAGCCAGAAAAGACCCCAACCTGCGCTTCCGCGGCAGCAGCAACCAGCGCGTTATCCGCCTTGCGGAAACCTTAAAAGAAGATAAAGTAATTTTGTGGGACGACAACGAAGGTTTGTTTGAACCGGGAAAATAATTGAATAGTTTGAACATAATAATTTATGTGCTTATATAGTAAAAAAGCAGCAACCGCTGAAAGGTATATTGCCTTTGGCAGTTGCTGCTTTATTTATTTTTAAATTAAGGTTCGTAAATTTTGCTCATTATTTAATCGCAAAATTTGCATAGCTTCGCTGGCACAAATCTAAGCTTCGCCAAAGGCTCGCTTATATTTGGCGACTCAGCTATCGGCTAAAAAGTATACGTTGCCTGTACGTTAAAGCTGCCGCCCTGGCGCTCGCCTGTGTAGCCGCGCATGTTAAGGTCAAAGCTCCACGGGCTGTCCGGCGTCGGCTGATAGTTAAAGCCTAATTCTGCCATTACACTGCTGCCCTGCAAGCTCTGCGTATCGGCACGCAAGCCCTGCGCCGTTATATCAGCATCGCCGTTAAACTCGTACTCATAAGCCAAGCCGTAGTAAGTGCTGAACTTATTTTCCTTGTTGCTGGTAATGCGCGCGCCAACTCTTAATCTGTCACTGGTAATGCTGTCAAAATCGAATTTATCGTCTGCAATGGTAACGCTGTCGCCTTCGGTATAGGTATGGAAGAACTTACCGTATATATCGAGGTCGCTACTGTCGCTCAGGCTGATGATTTTGCCAACGCCAATGTGCGCGCCGTAGTAAGCACTTTCTGTTTCATAGCCGTAACTGCCGTTAACATCACGCATGGCATTATCGAGTTCGTTTTTAAGCATACCTGCACGAAGGGAGCCTTCGGTATAAACGCCGTTTTTATTCTCGTACCTTGCCGCAATGCCGCCGCCGTTATAAACCATACTGCCGTCACCGCGGAAGAACTCGTTATTAAAGCTGTTGTAAGTGCGGTAATTGCCGCTGCCGTTTTCGTAGAACACGCCCCAGCTGAACTCACTGCCGTTATCTAACTTATCGGCATTACCGACACCGACAATCGTGCTCCAGCCGTTAATTTTAATATCGTCCGCAACATCATACTTACTGCGGTTGCCGTGCACGGCGGCAAAGGTTTTAACGCCGTAGTTATCGTCACGGCTTATGGTATCCAGGCTGTCGCTGATTAAATCCGTGCCCTGGTTTACAAACGCAGCGGCAACGGCGCGGTTTTCGGCTACGAGCATGGTCTGGTCTGCAAGTTTAATTTCTTTGGCTATAAGATTTACTGCTTTATCATCTTCACTCTGTTCAATTACCGCATCCAACGCTGTTGCTACACCAAGATTAGTTGTAATTTCTTTGCCGCCTTCCAATGCTGCAATATCACCCAAACCTTTGGCATTATAAATTAGCGTCATACTGTCACCAGTGTTAATTGTTTGCCCATTACTTAACTTAATACCGTTTTTACCATCATTATCACTGTTAATGTTAATATCAGTTTCACTTAAATCACTATCTTGACTTATAACAACTAAAGCATTTTCTCCTGTTTTAGTTGTGTCCCACTCAAAATTTTTAAATTCAATATCGTCAAAATAATTTACAGCATATATATTTTGCCCAGTCCAACCATCTACAATGAGGCTGTTGTCACTATGAGTATCAGGATTTTGGAAATTAGATTTTGTAGCATAGTAGCCATTTAAAAGAGCGTTAGATACATTGGCATTACTTGTCAATTTTATATCATTATCTATAACTTCTGCTTCAGTTGATACACATCCACCAGCTACAACATTTCCATATATAGTACTATTTTCAGAAAATGTAACAACTGTACCGCTAACATAATTGTTAGATATAGCGCCAACTACAGAAGCATATATCGAAGCATTTTGCACATTTAGATGGTTATCCTTAACAATGACATTTGCGCCTTTATCTTTATAAATAATAGCGTATGCAGCACTAGCGGACTGCACTAAGCCACCATTTATATTTACTATATTTCCGGAAACTTCATAAATTTCACCTTTTTGTGCATCTGTCAAATTTGCGGCCATAACTAGTATAGAATATCCATTATTAAAATCAACAATATTACCTTTAATATCACCATTTGCTGCTGAAGCACCATAAACCATATGATATTTCTCAGGTTCTTCTTCCGAACCATTTATTGTAACACTATTATTGATTGCAGAACCATTTTCCGTATACCCGCCATACATGCAATTCCAAGTCCCACCATCTACAGTAACACTGCCTCCACTTACATCTTCAGTAAAACCTATTTTACCAACACCATAAATATTATCATAAGTTTCTCCCGCATTAACCACTAACGAATTTCCATCGCCATACAAATCTTCCGCATACACACTGCCCTGCAACAAACTTAACATCACCAAAGCTGCAAGCATTGATTTTTTCTTCATAACAAAACTTCCCTTCCGCCTTTGTGTTTATCACAAATGTCATTTGATATTATGCCATAATTATATCACACACTTCCCCCCCATCAAGACATTTTGGTTGGCGTAAGTCTTACTTTTTCTGGTCTTGATTACTTTTCCCTACCGGTAGTGTACGTTGGCTGCGCAGTTTAGCGGCAATACGTAGTTTGCGCTGTGCGTGTTAAGCAGTTTTTGCCTTTTTAGCAAAAATGTAAATTTTTTCGTATCAGGGGCTTGACAAAGTACGCCCTCTTTCGTATAATCATTTTCATGTCGCTTTTGCGTGGCCACGGTTAAGCGGACAAAATTTTTTATCACAGGAGGCTTTTAATGATGAAAGCAAGTAAAAATTTTATTAACAACCCCCTGCCCAACGTGGCAACCAAAACCGATTATAAGGCGCAGGCTGCCTTAACGCAGCAATTAGTTACCGCCGCACAAAACGGCGATAAAGCTGCTTTGGAACAACTTTGCATTTTTTATGAGCCGCTTTTCCGCCGCGAGATGAAACGCGAGATTTTTTATAAAGGCTTAGGCTATGAGGAAGGCTTGAGCTTAGCACGTTTAAAATTTATAGAGTTAGTGTTAAACTACAACGGTGCAGATTTTACGCACTTTGCCGGTTATGTTAGATGCAGAATTCATTACGCTTTATATGATGCAATGCGCAAAATTTGGAAGGAAGAAGAAAACACCGCCCCCTTGCCCGCCGGTGACGATGCGGATTTGCCGGCGCTTGCAGATAACATTATTGAGCGCGAGGAACTTGCCATTTTGCTGAAACTCGCGCTTAAAAAACTTACAGAAAAACAAAGAAACACCATTAAAGCCCTGTACTTTGATGGTTACAGCGGCAAGGAAATTGCCACCAAATTAAAAATAACGCCTGCTATGGTTTCCAAGCACCATAAGCAGGCGTTAAAAAATTTACGAAGTAATATTGCGTAAAAAAAGAGAGTAATGCACTTTGCTGTGCATTACTCTCTTTTTTATTTTTTCTTTTTGCCAAGGTAAGCGGCTTTGATTTCAGGATTTTCCAAAAGTTCGGCTCCGGTGCCGCTCATGGTAATTTTACCTGTTTCAAGCACGTAGGCACGGTGGGCAACTTTCAGCGCCATATTGGCGTTCTGTTCAATCAAAAGTATCGTCATGCCTTTGGAATTGATGTACTGAATAATGTTGAAAATATCTTTAATAATCAGCGGCGCAAGGCCAAGCGAAGGTTCGTCCATCATCAAAAGTTCCGGACGCGACAACAGCGCCCTGCCAACCGCCAGCATCTGCTGCTCGCCGCCGGAAAGCGTACCGGCCATCTGCCAGCTGCGCTCCTGCAAACGCGGGAACATTTCATATACCCAGTCGATATCCTTTTGAATACCTTCTTTATCGCTGCGCATATATGCGCCTATCTGCAAATTCTCCAGCACTGTAAGGTTAGGGAATATGCGGCGCCCTTCCGGCACCAGCGTTAAACCTTTTTTTACAATCTGCTGTGAATTAAGCCCCGTAATATTATCGCCGTTATAAACTATCTGCCCGCTTTTAGGCTTTACAAGGCCGACAACGCTGCGCAGCAGCGTGCTTTTGCCTGCACCGTTGGCACCGATAAGGGTAACAATCTGCCCTTTGGGCACTTCAAGCGAAATTCCCTTTAAGGCTTCAATGCCTCCGTAGGATACGACAAGATTTTCTACTTTAAGCATCTTCATCCACCCCCAGGTAAGCATCTATAACCCTCTGGTTATTTTGAATTTCATCAGGCGTGCCTTCGGCAATGGTCATGCCGAATTCCAGCACATAAATGCGGTCGGAAATTTCCATAACCAAATCCATATGATGTTCAATCATAAATACCGTTAAATTGTATTCTTTATGAATCTGGCGGATAAATTCCGTAAGTTCTTCCGTTTCCTTCGGGTTCATACCGGCCGCAGGCTCATCAAGCAGTAACAGGCGCGGCCCGGTTGCCAGTGCGCGCACAATTTCCAGACGGCGCTGCTGGCCGTAAGGCAGGCTCGAAGCCTTTTCGTTGCGCAAATCCCACAAGCCTACTTCCTGCAAAAGTTTTTCGGTATTGCGGTGCATTTGTTTGGCTTCTTTCATGTACCACGGCAGATGCAGTGTTGCCGAAAGAAAATCTGATTTTAAATGCAGATGGTTTGCAATCAGAACATTTTCATAAACCGTTAAATCTTTAAAAAGCCTTATATTCTGGAAAGTACGGGCAATGCCAAGTTTGGCAATTTCACTCGGGCGCTGGCCGGTAATATCAATATCCTGCCCCTGCACATCGGTGTAAATAACTTTGCCTTCGGTAGGCGTATAAACGCCGGTAATCATGTTAAAGGCCGTTGTTTTGCCGGCACCGTTAGGGCCAATCAAAGCAATAATTTCATGGTCATTAATTTCTATGTTCAGTTTATAAACAGCGGTTACGCCGCCGAACTGCATTGTAATATCATTGGTTTTTAAAATCATTGCGCAGCCCCTTTCCGCTTAATAAAGCCAAGAGGATTTTTTACAAAATTAATAGCCTTCTGCCAGGAAAATTCCCGCGTGCCCATAATGCCGTGGCGCCAGAACAGTACGCATACCATTAAGAGTACGGAGAAGATAACCATACGGAAGCCCGGACGGAACAGCGGAATATCCATGCCGAACAGCATCAGCGGTTCATCGAAGAAACGCAGGTATTCCAGCCCTGCCGTTACGATAATGGCGCCAATTGCGCTGCCGGTAATGCTGCCCATGCCGCCAAGCACGATAATCAGCAAAAAGTTATAAGTAAGCGTAAAGAGGAAGTTTTTCGGGTCAACCGTGCCTAAAAGCGCACCGTACAAACCGCCGCCAATACCTGCAAAAAACGCGCTTACCATAAAGGCAAGGTTTTTATGCCAGAACAAATTAATGCCCATTGCTTCAGCAGCAATTTCGTCTTCGCGGATGGCTTTAAAAGCCCTGCCGTAAGAGGAATTAACCAAAAGCGTAATAAATACAAAGCTGATAAGCGTTACAAGGAAGATATAGCGCACATCGTTCAGCGGCGGAATATCCTTAATGCCCAGCGCACCGTTGGTAATGCTCTGCGCGTTGGTAATCCAGATACGGATTATTTCAGAAAAGCCGAGCGTTGTTACTGCAAGGTAGTCGCCGCGCAAACGCAGCACCGGCGTACCAATCATAAACGCAAACAGCGCGGCAAGCACGCCGCCCAAAAGCAGCGCCGCCCACAGCGGCAGTTCTATATCCGCAATAAGCGGATTCATCGGCACGGCGTAGAAAACATTTTCCCTGAATTCCACAGGTACGGTAAAAATACCTACCGTGTAAGCGCCAATGGCCATAAAACCTGCCTGCCCCAACGAAAACTGACCAACAAAGCCGTTGGTTAAGTTCATGGAAAGGCCGATAATGGCATAAACAAGGCACAAATTAACTATTCTGCGGATATAAGAGTCCATTTCCTCCTGTACGAAAAACGCAAGCCCGAAAAGGACAATTATGCCGGCTATGGTTAACAAAGCATCTCTTTTTCTCGTCATAATTACACCTTCTCCGTTGTTTTTTCGCCCAAAAGGCCAGTAGGTTTATAAAACAGAATAACAATAAGCACAATAAAAGCAAAGGCATCACGGTAGCCGCTTAAATCCGGGAAGAAAGCGACAATTAAAATTTCGCCAAGGCCCAGAATAAAGCCGCCCAGCACCGCGCCCTTAATATTGCCTATGCCGCCGATAACGGCCGCAATAAAGCATTTCAGGCCGGGCATAACGCCCATCATCGGCGTAATGCCGGGATAGCGGATGCCGTACATGATAGCGCCGATTGCTGCCAGCGCCGAACCTATAATAAAGGTAACGGAAATAACATTATCAATATTAATGCCCATTACTCTGGCAATTTCGTAATCTTTGGAAACCGCACGCATGGCCATGCCGGTTTTGGTATGGTTTACAATGTGCAGCAGCACTACAAGGCTGAGAACAGTTACAACAGGAATTACAAGGCAGATTGCCTGAATTTCTATGCCGCCGACGCTAATGTTCTGCGACAGGAGCGGCACATCCGGAAAACGCATCGGGCGTCCGCTGAAAAGATAGTTGGCAAGGTTTTCCAGCAAAAACGATGCGCCGATAGCGGAAATTAAAATAGAATTTTTAGGCGCTTCACGGAGCGGGCGGTAAGCACTGCGCTCTATTAACACACCAAGCAGCGCCGTCATAATAATTGTTATGATAAAAGTAAAATACCACGGAATATGAAAAGCCGTAATTCCGAAAAAAGCAAAATAACATGCCATCATTACAATGTCGCCATGGGCAAAGTTAATCATCAGCAAAATGCCGTATACCATTGTATAGCCTATTGCTATCAATGCGTACAGGCTGCCGAGCGATATTCCGTTAACCATGTGCTGCGCAAAGCTCAGCGCCGACATGTTGGCAATAGCGTCAAAAAACTCCATAAGGGCACCTCATAACCAAAAAACTGCTCCCTTCCCTCAAAGGAAGGGAGCACCTTTTACTTAAATTTTAAATCACTTAGCTTCTACGTAATCTTTAAAGGTAAATTTGCCGTCTTTAACGGTTTTAATAACAACGCCTTTAATCGGGTCGCCGTTTTCATCAAGCGTGGTCATGCCGGTTACACATTCAAGGTCTTTGGTTGCGGCAATCGCATCGCGGATTTTAACGGTATCGGTTGCAGTACCTGCTTTTTCAATGCCGCTTACGGCAATCAGGTAAGCATCGTAAGCCATTGCGGTTAAAGCGGAAGGTTCGCCGTTGTATTCTTTAGTGTAAGCATCAAGGAATTTCTTAGCTTCTTCGGTGCTTGCTTTTTCGCGGTCAAACGCGGTGGAAAGTGCTACGCCTTCAACATCTTTGCCGCCTACATCAATAAATTCCTGAGTTTCCCAGGTATCGCCGCCCATGAACTGTGCGTCAATGCCAAGCTGGCGTGCCTGTTTAACCAAAAGTGCAGATTCGGTGAAGTTGCCGGGTGCAAATACTGCGTCCGGGTTCAGAGCTTTAATGTTGGTTAAAATAGCGGTAAAGTCTTTATCGCCGGTCTGATAGTTGGCAACATCAACAATGCTGTTTTCGTCGCCGGTCAGTTTAACAAACTCTTCGCGGAAGAATTTTGCAAGGCCTACAGAGTAGTCATTGGAAACTTCCTGTACAATGGCAACTTTCTTAAAGCCGTTCTGGTGTGCATATTCTGCCATTACCTTGCCCTGGAACGGGTCGATAAAGCATGCACGGAAGTAATAATCGTTGTTTGCGGTTACCTGCGGGTTGGTGCAGCTTGTGCCAACAGCAGGAACTTTGTTTTCTTTAACTATATTGCCGGCAGCCATAGAAAGGGAAGAACCGTAAGAACCTACCAGCACGCTTACTTTATCCTTTTCAATAAGGCGTGCCGCAACGGATGCAGCTTCTGCTTTATCGGATTTGTTGTCAGCTACAACCAGTTCAACTTTTTTGCCCAAAACTTCGGGATGCAGTTGATTTGCAAGTTTAATGCCGCGCAGTTCCAGTTCGCCGCCGGCGGCATTATCGCCTGTCAGCGGAAGAAATACGCCTACTTTTACTACATTCTGGTCGGCAGCTTTTTCTTCGCCGCCGCAGCCGGTAAACAGGCCCATAGCCAAAGCCGAAACAGCCATAACGGATAATAATTTCTTGAATTTCACTTTGCATCTACCCTTTCTTTACTGCTTTTACAGTTTTGTAACTAACTTGTGTAAAATTATAACACCAAAGTGCACTTGTGACAAGATTGTAAAGTCGCCGTAAATTTTAACAGTATTTTGTTTTTATTTTGACATTTTTTGTAAATTTGTTGCGGCAGTGCCGTGGATATTTTCCAATTTCTTTTATTTTTGTTTTTATAAGATGTACTTTAAAGAAAAGTCCTTTCGGACACGTCCACTGTTAAAAGACATCCAATGAAAGAATTTTCTAAAAAATTTTTATGTATACACGAATACAATCCAAATTAAGTATAATTTTTTACAGTTTCGGGTAAAAACATAACTATATATGTTATACTTTAAGAAAAGCAGCAGCAAAAATAGCATAATATTATACAAAGAAAAGAAAGCACTGCCGGAAAACCGGCAAGAAACTCAATGCAAAGGATGCAGAAACCATGAAAGTAATTGATTTAACGCATACAATTACAGAAAAAATGCCTGTTTTTCCCGGTACGGAACAGCCGCAGTTAATAACAGTTAACAACTATGATGAAAACGGATTCAGGGAAACACTTTTAAAAATAACAACGCATACCGGCACACATATCGACCCGCCTGCGCATATTTACAGCGAAAAAGCAACTCTTGACACCATGCCGCCGGAACAATTTATCGGTAAAGCGCTGGTGATAGACTGCCGCAGCATAAAACCCGGCGGCCACATTACCTTGCAGCACATAACGGCTTACGGCACTAAAGCAAAAGCCGCAGATTTTTTACTGTTCAACCTTGGCTGGGATAAATATTGGGGTACCGAAACCTATTTGGGGCAGTATCCCTGCCTGAATGATGAAGCCATTAACTTTATTTTGGAAGGCAGTTACAAAGGCATTGGCTTTGATGTAATGGGTATTGACCCTATTGATGACGAAAATTTAACGCTGCATAAAAAATTGTTTAAAAACAAACAGATTGTAAATATTGAAAACCTTACAAATTTAGATTTATGCGGCAGCGATTTATTTTGGTTCAGCTGTTTTCCTCTGAAAATAACAAACAGCGATGGTTCGCCTGTCCGCGCCGTCGCCTGGTTTGAAGAATAAAATTTTAATTATACATAATTTGCCTGATATTAATTGCATAAGTAAAGGTGGGCATGTACGCAAAAAGCGCAAACTGATTTATCAGTTTGCGCTTTTAATTTTATTGCAGTGAATTAGCGTAATTTACCGCACTGACGGCATTGGGCGCGTAGCAATCTGCACCGATGCTGTCGGCATAATCCTGCGTGAGCACTGCACCGCCAACGATAATTTTAAAATCGCCCGCCGCGCGCAGCGCTTTAATGGTTTCTTCCATAGCACCAACAGTTGTCGTCATAAGCGCCGAAAGGCCAACCACGCTTACTTTATTCTGCACTGCAGTTTCTGCAATTTTTTCAGGCGGCACGTCCTTGCCAAGGTCAATAACCTGATAGCCGTAGTTTTCAAACAGTACTTTAACAATATTTTTGCCAATGTCGTGAATATCGCCTTTAACGGTGGCCAGAATTACTTTTATGCCTTTGCTCTGGCGGCCGCCTTCTGCTGCCATTTTATCACGGATAACGTTAAAGGCCGCTTTGGCTGCTTCCGCACTCATTAAAAGCTGCGGCAAAAAGATTCTGCGTTCTTCAAAACCTTTGCCAACATAATCAAGCGCAGGTATCATTTCGGCATTAATAATATCAAGCGGCTGCTTTCCGGCAAGCTGTTCTTTAACTGCTTTTTCGCTCTGCTCACGCAGGCCTTTAACAATGGCTTCGTATAATGTATATTCAGCAGTCTGCACCGGCTGCTGCTTTGCCTGGGCTGCACCTGCAAACATAGCTACATATTCTTTGCAGCCTTCGTCCAATCCGCTGAGTGCGCCAAAAGCATAATAAGCATTCATCATGGCTTCGCTTTGCGGATTGATAATGGCACAGCTTAACCCGGCCTGCATTGCCAGTACAAAAAATGCGCTGTTTACGGCATCACGCGCCGGCAGGCCAAAGGAAATATTCGAAACGCCCATAACGGTTTTTATGCCGCGTTTTTTCAGTTCACTCAGCACCTGCAAATCAATATTGGCATTATCGCTGCCGGTGCTAATCGTAAGCGCCAGCGGGTCTACAATAATATTGCGTTTTTCAATGCCATATTCCGCCGCACGCGCAATAATTTTTTCGGCAATGGCAATACGCCCTTCTGCAGTCTGCGGTATGCCGCTGTCGTCCAAAGTAAGCGCAACAACTGCAGCGCCGTATTTTTTTACAAGCGGCAAAACTTTTTTAAGGCTTTCTTCTTTTCCGCATACGGAATTCAGCAGCGGTTTGCCGTTATAAAGGCGCAGGCTGCGCGCCATAGCTTCATAGTTGGATGTATCAATCTGCAACGGCACGCTGGTTATTGCCTGCAAGCGCTGTACTGCTTCCGCACTTACAGCTGCTTCGTCAATTCCGGGCACGCCCACGTTAACATCCAATATTCCGGCGCCGCGGTCAATTTGTTCCAGCCCCAGGCGGCAAATATAATCATAATCGCCGTTTAAAATGGCCTGTTTTAAGCGTGGTTTGCCTGTTGGGTTAATGCGCTCGCCAATTATTACCGGCTTTTGCCCGATAACAACTGCACTGCCGTAAGCGGCAACCGCCGTTAAATCGCAGCTGCGCTGCCTGGAAACTACATTACGGCATTTATTTACCAGTGCAGCGATATGCGCAGGCGTTGTGCCGCAGCAGCCGCCCATGATTGCAAGGCAGCCGTCCTGTGCCATTTCGTACATCAGCTGCGCAAATTCTTCCGCATCAACATCAAAAACAGTTTTGCCGTTTACTTCTTTGGGCAGCCCGGCATTTGGGTTCAGCACAGCAGGCAGCGGCGTTGCCGCAAGCAGCTGCGGCAAAAGTTTCTGCATCTGCGCAGGGCCGAGCCCGCAGTTAAAGCCAACAGCGTCAGCACCAAGGCCTTCCAGCATAACAGCCGTCGCTGTAATATCGCCGCCGGTTAAAAGTTTGCCGCCTTCGTCAAGCGTCATTGTTGCAA
>ENA-OPEC01000848-OPEC01000848.1-human-gut-metagenome-genome-assembly--contig:-NODE-848-length-24404-cov-6.653702_pt1 | contig 24404 bp, 10 predicted proteins | sample MGYA00241622_ERZ501507 | MGnify/ENA primary metagenome ERZ501507 (study PRJEB25962, sample SAMEA2042582) | human gut metagenome | biome: human gut; feature: human-associated habitat; material: faeces... | reverse complement strand
ATTAGTGGAAACAACAAGGATTGGTGCAACGGGAGGGGCAAGCCCGCTCCCCTACAAAAAGTGGGTGGGATAATGCGGATGCGAAACCAACAGAGCGTTCATTAATAGGCAAGGGTGGTGGTGCGGAGCGGTGGGGTAGTGCTTGGTGATATATTTCACCTGACCGGTGGGTGTAGGGTGCGGTTTTTTGTATTATGAGCCGCATTTATGACCGTTTGCGCCGTTATAACAACCGTTCGTGCCAAAAAGTTGAAAATTAAAAGCGAATGAGTTATGATATAATTATAAAATTATAAGGGGGAGAGGTATGCTCATCTGCGTTTACGATACCGCAAACGAGGCGGAGATACTGAAAGCGAAAATAACACAGATCGCAACGGCGGCATATCGACGAATTGCCTACAGGGTATGTCAGAGGTATGAGAGCTTTGTGACGGAGTGTAAGACGGCTGACCTTATAATCGTGCTTGCCGACGGAGCGGACGGTATGGAGGGCGTTATTGCGGCGAAGAATGCCGACAGGGATACGCCTGTAATATGGCTGTCGGACGATGAGGGATTCGGGGCGCAGTCATACAGGCTTGGCTGTACCTATTTCCACAAGAAGCCGATACCGCTTGAAAAGCTGAAGGAGGCACTGCATAAGTGCAGGTGCATGGCATAAGCACGGGTAAATCTACAGGAGGAAAAACATGAAGAAAAAATTTGTACGGCTCATAAGTGCGGTGCTGTCTGCGGCAATGACGCTGACGGCTGTACCGTTATCGGCATTTGCCGAGGGCGAGGAGCATACGCATGACGGCGAGAGCAATGTCATCACGACACCGCTTGATTTCAGAGAAAAGACGGCGGACGAAAACGGTGTCGGCTGGAGCTGGGATTATGACACAAAGACGCTGACGCTTGACGAAGTGAACATTCAGGCGACAACAGACAGTATGAGCGTCGTAACAGTCCCCGACGGTACGGAGATAGTGCTGAACGGTAACAATACTATCGTACAGACGGACACCGGCGACAGCTATACATACATTCTCAGTGCCGTAAATACGAATGATGTTAACTGTGACGGCACTATGACGATCAGCGGCGAAGGTGTGCTGAATGCAGAGAACCGCTCTACAGACAGTATGGCACGCTCTCTCGGCGGATCAATAATCATTAACGGCGGTACTGTAAACGCAACAGGTAAAGTAGTTGCAGAGTCGCTTGAGATACATAATGACGGCGCACTGAACGCCGAAGCGTCAGCTGTATCTAATGACGGTGCGGCTGTCGGTGTCAAGCGTGGCATTACTGTTGACGGCAACGGCAGTCTTACAGCCGTTGGCGGTGCTGTAGAAAATGAATATGCCAATAACGGCGCAATATTGCTTAACAGTAATTTCGGGGACAAAATTTCCGTCAGCGGAAACGGCAGTATTACTGTGCCTGAAGGCAATGCAGCAAAAGTCGGAATATACTACGACGGAAACAAAAGCATAGATGCCGAAATAAGCGGCGGTAAGGTCACTGCTTATGGTACTAAGTGTGGCATTTACAAAGTAAACCTTATAATGAGCGGTACAGGCTCAGTTTACGCTACCGGCGGTACATACGGTATCGGTCAAACTGTACCGACAATAGACGAGGACGAATTTGTAGTAAAGGGTTCGACTGAGTTCAAGGCTGAGGAAAGCTCAGTGACAGCCAATGCCGAGTTTAACAGCGGCTATTATGAGATTGGCGGAGCGGACGCTAAGACGGTAGTTATAAAGCCTGATACTTCTCCCCGTATAATACTCGGAAACCAAATCGGAATATTCAAGACTGAAGAGTATGAAATAATTGAAGACATGGACATGACTGATATCAAGCTCAAGGGTACGGTTTACTTTGATATTACTCTGAAGAATATGAGCGATGAAGAGTTTGCAGACGCAAGAGGCTATTTCGGCGGCGATGAACCCGATTTATCAGCAAGCATAATCAAGACCGATTACGGCTGGGTGTGCATGGTCTGCGATACCGAGTTTTCGACTACATACGACACTGATAATACTCTTACAATAAAGTGCGGAGATATTGTATCCAATACCGTTCAGGTAAAGTCGAATGCAAACCGTTTCAACAAGGTTACACAGGGTGACAACACAAACAGAACGGTTTTCTATACAAACACTTCGCAGGAAGAGAAGGACAATTACAAGCTTGTAAGCACCTATACGGTTGACAGTGAAAGCATAAGCTATAACTGGTACAGTACGAACAGTGCATATAGTGCAGATGAGCTCGGTGCGGCAGTATCCGGAACTGGCGGCGAATTCAAGCTTGCGGATAATATTCCTGCCGGAAATTATGTTCTGTATTGCGATATAACCTATTCAGACGGTGACAGCACAGAAACTGTTACAGAAAAATTTACATTTACATATAAAGAATGTGCACATGAAAACGGTTATTCCGACGGTAAATGCACAAACTGCGGAGCGTTATGTGATCACAGCAATATTGATATTAACACGGGTAAGTGTAACGAGTGTGAGCGTCAGTTTGTTGCTACAATCAGCACAGACGGCAGTGCGCCGACAGGCTATGACACGCTCGCAGACTGCCTTAACAGCATTACTGCCGATACCGGAAACTATGTTAAGATCTATCAGGATATCGGCGATACATCGGCAACTGCAACTTTAGATACTATAGATGTAAAACACAATGTTATGATCGACCTTAACGGTCACAAGCTGAACAATATCAAGCTTGGGGTCAACAAACTTGGGGTCAACAAAGACGTCACGCTTACATTAACCGGCACAGCGGGCAGTTATGTTACGCAGGTGTATGTTCGCAAAGGCGGCGGATCATTCATAATTGACAGCGAAGCAAATGTAGAATTTAATACAATTTTTGTTGAGGACAGTGCACGGCTTGCTGTAAACGACGGCGCAAAAGTAACTACAGAGCAGTTGACTGTGATAGCATCCGTGAATGATGACGGAACTACAACGACATCTGTAAAGCTCGCTACGGGAATGAAGTTAGGTGGGCTGACATATCATCGCCAAAACAATTCCGGCGCTCTGAAATTAGGCAATCTTCTTGATGTTACCCGGCAGGCACTGCGACGTGAAGATAACGGCAATTATCTTGATCTTTATAAAGAATATGGAAGTATGGGTTATTCCGTTGCGCTTACTGTTGTTGAGCATACTGACGCTGACCACAAATACAGCGATGGAACAGGCAAGTGCGAGGAGTGCGGAAAGCCCTGCGAGCATGGCGGTGATATAAACACGGACACCGGCATCTGCTCAATCTGCGGTGCGGTTGTGTCTGTCGCACTCTATACAGACAAGAACGGAAGCTTAAAGTATGTAGATACCGATGAGCTTGACTCTTTACTGAATGAATACAACGGAAGCGGTACGATAAAGCTGTTTAAGGATTATTCTAAACCAAGCGCTCAGTATGACTTATACGGAGAACTTACAATTGACTTAAACGGACGCAGATTAAATATCCGGAGTATTACTCCTTGCAAAAGCGGAAAGCTTACGATCAAAAACAGCGGCAATCCGGTTATGCTCGGTTGTAATGTATATCCGACAAACGACGCTTCATACGCCGGCGGTACGCTTATAATAGACGGCGATGTAGTTTTAGACACTTCGATCTATGTATATGATTCGAGTACGGTTATACTGAAAGACGGTACATATACTGCCGGACTTTACGCAAGGGACAGCAAGACATTATATGATATGCTCGGAGAGGGTAAGGCTTTCTTCAAGGCTGACGGAACCCTTTTCAATGCAAACGTTAAGGAAATATCAAGCAGTGAAACGCTGACAGTCAAAGACCACAGCCATACCTATGTTGACGGCGAGTGCGGCTGCGGATATGTTTGCCCTCACAGCGATGTTAACAGCGAAACGGGCAAGTGTACAGAGTGTGAATATCAGTATGCGGCTGTTATCGTAAAGGACGGGGCTGTAGCTTCTGTTTATGAAGAAAATGAGATGGGAGCGGCTTTTGAAGCGGCTGACAGTGACGCAAACACCGGCTGTACATTAAAAGTATACAAGAATTATACAGGCAGCTATACAACACTCAGCGGTAAGTTCACGCTGTGGATCGCTGAGGCTGCCAATGTAGGTACGTTAACTGTTTCGGGAGATATAACCGTTACGGGATCGGGAAAAAATAATCGTATTTATGGCGATTTCAATGTAGCGGCCGGCGGTAAGCTGACATTTGACGAAAAATGCGGCGCTATGGGAACTGTGTCGGTAGGTGCAGGTACATTTGACTGCTATAGTACATTTTCTATAACCCTCAATATAAACGATGCAAGCAGTGACGTAATTCTTCACGGCGGAGCTTTCAAAACAATATGCTATAACGGCGGCGGGGACAGAGCAAACGCAGAAATACTGACTTTGTTGGCTGAGAACCGTATGTTTATGAAGTCTCCCAATCCTGAGCCGATAGACGGCTCAAAAACACTGTTGAAAGACGGTTTTGCAACACCTGTTATTGTAATACCACATGAAGGTCACAGTTACGACAGCACAACGGGTAAGTGTACGATTTGCGGTAAGCGGTGCGGTCATACGGATGTTGACAGCAAAACGGGTGTATGCTCTGTCTGCGAGTATCAGCTTACTGCGGGCATTTCGGGCGTGGGAACAGCGAAGTATTTCGATAATATAGACAACGCTTTTACTGCGGCGTTATCGGAGGTAAACAGCGGCTGTACGCTGACATTGTATAAGAACTGCGAGATCACACAGAACGTAGAAATCGGCAATACAAAGGTTACTGTCGATGTGAACGGATATTCACTCGTCGGAGATAAACATATCGTTGTAAATAGCGATGGTGTGCTGTACCTTAAGGACAGCAGGAAAAGCACCAACAGCGGATACGTAAACGCACCTTTAAATGTAAACGGCGGTACGTTTATAAACGGTACTGCGGTCGGCAGCAGTTCAGCCGCAGATGTAGAAGCTATAACCATTATCAGTGCTAAGCGTGTCGAAATATACGGCGGCGTATTTGGAAATGTTTACATTTCAAACGCAAGCGGTGTAGCTTTATACGGCGGAAAGTACAACACCATCTGTGGCGAGGATAGCAACAGCACACCTGTAAACGATCTGCTTGCAAAGGGTTATGCATTTGCGACCGTACAAGAATTCACAACTCTCCCCGAAAGTATAGTTGACGGCAGTGCGAAGACGATCGGCGACGGACTTACAAATGTCATGGTTGTAGCGCATGAGCATAGATACAACGTGGAAACGGGCAAGTGTCCGTGCGGCGTTTGTGCGCTTGCTATATTTACCGAGACAACACAAAGCTCTGAAACTTATACATTTATTGAAAGCGAAACACAGTTTAAAAATATTGCGGAAAATGAGGCTGACGGTGTATTAAAGCTGACCGGCGATGTAGATTGTATTGTTAAGGGCATAATAATAAACGGCAATAAAACGATCGACATGAACGGTCATACGCTGAATGTTTCGGTCGGTACCGAGGAAATAAGCGCAGTAGCGGTTTACGGAAATGTAACCTTTGAAAACAGCGGAAGCAGCCGTGCAGTTATAAACGCCACCGGCGTTTATTCCTATGGAATGGTAACTGTAAACGGAGATATTGAATTCGATACTTTTGCAACATTTGAAGACGGCGACGCTTTGATCAATGCCGGAGTATTCAAGAGCATTTATGTTCAGGGAAGAAGTGTAATTGAAATACTGGGTAGCGGTAAGGCGCTTGCAAGTGAAAGCGGAGAAATACTGAATGCAAGCGTACAACAAATATACAAAGCAGGCGATAATATATTTGTTACGGCTCACCCGAAGCATACATACGATGATCACGGCAACTGCGCTTGCGGATATAAGTGTCTGCATGACGGCGAGGGTCAGGTAAATGAAGACAGCGCCAACAAGGTGTGCAGTGAGTGCGGTGCGAAAATTTACGCAAAGGTAACTACTGCCGACGGAAAGGTAAAGTATTTCGACGACATAACCGAGGGCTTACGGTATGCGGATAAGGCTGAAAACAAGGGCTGTGTTTTCACTCTTGTAACAAGCGGTGAGATCAAGAGCGAGGTTACGCTGTCAAACGGTCAGTTTACTATTACCACAAGTAATTATGGTACTATCTATGATTACAATCAGACAATAACTATTGACGGTGCAGATGTTATTGCTGAAGGTTATATGTTCATCAAGTGCAAGGTTAATGTGAAGAGCGGATCTCTTACATTACCTGAGGGCTCAAGCGCCGGATTTGATAGTATTGCTATATCAGGCGGTACCGTAACTGTCAGCGAAGGCGTCAATGCTGACAGTTATGTGGGTGCTGATAATTTATTTGTAAGCGAAGACGCAACTGACGCAAAGCTTACTATAGGCGGCGGTACTTACGGCAATGTCTATCTCGGACAGTTTAAATTAAAGGACGTAATCGCAAGCGGTGTGCGTGTGATAAGCTACGACAATCCGACAGATCCGACTGCGGAGAAAACAGCAACGGCTTTATTATACAGCGATATAGCCGAAAAAAATAATTTTGACTCCGAAAACGGAACTGTAAGCTATTATCTGGTCACAAAGTGCGAGCATAAGAATGAGGACGGCAGTTATGCCTTTAATGACGGCGTATGCAAATACTGTAACTCTGAGTTTGCCGCAAGCGTAAGCTATACAGACGGCGGCGAAAAGACAGAACTGTTCGGTGATATTTATGACGCTTTTGATAAGGCTAATGAGATAGGTACGGCTACAATAACGCTGTATAAGGATATTACAGACAGCGAACGTACACAGGACGTTACCGTTACGGGCAATGTAACGATTGCACTGAACGGTAAAACACTGGGTGGTCGTTATGGCATAGTGCGTATATCGGTATCTGACGGTGGCACGCTTACTGTAAACGGCGATGGCGATATGGATACACCTATTTACGTTAATGAAAACTCAAAATTAGTCATTAACGGCGGTGGATGCTTCAATTCTGTGTCAGTTAAAAAAGGAGGCAACGCAGAAATAGGCGGCGGCACTATACGAGGTCTGTCCGTTCGCGGTAACGTAAAACTCAGCGGCGGTAAATTCAACGACATCGAGATATTTAACGGCAATCTTGAATCTGTACTGGCTGACGGTTATGCTTATAAAGTGGACGGCGGTGCATGGCTTTCAATTGCAGAACGTGCAGAGAGCGTTTATAGCAGTTTGAATAACAACGATAAACCGTTGAGTGTAGAAGAAGCGCCGATAAAGAGCGCAAGTATTGCGTGGGTAGGCGAAGAAGCGCCTGTTATATACCGTAACGGAGAGAAATATTTATACGTCGATATTACATACGAATTGGCGGTCGGTTCAAGGGGTGCAACCTATTCGGATTTTGTAAACGGCAATAATCGCATTAAAGATTATAATTTGTACAATAAATATATGGTACACTGTTATGAAATCGGTAAGCTTGCGGCTAAAGACGGCGAGGTTGAATATTACATTGTACTTAAGTGCAACGGATACGAATATAAGTCGAATGTGCTTAAGCTTACACTTGCGACCTGCTCACACCCGAAGGATAGCTTTTCATACGAAAACGACGGTTTTGTAATCTGCGGTATATGTGATGCATTGATAGAAGCCGAGGTAGTAGATGCTGACGGCAAGTCGTTAGGCTATGCGGATATAGAGAGTGCCATAAAGCTGGCACAGGAGAACGAGGGCAGCACTGTAAAGCTGATGTCGGAAGGAGTATCTGAGTCCGTTACCGTGACAGGCGGCAGGTTTACTGTTGACTTTAACGGTAAGAAGGTATTTTATCAGTTCGATGTCAACGGCGGTGACGTGACTTTCACTTCTTCGGTAAAACAAGCCGATGTAGAAACTCTGATAAGCGGAATCACAGTTAACGGAACTGACGCTGAGGTTACAATTGACGGTAAAATCAAGCTGGGAAGTGTAACATTAACAAGCGGTGCGCTTGCAGTAAACAGTGCCGAGAGTTATATTAAAGAACTGTCAATAAATGGCGGAAAGACTGTTGTAAACGGTGCAAATATTGATGCACTGAAAGCTAACGGCGGAGACACGGTCATCAATGATGTTAATGCCGATTCTTTAAGCGTGAATATCAACGGGTCCGGTAGCATCTCTATCGTAACCGGCGAGTTCGGTAGCACCACTTGCAAAACAGACAGCGGTTATACTTTAGGTATGGCAATTGCGAGTGGAAGCGTAGTTTCGGCCGATAGTATGAATGGCATTACTGTTTACACATACGAAGCTATTCAGACCATGACAAAAACCGATAGAATTTTTGTTGAAAAGTGCGTTCATAAGGACGGAAGCGGCAGTTATGTGCTTGACGGTAATCCCTGTCCTTACTGCAATGAGGAAATTGTTGCAACTGTAAGCTATACGGCTGACGGCGGCGAAATGACAGATCTGTTCAGCGATATTTATGACGCTTTTGCCAAGGCTAATGAGGCAGAAAAGGCTACTGTAACGCTGTATAAGGATATCACGGACGATATTACAGATACGATAGCTGTTACAGGCAATGTTACGCTTGAACTTAACGGTAAAAAGCTCTCAACTTCCGGTTTTGATCCCTACTATGCCATAGAAGTGAAGAGCGGTAAGCTGACCGTTAACGGCAGTGGTACAATAAAATGTGTTGTCGTTCGCAACGGCGGCGATGCGGAAATCAACGGTGGTATTTTCTCTGACTTCAGAATTGAAGACGGCGGTAACGCTGTAATTAATGGCGGCAAATTCAACAGCATAAAGGTTTCAGGCGAAGGCAGAAACGTAGGACAGCTTCTTGCGGACGGCTATGCCTATTGGAGTTTTATCGATTCCGGCATCTGGTCTACTATTGCAGAGCGTGAAAAGCAGGATATAGCTAATGTAGAAGTAAAGGAAGCGCCGATAAAGAGTGCAACGGCGACAGCAAATAAGACTGTGCTGTACCGCAACGGCGGAGGTGCACGGCAGATCTCATTTAAATTCAATGTTAAGACAAGCGACGGATACACGGTAAGTGATGCCAATAAGGTCACAGTCGGTTTATATGTCGGCGATACCTTAATAAGAGAGAGCGACTTCGGCGGAAATTCATCTACGTTTGCAAATGCAAGTGAAATTTCCAATACTGACGGCACTGTAAAGGCACATCTTGTTATCAAGCTGAACGGATATGAGTATGTGACGAATGATGTCGAGTTTGAAATAGCGACCTGTACGCATCCGTATGGCGCATTAACGACAGACGAGTATGATTACTATTGTTGTTCGTTATGTGATGCCGGCATAAATGCGATACTTGTTAAAACAAACGGCGACAAGGCATGCTATACCGACAATGTGCCCGAAGCATTTGAATCAGCACAGCTTGAGGAGAACAACGGCTGTACATTAGAATTATACAGAGGTGTGAACAGAGACTGTGAGATCACACAGGGCAGCTTTACCGTTTTATTCAAGAAAACGGGAAGTGCATCTGCTGTGATCAAAGTAAGCGGCGGAAATGTCAAGTTCACGGGAGATGACGGCTGTACATTGTCGAAGTATCCGGGAAGCTCTGTGGGATATCTCATAGCTGTAACGGGCGGCACGGTAACGTTTGATAATATAACTATCGACGATGACAGTATCAGCGTAAGCGGCGGCAAGACTGTTATAAACGGCGGTACTTATAATAAGCTGAGCGTCAGCGGAGGTACGGTCACTATAAACAGCGGTACATTCAGCAGCATAGATGTAAGCGCAGAGGGCAAGGCACTGAAAGATCTGCTCGGCGAGAACAAGGCGTTTGCGACAAGCGACGGAAAGCTGTTTGACGCAAGCAAGGTTTCGGAAAGCGATAATTCACTTACGGTAATCGACCACAGCAAGCATGAGTATGACGAAACAGGAAGGTGCGGCTGCGGTTATCAGTGCCCGCATGATGACGTTGATACCAAAGCAGGCGTGTGCAGAGAGTGTAACACAAAGATATACGCTGCAATCACTGTAAAGAGTGAGACCGGAACAACGGTAAAATACTTTACAAAACTTACGGAAGCATTTGAGTTTGCGGCAAAGAACGAAAACAAGGGCTGTACGCTGAAAATGCTCAGAGATTTCTTCGATAGAAATACTGACATTAACGTAAACGGCGGAAAACTTACTGTCGATATGAACGGCTTTGGTGTCTATATCAATAGCTTTAACGGATCCGGAACCCAAATCACTATACGCAGTGACAGTAAGTGTACTTTTGGGGTTGAAAATGGATTTAGCATGGACGGCGGCACTGTTACTTTCTCGGGAGAGGTCAGCGTAGTTTGCCAGAATGTGAAATTAAATGCCACATACTTCTCCTCCTATGTTGAAACGCTGAAAATTGACACGCTGATTTTAGAAGACGGTGTTCTGCTTAAACAGCTGGCAAGTATCACGAATGCTAATATCGCTAATATAGACTGCTCAAGTGAAATTTATCTTTATCAAATTTTAGCGAGCGGCAGCCGTGTCGATTCTCAGCTGTACAGCGCTCTGAAAGCAAACGCTTCGTCAAACTTCGATAACGTAAGAATAATAAGATGCGACCACCCGGACGGTGTGGGCAGAGATAACCGTTGCATATACTGCAATTCATTGATCGCTGCAAGCGTAAGCTATACCGAGAACGGAGCGGAAAAGACAGAATATTTTGTTAAGGAAGATCTGGGAAAGGCGTTTGCCAAGGCAAACAGCGTTGCAAGTGCAACAATAACAATGCTGATGTCTTCCGTTTATGATACAGACTACCTCCCTGTTACAGGTGATGTTACACTTATTGCAAATGGCGATAACGCCATCTTGTATAATACAGTAAAGGTCGCCGATGGCGGTAAGCTGACACTTAGAGGCAACGCCAATATTTTCGCTGTAATTGCCGAGCCGGGCTCCAGGTTGACTGCCGAAGAAGCCACAAGAATCGCATATCTCACCGTAAACGGCGGAGATGTTAAGCTCAGCGGCGGACAATATGATAACATTACGGTAAAAGATGGCAAGATAACAGATATTCTGGCTGACGGCTATGCGTATAAGAAAACAGAGGGCGGTGCATGGCTGACGCTTAAAGAACGTGAGGTGTCGGAAGCAAGCGGTGTTACCGTTGCTAAGGCGCCGATAGTAAAAGCAACGCTTAGCACAGAAATAAACAAGCTGTATCGCAACAGCAACGCAAACCCCACGCTGAAGTTCAACCTTGCTCTTGCTCACGGCTCGAACCTGAACGACTCGTATGTAAGTAAGAGATACGGTATAAACTCCTATGTAAGCGGAGATATAATTTATAGCAGCTTAAGCGCACTTGTAAAGGACGCTAAATTGTCGGCAGACGAAATAATTGATAAGGCAGGCGACAGCGATGTTGCCAAGATATACTTCGTAGTTATTACCGATGACGGCTATGAAATAAAGTCGAACACTGTAAGCATAGACCTTGTTGACTGTGATCATTCTCAGGTGGTCGATCCTACAGCGGACAAGGAAACCGCAGGCAACATTACTACGCCGACATATTGCGAGATATGCGAGAGCAAGTTCAATGCAAAGATAACAAAGGGCGACGATGTCAGGTATTATAACAATCTTGACGAGGCTGCGAAAGACGCTCAGAAGAGCGAAAACGAGGGCTGTACCTTATATCCGCTTTATAACAAGAACGGATACGGCGGTCAGTTAGTCATAACCGAAGGTAACTTCACGCTCAAGTACGCAGTTCGTACAGCGTTCTCACGTCCGATCATCATAAACGGCAAGGCAAAGCTGACGGTTACGGGACGTTGTGCGGTGACAGCGTTTGAGAATCAAGACGCATTCATAGTGCAGGGCGGTGATGTCACATTTGACGGGCTTGCTACAGGCAGCAATGTGACCATAAACGGCGGAAATGTTACAATGGCCTCCAACAATATAAATTGCCTTACTATAAACGGCGGTAATGTATCCATTTCGTCAGGTGGGTTTGCCGAAATCGTAACTACGGTCAGTGATAAGGTGATAGCCGATTATATCGATCCCGGCTTCTGGGTACAGGACAGAGGAACAAAAGAGTGGATAGATATATACAGTCTTAATAAGGCAACGGCATCATCGACAAACGGACTTACGGTACGGTTGTGTCCGATGCAGATAATCAAGCCGATTGATACTGTATATTACACCAACGGTTATTATCCCGACGGTATACCGTCACTTCAAATAAATGCAGAGCCGTGGTATTCAGGCGAGGTCGACGCAAAAGTTGCTTATCAGTGGATCGCCATTGATGAAAACGGCTACGAAACAGTGATAGAGGGCGCTACAGACAGAAAGCTGTCGCTCGAAAATCTCACAACGGGCAGGTACTACTGCCGTCTTACCTACAGCAATGCTACAACGGCGGGAGTTTCGATGAAGTCGGACGTTGTAACGGCTACGATAACCGAATGTGAGCATTCCGGAGGAGAGGCTACCTGCACCGAAAAGGCAAAGTGTGAAATATGCGGTGCGGAGTATGGCGAACCTCTCGGTCACAAGTACATTGAAACGGTTGTTGCTCCGACTTATACAAGCGAAGGCTATACTGTATTTGAATGCACAAGATGTAAGCATAAGTATAACGGAAACTTTGTTCCCGTAAAGCCTATTCCCGACGTGGAAGAAATAGCGGTTGAAAAGACGACATACAATGAAGTCGATATAAGCTGGAAGAATATAAGCGGTGTTGACGGATATTATGTCGAATGCTATGTCGGCAATCAGTGGAAGCAGATCGGCTTCAGCACGGACGGCGACAGAGTAGCGGCAAAGCTGAGCGGTCTTTCTGCAGGCCTTAAATATAAGGTAAGGATAGCGGCTTATGCAGGAAGCTTCACCGGCAAGTTCAGATGTTTCTATGTTGATACTGTTCCTTCTCCCGTATGGAATATAAATACGGTGAAGGCTACCGATGAAACGGTAAGAATAAGCTGGAGCAGAAACACCAGAGCGGACGGCTACAAGGTAGAGTGGTACATTAATAATCAGTGGTCTGTAAAGACTGTTACCGGCAACAATAATATAGCGGCGGTTATAGACGGACTTTGTGCAGGAACACGATATAAAGTAAGGGTAAGCGCATATAAGGGCGACCTTTACAGCCCGTATACATACGGCTATATCGATACGCTCCCGTCAAAAGTTACTGGTATTACGCAGACAGTCACATCTTCTTCGTTTACGCTTAAATGGGATAAGAACGAAAGTGCGGACGGTTATACCGTTCAGTACTATGCAGACGGTAAGTGGAATGAAAAGACGCTCGTCGGCAATAAAAAAACTACCGTTACAATAGGCTCGCTTAAGGGCTACAAAACCTACAAGGTCAGAATAAAGGCTTATAAGGGTGAGCTTGAGAGTGCATTCGACGACATCTATATCACTACCGCTCCGACAAAGGTCGACGGTCTTAAGGTAAAGAGTGCGGTTGACTCAAAGGCGGTTGTTATATGGAATGCGGATGCAACCGCTGACGGATATAACGTAGGATATTATATCGGCGGTAAGTGGGTCGAAAAGGCCATAACCGATAATAAGACAGCAATGGCTGTGCTTGGCGGACTTACACCTTACAGCACATATAAAGTAAGGGTAAGAGCGTATAAGGACAATCTGTACGGCGATTACAGCTATACTACGGTTACTGCAGTGCTTTCACCGGTAACCAATATCAAGGTTGTATCGGCAAAGAGCAACTCGATAACCGTTAAGTGGGGTAAAAACACCAGTGCAGACGGATATAAGGTTGAAATCTACACAGGCGGCAAGTGGGTCAAAAAGACGTTAAAGGGCAGTGCAAATGCTACTGTCACTATTGGCGGACTCAGGGCCGGAAGCGTGTATAAGGTAAGGATTGCGTCTTATAAGGGTGCAAATACAAGCGCTTATACTTATGCGAATGTGAATACAGCCAAATAAGCTGACAGCAAAAAAAGAGAACACCGGGCGACCGGTGTTCTTTTTTGTATATCGGATGCGTTTTTACTATAAGAACAAACTGAGCCGTAAGCAAGAGTGCTTACGGCTTGGTTTGTTTATTGCTTTTTATGATACGCCGTTTTGCTGTCCTGCGGTAAGCAGAATTTTGAAAAGGCGAATCCGGTGCGGCTCACGGCCGCCGCTTACTTGAAGTATCTGTTCAGCAGACCCTCGAAAGCCTTGCCGTGTCTTGCTTCGTCCTTAGCCATCTCGTGAACTGTGTCGTGGATAGCGTCAAGATTCAACTGCTTTGCTCTCTTAGCGAGGTCAAGCTTGCCCTGTGTAGCGCCGTGCTCTGCGGCAACTCTCTTTTCAAGGTTTTCCTTAGTCGATGCACTTACAACATCGCCTAAAAGCTCTGCAAACTTTGCAGCGTGTTCAGCCTCTTCCCAAGCAGCCTTTTCGTAGTAAAGACCTACCTCGGGGTAACCTTCTCTGTGAGCGGCTCTTGCCATAGCGAGATACATACCTACCTCTGTGCATTCGCCCTCGAAGTTTGCCTTTAAGCCTGCAAGAATCTCTTCATCCTCAACTGCCTTTGCAATGCCTACCTTGTGCTCGTCTGCAAACACAAGCTTATCGTTTTCCTTAAGCTCTGTGAACTTGCTGCCGGGAACCTTGCACTGGGGGCAGAACTCGGGAGGTGTATCTCCCTCATGAACGTAACCGCATACCGGACATACCCACTTTTTCATAGTAAATTACCTATCCTTTCATAGTGATAAAATCATTATTTTCTTATTGTTATTAGCGAAATCAGTAACGTTTACTGATTTGTTGGTTTTATTATAACCGATACTTCGGCGTTTGTCAAGAGGTTTTTGAAAATTTTTTTGTAAAAATTAGGTTAGTTAGGACTTACTAAAAAGGATGAGGTTTTGGAAGGGTTGGTGTGGGGCGAGTTGTGATTGTGAACGCTTAGAAGTTTTAGGGATAGAAGTTCTATCAACTTCAATCCCCACCGTCTTGACGGCAGACCGACTTAGTAATTATAAAAGTCGGATATATCGCATAAAAACGCTGTAAAATTAGGCTTGTGCCTTGCCGTCAAGCCACCTCCCCTTTTTCGAGGGGAGGCAAGGGTGATAGCGATTTGCTACATTTTGCGAAACCGGCAAAGTGTTTATAAGCCAAGTTTGGTGTTTGCAGTTTATATGCGGTTGTGATGAATTGTAGGAATATTCGTAGTGGAGTGGGCGGGATAGTGCGGATACAGAATCATATCGGAGAATACAGATGTTAGCATTACGAAAAGTGAGAGGGATAGTGCGGTTTTGGAAGTTTAGGGCGGCTTGGGAGGAGAATTACCGTTTTCAGCCGATTAAATGCCGTTTGTGCCTTTTTCGTTGCAATTGCCGAGAAAAACGATTATAATTAATATGTGAGAATATGGTTATAATTACGGCTAAGAGAAAAGGAGAGCTTATGAGAAAAACAAGCGAAAAGATATTACGGACACTGCTTGCGGCATCGGTGCTTACAACGGCTGTGCTATCGAGCGGCTGCCTTGACGATGAGGAGGAGATTTCCGACGGCACGGCAAGCGACAACAGGCAGACGAGTGACGGCGGTAATTCGGAAGGCAGTGAAAGCAGTGATAATAAATATGACGGAAGTGTTACGGGCAGTCGTGCGTCAAAGCTGACGTTCAGCGGCTCGGACGGGATAAGCATTGCAAGAAAACAGCGTGAAGCCGAAAAACCTATGGGCGAGGACGGCACACAGACGGTATTCGTTTATATGTGCGGAAGCGACCTTGAAAGCGAGAACGGGCTTGCGAGCGGCGACATTGAGGAAATGATCGCAGGGTCACAAAGCGAGAACGTGAAGTTCGTCATTCAGACGGGCGGTGCGGGAGCGTGGGCGGATACATACGGCATCTCTGCGGAAAAGACACAGCGTTATGTTGTAACGGGCGGAGAAATAAGCCTTATCGAAGAAAAAGAGTCTGTCAATATGGGCAAGGAGGATGTGCTTGTCGATTTTCTCAGCTGGGGCATAGAAAACTATGCGGCGGCTAAAATGGGGCTTATCTTCTGGAACCACGGCGGAGGAAGTATAAGCGGCGTGTGCTTCGACGAGCTTAACGAGAACGATTCGCTGTCGCTTGAGGAGATAGACACTGCGCTTACCTCGATATACGATAAGATGACGGATAAGTTTGCGTTCATCGGCTTTGACGCTTGCCTTATGGCAACGGTCGAAACGGCGAATATGCTTGTTCCGCACGCTGACTATATGTTTGCATCGGAAGAAACAGAACCCGGCTACGGCTGGGATTATACCGAGATAGCAGGCTTTATGGAAAGTAATCCGACAGCGGATACAGCAGAGCTTGGAAAGACGGTCGCTGACAGCTTTATGGCATCGTGCGAGGCTATCGGCGCAGGCGGCGAGGCTACGCTTTCGATAACGGATCTCAGCCGAATAGACGAACTTGTAAAGGCGGTGAATGATGCCGCCGAGGAAATGAACGATATTTCTTCCGACCCTGCACTGCTTGCGAATGCGGTAAGAAGCATCTATACCGTAAGAGCATACGGCAGTAACAACGATACAGAGGGATATACCAACATGGTGGATCTCGGCTCTATGATAGCGGCTACGGTATCGGGCGACAAGGCGGACAAGGTTATGTCGGCGCTTGAAAAGGCGGTAGTGTATAACATCTACGGCGAGGACAAGGACGGCTCAACAGGGCTTTCGACCTACTATCCGTTCGGCGTTTCCGGCTCTGCCGAGCTTGCCACATTCGGCAAGGTGTGCGTAAGTCCGTACTATATGACGTTTGTTGACAGAATCGCATACGGCGCACAAAACGGCAGTACGGACGGGTACAGCGGTGAAAAAACATGGCTTGCGGACGGTGCGGTGTACTGGAGCGACGGGGATTATTCCGACTACGAGAGCAACTGGGAGCATTACAACAACAAGACCGACAACATGGGCTTCTGCGGTGATAAGAGCAGTGTGCAGATAGATGTCGGACCTGTGCTTGACGATGAGGGAACGTTCTACTTCAATGTTACGGACGATACTATAAACAACCTTGCGAGCGTAAACTGCTCGGTTTACCGTGTTGACGAAGAAACGGGTGAGCTTATCGAATTCGGCGTTGACCAAAGCACAAAGGTCGATTTCTCATCGGGACTGGTCGAGGATAATTTCAGCGGTCAGTGGTATATGATCGAGAATAATCTTATCCCTATGTTCATAGTGGAGAAGAACGGAAACAGCTCGGTTTACACATCTCCAGTAAAGCTCAACGGCAAGGAAACAAATCTGCGTATAGCTATGACGCAGGACGGCAATGCGTATGACATAACGGCGCTTGGAACATGGGACGGCGTAAACGAAAACGGCGAGTCGGCAAGAAGCGTTGTTCCGCTTAAAGAGGGAGATGTCATAGTGCCGATATTCAATACTTATGACAGCGAGGGTAACTTTGCAGGCAAGGCGGAGGGCGATGAATGCACCTACAGCGGCGACAATATGATAGAGTTTGTCAATCTGCCTGCAGGCGACTACAGATACAGTTTTGTTATAAACGACATTTACGGAAACGTGTGCTATACAGGCTTCACGGTGTTTACGACAGACGATGACGGGAATGTGTTCTTTACGCCGGAGGAATAAGCAGGACGGCAAGCCGTATTGATCACGCATTTTTCTTTTACAAAAAAACTAAGAGGAGAACCCCTATGCCAAACCGGATCATCACAGATATTTCAGATTATATCTTTGTGTCAGGAGAACCTCAAAAGGTCGATGCGATTTTTCTGCCGGGCGGCTCACACCCTGAACAGCCCGAATATGCCGCAGAATTATACCGACAAGGTTTGACTGATTGGATAGTCCCGTCAGGAGGAGTAAGCGTTAAAGAGGAAAAATGGCACGGCGTCCGCTCAAAAGCGGAAATTTATAGTGGCGATTACCGGTCAGACTGCGAGTTTTTTACAGATGTACTCGTAAAAAACGGCGTTCCGCAGACTGCGATCATTGAAGAAAGCAAGTCGGGGCATACCCGTGATAACGCATTTCTCTCTCGTAAAGCCGTTGATGAAAAGGGCATAATGATAAAAAGCGGTATAATTGTTTGTAAAGCCTTTCATGCTCGCCGATGCTTAATGCTGTATCAAATGGCTTTCCCGAATGTTGATATGACGGTCTGCCCCGTACATTGCTATAACATCACCAAAGAAAACTGGTATACGACCGAAAAAGGAACCGATCGAGTGCTCGGTGAGCTTGCACGGTGCGGAAATCAGTTTGTCGGCGATCTCAAGACTTATCTTGATCTGATATGAAAATACTGTGCTGCCTTCAGTAAAAACAGCAAGCCGTATCAAGTTTCGGCTTTCTCGTTTGTGATAAAATGAATACAGTCGAAAAGATGGAAGAAAGCTGTACGGGAGAAAAACAGATGAACGGGATAAACGAATGGTATATGAATATTCAGAATATTGTTGACGACATAGACAGGTGTATAAAAAGAGGCGAGGACGAAAGGCTGACACTCGGCAGGCTGTCGCAGACGCTTGGCTACTCGGAATACTATGTTTCAAGGAAATTCAGCGAAATATCGGGAATGAAGCTCAGGGATTATATGAGATACCGCAGGCTTGCTTTTGCGCTGAGGGAACTGAGAGATACCGACAAGGGCATACTTGATATAGCTCTTGACTATGGCTTTACATCTCACGAGGCATTCACAAGGGCATTCAAAGCGGCATACGGAATTACTCCGAGCGCTTACCGCTTACACCCTGTGCCTGTAATTCTCCGCACAGCTATAAGACCTTTCGACTGCTATCTTTTAGGCATAGGAGGAACAGGTATGGCACAGACAAACGGTGATATTAAGGCGTATTTCGTAGCGATACCGGCTCATAAATTCCTGCATATCAGAAACTACGAGAGTATAGAGTATTACGACTTCTGGGAAAAGCAGAGCCGTATTCCAGGACAGGATTGTGCAACTATATGCGGACTGCTTGACAGTATCAAGGGCAAGCTCGACGATATGGGCGGCGATGAGGCGAACAGCGGAAGCGGTCAGGTGATGGCATTCATTAATGAGCCTGAGGGAAGAATATGCAGCTGGGGCATTCCGCTGGCTGAGGCTTACGGTGTAAGGCTTCCTGCCGACTACAGCGGAGAGATACCAAGGCAGATGCAGATCATAGACGTGCCTGAGGGCGAGTATATCGTATTTGAACACGGACCATTTGACTTTCAGACCGAAAACAGTGCGGTTGAAGCAAAGATAGAACAGGCTATGAAGGACTTTGACTATGAAAAGTCGGGCTATGAGCTTGACAAAACGCAGGGCAGGGTGTTCTACTTCTATCACGACTGCAGGAGATACTGGAAGTATATAAGACCTGTGAGGAAAACCGTATAAACGCAGAACCGCCTTTTAATCGGGGCGGTTCTTCGGATTATGCAGGGCGATGCACTTGACACCGGCTTGATTTTATGTTATATTATAGATACAAAAAGAGGGAAACGACAGACGGTCGCTCCCTGATTACGATGAATAACCGCACACAGTTTGGAGAGACATGGGCGGTTATTTCTTTTTATTAAAAGAAATGATTGTGAATATCATAACTGTGAAAGCAGTAAGAAATATTCCTATCTGTGTTAGATCACTTAGCGTTATGTACACAGCTTCACCTCCTTTCAAAGTGCTTTCGCACTTACGGGAGATGAATTGACCGCCTGACGTCCAAGGTTTCCCTCGTGAATATTTTAGCATATTATCGTGGGGAATGCAACTTCATAAACAGCCGCTCCCGAGATTGAATTAAAAATCAACTGCCTTTTAATCGGGGCGGTTTTTCTTGTTTTCTCCTCACGGTGTAAAAATATCGGCAAGCAGTCGTAATTTTCGTCAAAGCACTTGATTTTTCGGGCGGTTTGGTTTAAAATAATAATGATATTGCATTCAGCAAAAATTAATTCAGAAAGGTATCTTATTTAAATGAAAATTCTGGTAGTAAATGCCGGCAGTTCATCACTGAAGTATCAGCTTATAGATATGAAGGATGAGTCGGTCATAGCAAAGGGAAATTGCGAGCGTATCGGTATAGACGGAAAGATCACTCACAAGACGTTTGACGGCAGGGAATATGTAGAGGAATGTTCGTTCCCCACTCACACAGAGGCTTTTGAAAAGCTGGTTGAGGTAATGACAAAGGGCGACGCCGCCGTTATCAAGGATATGAGCGAGATAGGCGCTGTAGGTCACAGAATAGTGCAGGGCGCTGAGGTATTCACAAAGACAACAATCGTAACGGACGAGGTTATAGATCAGATAGACGGTCTTGCAGACCTTGCTCCCGTACATAACCACGCACACGCACTTGCGCTGAGAGCCTGCAAGAAGGTTATCCCTGAAACAACTCCTCAGGTAGTAGTATTCGATACGGCGTTCCACCAGACAATGCCTCCCAAGGCTTATATGTTCGGTATGCCTTATGAGTGCTATGAGCAGTTCCACGTAAGAAAGTACGGCTTCCACGGAACGTCACACCGCTTTGTATCAATGAAGTACGGCGAGGTCACAGGCAAGAGCCTTGAAGGTCTTAACATCGTATCTTGCCACCTCGGCAACGGTTCATCCATAACAGCTATCAAGGACGGAAAGTCTGTAGATACATCCATGGGCTTTACTCCTCTTGACGGTATCATCATGGGTACACGCTCGGGTAGTGTTGACCCCTCGGCTGTTGAATTCGTACAGAACAAGCTGGGCTTCACTCCCGCACAGATGAGCGACTATCTCAACAAGAAGTCGGGCTTCCTCGGACTCTCGGGTCAGTTCAGCGACAACAGAGATATTACAAGTGCCGCACAGCAGGGCGACAAGCGTTCACAGCTTGTTACAGATATGCTGACATACGAGATAAAGAAGTACATCGGTTCTTACACAGCCGCTATGAACGGTCTTGACGTTGTTATCTTCACAGGCGGTATCGGTGAGAACGCTCCGGAAGTAAGAAAGGGCGTATGCGAGAATATGGAATATCTCGGCATTAAGCTCGACAACTCTGTAAACGACGGCTTAAAGGGCAAGCTCACAAAGATTTCTGCTCCCGACAGCAAGGTTGAGGTATGGGTAATTCCTACAAACGAGGAGCTTCTTATTGCTCGTGATACACTTGAAATCACAGGTCTTGACAAGAATGCGTAAGTGAAGCGATAGATAAAGGCGATTTCCCCGCTCCCGAGGTTTCGGGGGCGGGGTTTTTATGCAAAAACGGGGATGGGTATTGCAAAAAGTGAGGAAAAGGAGTAAAACAGCATAATAAAAAATGCGAAAAGGAAGGAAAATGCCGAAATAAAAAATGCGAAAACAGTTTTTGCATAATATACGGCTGATTTTATTGACGGTTTGCGGCACGAAGATAAAACGCTGTATTTGATATAAAGCGGTCTGCTTTGGAAATTGCGGAATTTTTGGTTGACTGCCGGGCTGAAATCGGTTATAATATAATTAGCGATAACTAACTTTGAAACAGGAGCGGAAAAACCATGCAGAAAGTAAGTAATATGACAAAGGAAGAGCTGGCGCATTACGGAACGCTTATCGGCGAAGCCTTCGCCGCAGAGGGCGACGGTATTGCCACAACTGCGCCTCGTGAGGATATTATAAAGGCGTTTGAGATAATGACGGAGTATTTCTACAATTCGGGGGTTTTGTACACTACCTCCGACAATCACGAGGGGTTTCTTGCGTATTGGCGCAAAAGCACTAAAATAAAGCTGAAGCCTGCGTTACATATGGTCGGGAGAATGCTCAGGGAGATGTCATTTCGCAGTGTGAGAATAGTGGCAGGTTCAAGCGAGGAGCTTTACGCCAAAGTCTACAAAAAGGAAAAGGATTATGTAGCGGTGTCGATGGTGGTAGTTCTGCGTGAATATCAGGGAAAAGGATATATGAAAAGGATACTGGAGCATCCTTTTTCCGAAGCGGCAAGGGAGGGTATACCATGCGTGCTTGATACCGACACTGAGCTTAAGGTAGCTAAATACACTAAGTGCGGAATGAAGAATACCGCTAAAAAGCAACTGAAATCCGGTCAGTATCTGTATACTATGGAGTACAGGGAAGATTGACGGGTTCGGATAGCATATTGAATACAGATTTTTTCCGTCCCGGGTTATCGGGGCGGAATTTTTGGTTGCAAGTGCAGGAAATACGCTTTTTTACAGCGGTTTTATGCTGTAAACGCTTGACAACAGAGCCGAAATAATGTACCATTAAAGTATCTTAAAACGTAAATCCGCCCGTGTGACAGGCTTACGGGCGAAAAGGAAGTAACAATGGAAAAGAAGAAAAAATCTTATCTGAGCAAAGCGGTGTTCGGATTGCTTATCGTGGCTTTTACGGTATGCTGTATTATTGCCGCACCGATAACCGAAGCCAAAGGTACGCTGTGGTCGCTGTTTCCGCCGGTCATAGCGATAGGGCTTGCGCTTATCACAAAGGAAGTGTATTCCTCGTTGTTTGTCGGAATATTGTCGGGCGGAATAATCTATGCGGCGGCATCGGGAACGGGATTTGAGGGAACGTTCAAGGCGGTCGTGCAGGACGGTCTTATAACAAATCTTTCAAACGCATACAATGTCGGAATACTGGTGTTCCTTGTTGTACTGGGAATAATCGTTGTACTGATGAACAAGGCGGGCGGCAGCCGTGCCTACGGTGAATGGGCGGCGGCTCATATCAGGGGCAGACGTGGAGCTGCACTGTCAACGTTTTTCCTCGGTGTGCTGATATTCGTTGACGATTATTTCAACTGTCTGACGGTAGGCTCGGTAATGAGGCCGATAACCGACAAGCACAACATATCACGTTCAAAGCTCGCTTATCTTATAGATTCGACAGCCGCACCTATCTGCATTATCGCACCTATCTCATCGTGGGCGGCGGCGGTAAGCGGTACGGTCGAGGGCGTAAACGGAATATCGCTGTTCATAAATACTATCCCGTATAATCTGTACGCATTTTTAACGATACTTATGGTAATATTCATATCGGTGAGCGATACGGATTACGGACCGATGAAAATACACGAGGATAACGCAAAGAACGGTGATATTTTCACGACAAAAAACAATACTTATGAGCAGGACGCACAGCCGGTGACCGAGCGTGGCAGGGTTATAGACCTTATACTTCCTGTTGCTGTGCTCATCGTGTTCTGCGTTGTGGGTATGATCTATACCGGCGGATTTTTCTCCGGTACGGATTTTGTGACGGCATTTGCAAACTGCGATGCGGCTTACGGGCTGTCACTCGGCTCTATCTCGGCGCTGATAGTTATAATCGCATATTATATGTTCCGCCGTGTGCTGAAGTTCAACGAATGTATGGATTCTATCGCCGCAGGATTTAAGCAGATGGTGCCTGCGATACTAATACTGACTTTTGCGTGGACACTTAAAACGATGACGAACCACCTTGAAGCAGGTGCTTTTGTTTCGGGAGTGGTACAGAGTGCAACGGCGCTGAGCGTGCTTCTGCCTGTAATACTGTTCGTGGTGGCTATCGGGCTTGCTTTTGCAACGGGAACATCGTGGGGAACGTTCGGCATACTTATCCCTATTGTTACGAGCGTGTTTGAGTCGGAGCTTGCGAATGTTTCGCAGACGGGAGAAATTCCGTCAATGGTCATCATCTGCATTTCAGCCTGCCTTGCGGGTGCGGTATGCGGCGACCACTGCTCGCCTATCTCGGACACCACCATTATGGCATCGACAGGCGCACAGTGCGACCACGTCAATCACGTTTCGACACAGCTTCCTTATGCGCTGACAGTTGCGGCAGTGTGCGTTGTCGGCTATCTGCTGTCGGGCTTTGTGCATAACGTATTCATAGTGCTTGGCTTCTCGTTGGCACTTATGCTGGCGGTGCTGTTTGGAATAAGATTTTTTGTAAAGAGAAAAGAAGGCAGAGGCTGAGAAATGGCGACATCGCAGGAATATATAGAGTTCGTATGTGAACAGCTTGTCGGCATAGAAAACGTGCGGTATAAAAAGATGTTCGGCGAATATATGGTTTATGTCAATGATAAGCCTGTCCTGCTCGTCTGCGACAATACGGTATATGTTAAAAAACTCCCCGAAATCGAAGAACTTATGTCGGGTGCTGAGTGCGGTGTGCCGTATGACAGTGCAAAGGAGCATTATATACTTGACATAGAGGACAGGGAGCTTACGGCAAAGGCGGTCGAAATTCTCGAACGGATAACTCCTGTGCCGAAAAAGAAAGCCAAGAAGAAATAATGTATAAATGGGGTTGAGGGGCGTAGCCCCCAACAGGGACTAGGGGCGGTAGCCCCAGTA
>ENA-OPEC01000833-OPEC01000833.1-human-gut-metagenome-genome-assembly--contig:-NODE-833-length-24747-cov-6.783047_pt1 | contig 24747 bp, 20 predicted proteins | sample MGYA00241622_ERZ501507 | MGnify/ENA primary metagenome ERZ501507 (study PRJEB25962, sample SAMEA2042582) | human gut metagenome | biome: human gut; feature: human-associated habitat; material: faeces... | reverse complement strand
GTGCTTATGCACGGGATAATCCGCTTATGCGGTTTATCTGTCTGAGGTTATTATATCACAAATCAAATCGGCGCAAGCCGACACGGCGGTACGCCGTGCTTTTGCCTGTGGCAAAAGGATTTGGTGATAAAATGTTCTCAGACAGGCGGGTAACCGCCTACCGTGCTTATGCACGGGATAATCCGCTTATGCGGTTTATCTGTCTGAGGTTATTATACCATACCATTCCAATTAAACCATTACCCAAATGGGTAAAATAAAAGTAAATGCAAGAAATTTCTGTCAAAATCCGTTAACAATCAGTTTTTTTGATGTAACAACTGCGGCGAGCTTAGTTTTTGATGAATAACCGGTTTTGGAAAGCATACTGCTGACGTGTGCCTTTACGCAATCGGGAGTAACACAAAGCTCCTGTGCCATCTCCTTATACGTCATACCTTCGACCAGCAGACGCAGAACTCTGATTTCCGCATCGGAAAACTCGTAGCTGGTAGCGTTTCCTACGGGTATTTCGGGCATTTTATCGGGATATACGCTTTCTCCGTCTATTGTCCTCTTTATAACGCTGAGTAACTCCTCTGCGCTTACATCCTTGAACCAGATGCTCTCTGCACCTGCTTTTCTCGCCTTATCAAGATAGCTGTAATCAAGCATTGAGGTTATGATGATAATTTTTATCGAGGGGAAGCGTTTTTTTATTTTTTCCGCAGCGACAAATCCGCTCTCATCATTTTCCGTACATACGTCCATTAATATCAGGTCGATATTTCCACGCATACAGTATTGCTCGGCAAGTGCCGCACAAGAAAGCGAGCCTGCCGGAGAAAGATCGTCTGCCTGTGCTACAAGATTTTCAAGGCTTTCCCTTATCATTTTCTGGTCTTCTACAATCAGTACCTGCGTCATAGTGTTACCTCCTTGTTGATCGGAAATGAAATTACAAGCTCGAAAAACGGGTATGAATTAATGCTCATAGTTCCGCCGCTTTTTTCTACTCTGTCGTGCAGTGACGAAAGTCCGCCGCCTTCAGTGACGGTGCTGACCGGTGCTTTTCCGTCATTGGACAGGGCTATCCATTGTCTGCCGCCGCTTTTACTGCATTTAACGTTCAATTTTGTCGCACCTGCGTGACGTACCGCATTCGTAGCACACTCTCTGACAGCCGTTATGAATATTTTATAATAAAACGGGTCGGGAATATCTCCTTCAACGTTTATTTTGATTCCGAGAACGGAAGATGTTTCATTTAGCTGACCGGATATATCATAGCTGTTTGCTCCGTAGCTTTTTTCGTTGTCCCTCATAAGAAGTCTTACAGCATTCTTCCACGCTGTAAGGTCAAGCTCGCTTGTCGGTCTGTTATTTGACAGCAGATTACGGGTCGCAATTACGCTCCTGCCTATATCGTCGTGTACACGAATCTTCATACTGAGTATTTCTTCTTCACGGATAACCGTTCTTATATTCTCTGTCAGCTTTCGCATTCGTCTGCCGGCACGCGCGAGTTTTCTGCTGCTTTCTTCAAGCTGAAGCTGACGTCTGTACAACTCGTCAACATCTGTTGCTGTTACCTGCGTATAGTAGCCGATGCCGTTCAGCGAAATCACATCAAGCCTGAAGCGCCACGCTTTTCCCTTTACAAGTACGACCGAGCCGCTGTTATGCTCCGAAAATATATCCTGCAGTTCGCTGAGGCACTGTACGTCAAAGCCTTTCAATTCATATATCAGCCTGTCCATTTGCTTGTTGCACAGGACCGCTATTCCGTTGCTGTCGAAAAAACATATACCCGACGGCAGATTATCAAATGCATCTTTTACCGTCCTGCGTAACAGATAACGTCTGCCTAAGCCTTGCATCTTCCTGCCTCCCTTCTGTATACAATCTGCCATTCGCCGTCATCATCACATACCGCCGTTACAAAATCACCGTTCATTACAGCTAAATCCGTACCGCTTTCAGCCGTGATTGTCATTGTGAATATACCGCCGTTTAGCGTCACGGATATATTCACAGCCGACAAATTATCCAGTGACAGTTCAATCATTTTTTCGAATGTATCGAACATCTCCATTACTGCCACAGCCGGCACGGACTTATTTAATCTGATATTTAGTCCGCAGGTCACGCCGTACAGCTCAAGATTATCCGTAAGCTCAAGGAACGCAAGGTACAGCTCTTTTTCGCTTATCATACTGCTTCTTTCCGATATGAATATGAGATTGTTCCTGCGCTTAAGATAAGCGCCGATTACCACCATCTTACCCAATAGCTTTCTGCGCTCATCTTCATCCTCCGACATCTCGAAGCGGTCTGTAAGGCTGTTCAATACAGCTATCTGACCTGACGTTTCACGGCTGATCCTGTCATATATCCTGTCACGCTCAAGTATGTGAGCCTCTCTGTTTCTGAGATCGTATTCCTCGCAAATCAGATCATAATCATCCTTGAGATCATCCTTAGCCTCCGCCAGCTTGTCGTTTACCTCAATAAGCTCAGAAAGATCGTCAAGCCACAAGACATAGCCTCCTTTTATCTTTGCGGAGGAAAGACGTTTTCCGTTGCTGAGCATTACGGGAGAGGACTTTGCCATCTGCATTATTTCACGGTCTATCTTTTCGGCACAATCGGACGAGAGGAGTATATTGTAATCATTGTCGGTAATCAAAGCAGGAACTGTACACGGCCGCAAAAGCTGTATATAATAAGTGTTTGAGCGGATAAGTCCGCATTGTATGCAGAATTCAAAAGAAAGCGCAGTAAGAAGGCTTACGGTAATAGTCATATCGCCTGCCAGTCTGTGAATGAACGTACCGCCCGTGATTTCTCCGGACACATAGAGCAACGTGTAGATAACCATTGCAACAACAGGCAGTAACGGCATAATAAACGTTTTTCTTGCCTTTGGTATGCGGCACTTGGATATTAAAGCCACAAATGCGCCGATTGTGCATAAAAGCATATATCCTGCCACTATGTAATATCCGCCTGCATAGCTGTAATCACTGTCGTTCCACATTTCCCTTTCTCCCGGAAATCTGAACACAAGGCAATGCAGATCGTTTGTAAGCACGAATATTACCATCAGGACAGAAGCGACATACAGTAAGGATGTAACTGCGGGCAGGCGGTAGTTTTCGGGCTTTCCGAGCGACAGAGCGACCAACAGCGCAAACACGGGAATAAATATCATCGGGATATAATACATATACCACAGCGTTCTGACAGCGAACGGACTCTGGGCTATAACGAACTTCACCGAACGGATAGCTACCCAGAACACAATAAGCCCTGCTATAGATGTCATAAAGCGTTTTGCCTGTATCTGCACTATCCTGTTTCTCAGGGTGATTCCCCATATCAGAAACATAAAAATATATATCAGACTTCTGATAATGCCGAATATTTGCATAGTACCGATCCTGTCAAGCTGTCTGCAAAGCATTGCGGCGGCTATGGCGGTTATTATCAATATTATATGTAAAACGGACGACCTTGCTATTCTTTTTTTCATCTGCTCACCTCTTTTATTTCAGTATAACATGGCTGAAAGCGTTTTGCAATAAGTGTAAAAAAATAAAGCTGTGGGTCAATGCCCACAGCTCAGATTGTAGAAAAAGTCTGTTTTTATAAAAAAATAGAGCAAATTCTCTATCCCTAACCCCAAACCCCTTCCCCGTGGGAAGGGGCTATATTACTGGGGCTACCGCCCCTAGTCCCTGTCGGGGGCTCCGCCCCTGCGACCCCATTTTTATCAACGATATAGGTTTTTCGACAGTCTTAGCTGTGGGTCAATGCCCACAGCTCAGACGGTTCGTTATATATTATCTATTTTATCACATTGCTCTAGCGCACGTTTTAACGCCTGATCCATATTGTAATATCTGAAATCGGCAAGTCTTCCGCAACAGATAAGATTATCAATCTGCGACGCCAGAGCCTCGTACTTTTCATATTGTTCCATGCTCTCCTTTGTGAGAACGGGATAATACGGCTCAAGCTTTTCTCCCGACTTATACGGGAGAGGATATTCTACCGCATAGGTACTGCCCTTTACATTCTGGACGGGAATTTTCTTGTACTCTGTGATTCTGGTAAAGCCCTTTTCCTGAGGATATGCGACGACAGGAGCGTCCTGAAGGCTGTCCTTGTCGGTATACTTATACTCAAAACGCAGTGAACGGTAAGGAAGTCTGCCGTATTTTTCGCTGAAAAGCTCATCCAGCGCACCTGTATATACAAGAATGTTATTATACGGCTCACCGTCAACATACAGCTTATTATCCTTTACGGTAATCCGCTCAAGCGCCTCGACACCGGTTCTGACCGTGATATTCTCGTGGTTCAGAAGATTTCTGAAGAACTCCGTGAATGAATGCACCGGCATTACCTGATAAGCGTCGTCGAAATATCCCTCGTCATATGAAAAACGCAGAGGTACTCTTTTAAGCACAGACGGGTCAATCTCAGAGGGAGATACGCCCCACTGCTTAGCGGTATATGGTGCATAATCGTTATCGAAAAGATACTGAGCGTATGCTCTTATATCATCGTCCTCGTTTTCGAGAACTTCGACCACGGTAGCGGTCGGTCTGCCCTCGTAAACCTTAGTCAGCTTTGCCTTGAGCGTTTGCGCCTTTTGCTTATCAAAGAACTTATCAATCGTGGTAAAGTTGAAGGGGGTGGGGGTATATGTATCGTTCCATACCGCACCGCAGGTCAGCTTGTAATCCGACCACTGCTCATAGCGGCACATATAATCAAAAAGATATTTCTCTTTCGTGTGGAATGTGTGCGGACCGTAATCCTGTACGAGTATTCCGTGATCGTCAACGTGGTCGTACATATTGCCGCCGATGTGGTTCCTGCGTTCCCATATCTCGACCTTCTTGCCTTTTTCCGCTAAATGACGGGCAATTACCGCTCCGGAAAGTCCACAGCCTACTATAAGGGTGTCAAAATCAAAACTGCTCATCAAAAGCCACCGTACTTGCTCATGAATTCTTTAAAGGTCTGCAGATTCTTGTCCTTGTCGGCAAGTATGACCTTATCAATTCCGCCTACTCTGTCAAGCTTCCAGTCTACTGCAATGTCGGGATCGTTCCACATAATGCCGTCATCATATTCGCCGTAGAATTTTTCTCCGCACTTGTAGGATACTATGCTGTCCTCAAGTACAAGATAACCGTGAGCGCAACCTGCGGGAACGAGTATTTCGTTGTGCTTTTCACCGATAAGCTCAAATGCAAGCCACTTCTTGAATGTGGGGCTGTCCTTGCGTAAATCGACTACTACATCGTAAACGTGTCCGTGTATGCAACGTACCAGCTTGGGCTGCTGTTTCTCACGCTGAAAATGAAGTGCACGGATAACGCCCTTGTAGCTTGTCGTATAGAAAACCTCGGCAAGATCGTGCTTTATGCCGTTTGCCTCGAACACTTCCTTCGAATAATCCTTTGTGAAACAGCCTCTTATATCATCGGCATTGAAGGGAGTTACTTCTATAAGTCCCTTAATCTCTGTTTCCTTGAATTCAAACTTCTGTATCATTTCTGCTCCTTAATCCAATCCATTGTTTTTTTGACGCCTTCACCAAAAGGTATTGTAGCTCTGAAGCCTGTATCCTTTTCCGTAATCGAACAATCAAAATCCGACAGCGGCATATTTACGCCTGTGAACGGAACATCTCCGAACACGAACTCCTTGTCGGGAGCCAGTGCAGCCTTCATCTCAAGAACAAATTCTCTGAGAGGCTTTGCATCCGAGCTGCCTATAAGATAGTGGCAGAAAGGCTTTCCGTTCTCTCCGATGAGATAGAACGCTCTTGCAACATCGTCTATATATACAAAGTCATAATTCTGTGTACCGCTTGTGAACTGTAAAGGCTCATCGTTTATAATCTTTCTGATGGTCGTATTTACAAAACGGGGTGAAAGCTCACCTGCACCGTATGCGTTGGTTATCTTTGCCCAGCAAAGATCTATACCTATCTGTGCGGCAACACTCATGCACATTGTATGAGCAACAAGTTTACCGCTTCCGTATATGTAGCCGGCACCGGGCTTATTACCCTGTCTGAATGCGGCTGATATTGTTTCATGCTCCATTATAGAGCCGGCACATACAAACTTCTTGCAGTCCATATCCTTTGCCACACGCAGACAATCTACCGTCCACTGAGCATTATTAAGCTGTAAAGCGGTGTCTGCTCTCGCAGGGCCTGCCGAGCCTACCCATGCAAAGTGATAGAATACATCAATATCACGGTCAGGGATAATATCGGCGAGCTTTGACGATTCGGAAAGCTCGTGAGCCACAAATCTTACATTTTCGGGTATGTTGTTATTGCAACCGTCACGGTCAAGTGCGATTACCTCAACATTATTCTTTACCAATTCACGCACAAGCGCACTTCCGACAAAGCCGTTTGCACCTGTAACAAGAGCTTTTTTCATTACTTTACCTCCAGATATTCGTTTATCTGCTTTTCCATAACGGCGCTGATGTCGCCGCCTGAAAGATATACCTTGCTCCACTCGGTCACCTTTTCGATAGCGTCGGAAATATGCCAGCGGGGGCTCCATCCGAGTACACGCTTTATTCTTGAGCAATCAAGTTTGAGGAAATTTGCCTCGTGGGGAGCGTTCTTATCCGCAACGTTTTTCCACGAAGCGCCGTCGCCCCAGTGTGAACAGAACAAATCGACAAGCTCACCTGTAGCGGCGCAGTCGCAATCATCCGGACCGATATTATAATTACCGGCAAGGCTCTTGTCCTCATACTGCTTCATCGCAAGTACAAGATATGTAACGACCGGCTCGAGAACGTGCTGATAGGGACGTGTCGAATAAGGATTTCTTACTGTTATCTCCTGCTTAGCCTCCATTGCTCTTACGCAATCGGGGATGATTCTGTCCTTTGCAAAGTCGCCGCCTCCGATAACGTTACCTGCACGGCAGGTCGAAACCGCAATGTCACGGTTATAGAAGAACGACTTTATATAAGAGCTTGTTACAAGCTCCGAGCAGCTTTTTGAGTTGGAATAAGGATCATAGCCGTCAAGTGCGTCATTTTCACGGTATCCCCACTCCCATTCGTTGTTCTTGTAAACCTTATCGGTGGTTACGTTTACGAATGATTTTACGCTGTCGCACAGCCTTACAGCCTCGCATATATTTACAGTACCCATAACATTTGTTTCGTATGTGTAGACAGGCTCTGCGTAGCTTTCTCTTACTATGGGCTGTGCCGCCATGTGAATTACTATTTCGGGGCGATACTTCTGCATTGTTTCGTTCAGCTTTGCAAGATCTCTTATATCGCCTATAACCGAAACTATTTCCTTCTCAACTCCGGAAAGCTCAAAAAGAGAGGGTGTTGTGGGGGGAGTGAGGGAATAACCGATAACTTTTGCTCCTGCCATAGAAAGCAGTTTGCACATCCAGCTTCCCTTGAAGCCTGTGTGACCTGTTATCAGTACAGTTTTACCCTTGTAAAATGACATATCCATATTGATTTTTCCTTTACGAATTAATAATATTTTCGCCGCTTTCATCTCTGACCTCGGCTAACAGTATTGTTTCAAGCGCAATAGCCGGATTAGCGGGTTTAACTATTCTGAAAGTGTATTTATCGCACATTTTCTCTATCATAGGCTTGATTTCAAAGAAATCGTTCGCCGAATGATAGATGCTGATAAGAAGTATCGGGTGCTGTGTGCGGATAGTTTCGACAGCGCCCCTGAGCAGCAGCTGCTCGCCTCCTTCAATGTCCACCTTTATAAGACCGACCTCGATATTGTTTTCCCGTACATAATCATCAAGAGTAACAACGGGAACTTCGATATGATCCGGATAATTATAACCGGGACGTTCAACAAGGGAATTGCAGGAATTGCGCTCACCCAGGCTGAATGTTGCCGTGCCGCTTTTCTCGCCCAGTGCTTTGCTTACAGGCACTATATTGTCAAGATGATTCAGCCTTATCGTTTCACGGATAATATCCATATTTGAGGGAGAGGCCTCAAATACATGAATGTTCTTATCTGTATATGACGAGAACAGAAGCGCCGTGTCACCGACATATCCGCCTGCGTCGATTATATGCTTATTTCTCACACTGTCCAGTGTGGTCAGCTTATCTATTCCGTATCTTGTGAAGAATACGCTGCTGTCAAACTGGTTAACGGGGAGATAATAACCGTTGTAATAATAAAGATTATCGTTCAGCTTTACTATCTTTGAACTGAATTCATCATTCATACGAACAAATTCTTCCTGCTCACGCTGTGTATAGACATCCTGCAAGGACTTGTTGCCGTCCGCTATCATTCCCATACGATGAATTATATCGGAAACGGTGTTTCTGCTCTCGTTGTCAAGTCCGCTTATAAGTGCGCTGAATCGTTGTGCGCTGTCCTCTCTGTTCATAGCGTCACTGAACAATTTTGCCAGAGCTTCACGTTCACCGGGATGAAAATACAGTTTTCTGAGATATGACTGCCTTTTGAACAGATTCATCTCACGGCGGATCGTATTTGCCGTATTCTCTGCATCAAGCAAAGACTGTGCGTATTCGCCCGTCTTTGAAGTCTTGTCGAAGCCTGCAGTTACGCTGTCGGAAAGCGACTTAATATCAGCCGAAATGCTTTCATTATCTGCCGATAAACCGTCAAGCACAGACACATATTCGCCTGTCTTTGAGGTCTTGTCGAAGCCTGCGGTTACGCTGTCGGAAAGCGACTTAATATCAGCCGAAATGCTTTCGTTATCTGCCGATAAGCCGTCAAGCGCAGACGCATACTCGCCCGTCTTTGAGGTCTTGTCGAAGCCTGCGGTAATGCTGTCGGAAAGTGACTTAATATCACCGGAAAGCGAGTTGTTGAGTGATCTTATTTCTCCTGCGTGCTTATTATTTTCCGATATGCCGTTTTCAATAAGTTCGACAATGTGCTTATCGCTATCGGAAGAACGCTTGTCGCTGTCGGTCATACAACCGAGTATTTCCCTTGTGTGATGTGAAATACAGCCGTTAAGTTCACCGGATATTCCGGCAGATTTCTCCGATATTTCGTTACTCAGTTTTTCGCTGATACGCTCATTTTGCTTTTTCAGATTTTCAATATCAAGTTTTATTTCTGTGAGTCTTAATGCGGTATCCTCACCGAATTTAACCTGATTATCTTCCAATGTGCGCAACGATTGACGGCACAGTTTTATCTGCTCCGCATTATCACGGCATATATCCGTGCAAGTATTCAGGCTGTTTTCAAGAAAACCGAGCATTTCACAAAGCTGTGCAAAATGCTCGCTTTCTGTCTGCCTTATCTCGTTGTTGAGCTTTATTGTCTTGTTGCGTGACATCGGGAATAATCTTCCGAAAAATCCCGCAAGTTTATCGGATAATTTACTCATTATTTCCAAATCTTCCACGGAGCATCATTATTGCTCCACATTTTCTCAAGCTGTTCCTTTTCTCTTACAGTATCCATACACTGCCAGAAGCCCGTATGCTTATATGCCATAAGCTCTCCGAGCTTTGCTACTGTTTCGAGTGGCTTCTTTTCAAGAACGGTATCATCGCCGTCTATGTAATCGAAGAATTCGGGCTGACATACCATATAACCGATATTGATAAGGCTTCCGTCACCGGAGGTCTTTTCACGGAATTCGTTTATTTTTCCGTTTTCGTCAATATCAAGCACACCGAATCTCTGACCGGGATTATAAGCTGACATTGTTACGAGCTTTCCGTGTTTTTTATGGAACTCGACAAGCTCGGCTATATTTACATCAGAAACGCCGTCGCCGTATGTCAGCATAAACGGCTCGTTGCCGATATACTCCTTTACACGCTTTACACGTCCGCCGGTCATTGTGTTAAGACCTGTGTCCACTACGGTAACCTTCCAGTGTTCCGAGCTGTTGCGGTGAACAATCATCTCGTTTTTGCCGCTTGTGAAGTCAAATGTAATATCGGATGTATGCAGGAAGTAGTCTGCAAAATACTCCTTTATAACGTGCTGTTTGTAACCTGCACATATAACGAATTCATTGAAGCCGTAAGCTGAATAGAGCTTCATTATGTGCCATATTATAGGCATACCGCCAAGCTCGACCATGGGCTTTGGTTTGAACTGGCTTTCTTCGCTGATTCTGGTGCCGAAACCTCCGGCAAGTATTACAACTTTCATTTTTCCTCCTGTGTGCTGTTAAGACGTGTTACTTTACTGCTATCTATTTCGGGATGATCTGCTATGAAGTCATCCGTATAAACGTCTGAATAAAGTCCTCTGAGACCCATAGGATTAACGGATATAATCTCTGTATCCGGATAGAAGCGTTCAACAAACGCCTTGACCTTCCGGTAGCCGTCTAACCAGTGTGGAACACTTGTCTTTGCTACAAGATCGGACAATCTCTGCTTGCTGCCGTCAAAATATCCTGCATTGGTGCAGTCGCAGCCAACGAGATAAATTCTTTTCGCATTGGTAAAGAGTGCAAAGTGGATAGCCTGGAACGCAATTGAATAGAATGCCATAAGGGGATAGAATTCTATATTAATATGTATATCCTCGCTGGGAGCCGCCTGGAAGAATCTTCTGCCGTTATTCTCTCTGATGATCTTCTCGGATACCTGGAATTTATCTCTGTATTCACCGGTAGAATACTGACCGAAGAACTTGACAAAATCGTATTCCTTCAGCTTTTCAAACCACGGAGCACGGCTTTCGTAATCGGTGGTAAAATAGTAATCAATATCAACATCGGGATTTAAGAATGAAGCGTTCATACCTATATGTACTGCACCGGGAATGGGCTTGTAGTATTTCATTGAAGGTCCTGATGCCATTACAACAACATCTCTGCCGGTATTGATATTTCTGAACTCACCGAATGACTTCTTATGAGTTTCGTGTATCTCATTTGCAAGGCAGGCAATATTGAGATTGATATTTGAGGTGAGTGTTTTTGCATCCCATATATCCTTGCGAAGACTGGTAGCGATGATAGGAGGCTTAGCGGCCGCTGCCTGTACGCTCTTGGGAGCAGTGCTCTGACAAACCTTTACGGTTCTCGCAAGCAGCACGCTGTGTTCTGTAGACTTTTTCTGAAGATCGTTAACAGAAGCAACCAGTGCGCCGAGTCTTTCCTCGTTTCGTAAAGCAACACGATATGCAGGGAAGGTGTTTCTCATTATCTTCTTTAAAACGCTTTCGTCTTTTTTGGGCTTTTTGGGAGTAGCCGCTGTTTTTGCAGGTGTAACCTTGCACTTTGCGGCATTGGTTTCTCTGAAGAATACAAGCTGATTTTCCTTTACCTTGTACTTTCTCTGCTTTAATACCCAGTATATGAAGATACCGTAAAGAACCTCAGACATATAGCCGGGCGTTCTCATTTTGGTACCCTGATATTTTGACAAATCAAATCTTTTCATGAATTCGAACAGTACGCCGAATTCAAATGTACAGAAGCGGTTGAACAGCTCTTTTGACATTACAAAGCAGTTGTACGCATAGTACTTCTTTGAAGCCATATATTCCTCGGCAGCCTTAGAATATTCGGGGTAAAGCTCATCAACCAGCTTAAGTGTAAGCTCAGGTGCGCTTTTATCGAATAAATGCTCCTGGATCATGAATATATCCTTGATGCAATGTGCACGTTTTCCGCCAAAAAGGAAATCCATCTCATCAACATTCATGCTTCCGCCTGTGATAAGATCGTATTTCTTTATCTGCTTTGCCATACCGTCATAGTCTTTAAGGCCGTACTTCTCTATGCTCTCGTCATTGAGCATATTCTCGATTATGTAGCCTCTTGAGCATTGGTCAAACTTCTTATTGCTGAATGAAAGATAACGTCTGTAGTGGCAAAGGCCGTAGTAATTTACATCGGCATTCTTCCACGCCCAATACTGAACACTCAGCTCCGAGAAATACTTTGCAAGATCGGAGATATTGTCGCCGGTGTCATCGCCGTTCATCTTAAGGAAGCATCTCGCCGAGCCTGCATTACACTTATAGTTTTCGAATATACGGTTACCTATCACGGCGCTGTCAAGATCCATTCTGTGCGAAACGAAAATCTTGATGTCATCGTTGGGTTTCTTGTATGACAGAGTACGCTGTGCAAGGGTATTTGCATCGGGATCTGCTTCGGTATTCTTGAAGTATACAATCTGACGCTCAAGGAACTTGCAGTCGGTGTGATGCTGAAGATACCACATATAAACGCCGTAAACGATCTCGCCCATATAGCCTGTGGCTCTGAACTTGTTACCCTCATAGCCGGTGGTGTCAAACTGTTTATCAAACTCAAAGAGTATGTCAAAAAGCACCTTGTTGTATTCGTTGAATATCTTCTTTGACATTACAAAGCAGTTATAGCCTCTGTAATACTTTGAGGCAAAATACTCATTCATAGATTCAACAAGCTCGGGGTGCCTGTCTTCTATTATCTTTATCAGCGTGTCAATAGCTATAGGATCAACAAGATTTCTTGATGCGTACCATAACTCCTTTACACTGTTTCTGGGACGTACTCTGGTGATTTTTGTCGTATCGAAAGCCTTGCCGACAATAACGTCATAGGATGAGATCTCCTTCTCCATCTTTGACTTATTGAAAAGCTGATATAACTCTGCGGTGCGTACCGAAAGATTGTTTTCCATTCGTACATCGTAGTCATTGCCCGGCATAAAGGAATCCATAAACGAAAGATACCTTCTGTAGTGACAAAGTCCGTAATAATCCGCATCATAATTTTTCCACGCCCAGTACTGTACTGTGTATTCGCAAAAAGAAATTCTTTTCTCGGATATGTTATCGCCTGTGTTGTCGCCCATTATTGCGTTGCCTTTATCATTCTCGTCGAGTGCTGCACCGCATCTTACGGGTACATATAAAGGATTGTCGACAACCATACTTTTGAGGTCGATTCTGTGTGAAACGAAAATTGCGATTTTTTTGCTGTTGTTTTCACCGCTGTTCATTGATAATAAAATTCCTTTCTTTTTATCTCTTTACTCTTCCCGACGAATTTCCACCGGCAAGATCAATTACATCATTAATTCCGAACAGACAGAAATCGCCTTCAAGCGTCTGATCAAGACAGCCTGCCGCAGCAGCTGTTTCAATAGCGTTCGCCGGCGATATATTGTTGTGCAGAGCATAAATAAGCCCCGACGCAAATGCATCGCCGCCGCCTATTCTGTCTGTAATTCTTATATCATATTGTGCAGATGTATAAACCTGCTTTTTTTCGTCATCATAAATGATTCCCGACCAGCCGTTATCACTTGCGGAATAACTCTTTCTCTGTGAGTATGCAACTATTTTACAGCCGAATGTTTCCGCAACGGTCTGAAGGCTCTTTTTATAGCCGTCTGTATCAAGCTGTCCCTTTGTGACATCCGTAGCGCCTGCTTTTATTCCGAACACTATCTCAGCGTCCTCTTCATTTCCTATGCAGACATCAACGTACTTCATTATTTCGGTCATTACGGGACGTGCCTTTTGAGCGCTCCACAGCTTGCTTCTGTAGTTTATATCGCAGCTTACGGTAAGACCCGCTTTTTTGGCGGCTTTTACGGCATCGACAGAAATTTTTGCAAGGCTGTCGGAAAGTGCCGGAGTGATTCCCGTAATATGAAACCAATCCGCACCGTCAAATATCTTTTCCCAATCAAACGACGAAGGGTCAACCGACGCTATCGCACTGTTCTTTCTGTCGTATATCACCTTTGAGGGACGCTGGCTTGCGCCTTTCTCGGCAAAGAATATTCCGAGCCTGTCGCCCGTATAAACTATATTATCCGTCTTAACGCCGTATCTCATAAGCTCTCTGCAAGCCGCCCTGCCTATATCATTATCGGGAAGTGCGGTCACGAATTCAGCCTCATCTCCGAAATTACTGAGGGCAACGGCTACATTAGCTTCAGCACCGCAAAACGATGTATTAAGCTCCGGCTTCTGAAACAATTTGTAATATCCGTCGGGCGATAGTCTGAGCATTATTTCTCCAAAAGAAACTACCTTCATTATGAACGGTTTTCCTCTCTTTCAAGAAGTGATTTTGTTATAAATGAAACGGGTATCCGCTGTGAAAGCTGAGCAATTGCGGCTGATATGCCGCTGTTCTGCTCTTTGGCTACCTGCTCGTCTTCATACGTTTCCATATCTCTGTACGCAAAGTTGCGTTCCTTGAATGAATATCCGTCAACTCCGGCAAGATAAACGGAGCTTGCTCCGGATCTTATAAGCAGTGCTATAAGCATAAGTGTAACGTTGTCACGGACAGCTTCTATAGAACACAGCAAAGGCTCGTATCCTACCGTGTATCCTGCTTGTGCGTTTATATTAGATGTGATTATCAGCTTGTCGGTTTCTACTCCGCTTAGCTTTTCGTAACGTCTTATATTGCTTACAAACACATAATCGCATTTGATCCATTCGGGGCAGTGGTTTACGGAAATCACTATCGCATCGGTGGCTTTGACCTTATCAAAGACCTTCTGTCTTTCGGATTCTACCGATGTTGTCCTGCCCGGTGCGATAATAACAACATTACGTCCTTCGAAAAGTCTGCCGAGATTTATTTCAGGTGTTTTTTCACTGTTTAACGACATATAAGCAGTATACAGCTTATCTATATATTCACGGTCATAATTGTCACGCTTTTCAGGCTCTATTTTCGAGAAAATAGCGTTCATCCCTTCAAAAGTCAGCGTATTCTTATTATTCAGGAATCTTGCATAATTCTGGTGGCATCTGTATTTTGCGGACAAATAACCCGATAAGGAATAGCCCCACGCCGTAGTCATATAAATAGGAGCTATGGTGTTGTCGATAGAACAGAGAATAGGCTCTGTGCTGTAATCGGCGCCTGCGGTTTCGTTCAGATATTCCACAAAAAGCTCGGTATTGAGGTTTCCGGCACCTCTGCCCATACCCATAATACTGCTGTCTATTATCAGATTATGCTCGGTATGCAAAGCGGCCAGATACTGAGCGTTTGAGTATGAAAGCTGAAGGTTGTTATGGGAATGGAATCCGACAGCTATCTCCTTATCGAGATTGTTCTCTATAAGGTAAAAGAAACGTGCAACATCCTTCTGTTTCATAGAGCCGTGAGAATCTACGATATAAAAACCGTCGGGACGGAATTTGTTCGCCATACCTATAAGTCCGAGGTACTCGGCATCGGAATAGCTGAGAGCTACCATAGGCTGGAAATATACCTTATAGCCCTTATCCTTGATTTTTCTGCAAAGCTCAACCGCCTGCAACGCCTGCGACTTATGGAAGCAAACCCTTATGCAGTCGGGTCCTGTACCGTCATACTGCGGCAACAGCTCTGCATCATAATCCCCACAGTTTATCATTACGGCAATCAGAGTATTTTTCCTGTCGGCAGGAAGGATTCTTTTTATAGCATCAACCGAGGAATACTGCGACTCATCCGCAGAAAAATCTCCCTTTGACGATAAATATCCAACCTCTATTATATCAATACCGGCCTGTATAAGACGCTGTACTGTGTCTTTTATGTTTTCATAACCGAACTTCCAGTTATTTATGTATCCGCCGTCACGCAGAGTGCAATCAAGTATCCGTATTTTTTTCATACCCACCTGTAATAATTAATTCTTTTCCCGTTCGAGCTTTGCTGCTATCAGTCTGTTGACCTTTTCAAGATCGTTCTGTGTATCAACGGCTACTGTTTCGGAATCGACCTCAATATACTGAACTCTGTAGCCTGCTTCGATAAATCTGAGTATTTCAATATCCTCTATGGATTCTATTTTTCCTCTGGGAGAAGAGCAATAAAACTGAAGTGCCTCAGGCTTGAAGCCGTATACGCACACCTGCTTGTAATAGCTGTAGTCTATGCTTCCCTTAGGATAAGGAGCGGTACTTCTGGTAAGATATACGCCTATATTGTCGGCATTCGTTATGACTTTAGGCACTGTGAAGTTTACAACATCAACAGGATCCTTTATCTTAGTCATAAGATTTGTGATCTGCAAATCGGGATTTTCGAAGAAAGGATATACTGCCTTGTTTATTGTTTCCGGCTCTATCATAGGCTCATCGCCCTGTATATTGACATATAAATCCGCAGGAATTTTTCTTGCGACCTCACCTATTCGGTCTGTTCCTGTCTTGTGAGTATCGGAAGTCATTATTACATTAATGTCGTTTTCCTTGCAGGCATTGTAAATGCGTTCATCATCGGTGGCAACATACACCTCTGTCAGAGTTTCGGCTTTTATGGCTCTGTTGTATACCCACCATATCATCGGCTTTCCGCATATATCCGCAAGGGGCTTGCCGGGGAAACGGCTCGACTTGTATCTTGCGGGAATTATTCCTAATACTTTCATTGCTATTTATCCTTTCTTTTCCTGATGATGTTGAAAAATGTCAAAACTCGGGCATTTTTCATACTAATATCAAAATAATTATAACACAAAAAGCATTTTTGTCAATGCGAACAGATTCAGTTGGTTAATTTTTTACAAAAAACAGCTAAAAACACGCACCTCTTTAACTAAATCATTAGCTAAATTATTAAAGTGCTATTTTAGTCTTAACAGCTTTTTAACCTTTTCACGTCGGGGCGAGTACATCGGGAATATCTTGTCGGCAACGCTCCGTACTGCTTTATCGGCAACGACATGAATCCTGTACTTATAATACTCTTTTGTGGAATTTATCTTTTCCGTATTTACAAAAAACACAAGCTGAGTTTCCTTAGCCGACCTGTTTTCAACCGTCAGCATATGGTGTATGAAAATACCGTTAAGCATTTCACCTATGTATCCGGGAGCACGTTCATAAGTTTTGCAATCGGTTATTTCCATTATTCTGTTCATTATAGGAAACTGGAACTCGCACATACGGACAAACAGTTCTTTTTTCATTATGTAGCAATTGAATGCTCTGTGATATTTTCCGGAAAAATATTCGCAGGCGGAATTATAATATTCGGGCGAAAGCTCTTTGATAAGGGAGAACATCTTATCTATTATTCCCTGCTCAAAATAAACTCCGTTATAGCTTTCCCACATTTCCCGAAGTGTTTCGACTTCTGCCCTGTTATAACTCATCTCGGACGCTTTTGCAAGACCGGGAATTATCATATCGTATTTTTGAACAACGCCGTTGATTTTTTTTGTATCGTCAAGATGATATTTCTTTTTTTCGTGTGCTGTAAGCCTCAGCTCACGCACCATATTGAAGGCTGTATTATTATAGTGCTTATCGGAAAAGGAAAGATAACGACGGTAATGGCAGAGTCCGTAATAATCGGCATCAACGTTCTTCCACGCCCAATACTGAACGGTAAACTCACAAAACGACATACGGAGCTTTGAAATATTGTCGCCTGTATCATCGCCCTGAATACCGCTGTTGTTATCCTTGTCAAAAACCGCTCCGCATCTGACAGGAAAATAGACCGGGTTGTCTACCGTTTCGCTGTCAATATCTATCCTGTGCGATACAAAAATACGGATATTACTCATCTTTTCCCCTGCCTTAAATGTTTTATCACCAATCCAAACTATTATTTAATTATAGTACAGTGCAATTTTTTTGTCAACAAAAAAGACATAATTTGCGGATTTTTTCCATAATTGTCATACAAGCATAAAGCAGTGTCAACCTACAAAGATTGACACTGCTTTATCATAATGCTTTTTTAATTTTTCCGAGAGCGCCTTTTTCAAGCCGTGACACCTGTGCCTGACTAATCCCTATTTCCTGTGCGACTTCCACCTGAGTTTTGCCTCTGAAAAAACGCAGCTTGAGAATATTCTTCTCTCTGTCGTCAAGCCCGATTATCGCCTCTTTCAAAGCTATTTCATCGAGCCAGTTTCTGTCATCGTTATTATCGCCTATCTGATCCATCATATATATGGTATCACCCGACTCCGAAAACACCGGTTCGTACAGCGAAATAGGGTCGCTGACAGCCTCAAGCGCTATTACCACATCCTCACGTTTTGCGTCGATTTCTTTGGCTATCTGCTCAATCGTAGGCTCTTTAGAATTGTCATTGGTCAGTTTTTCTCTTGCCTGCATAGCTTTGTAAGCCAGATCACGCATTGAACGGCTGACACGGATCGAGCCTGAGTCCCTCAGGTAGCGCCGCAATTCGCCCATTATCATAGGCACGGCATAAGTGCTGAATCTGACGTTAAAATCAGTTGAAAAATTGTCGATAGCTTTCATCAGGCCGATACATCCGACCTGAAAAAGATCGTCGGGGTTTTCTCCTCTGCCCGAAAAACGCTGTATCACGCTGAGAACAAGACGCAGATTGCCGTTTATCAGCTTCTCTCTGGCTGTCGGGTCGCCGCTGCGCATTTGCCTTAGCAATTCGGTTTTTTCCGACTCCTTGAGGACCTTCAGCTTTGCTGTATTAACACCGCTTATTTCAACCTTATTGTAATACAAAAAAAACACCGCCCATACTTTCATTTTCCAATAAAAGTATGGACGGAATAACGTTTTTTATTCTGTCGGATTACAGGCAATCACAAATTATGCCGTAACATAAATATCGTCTTCGACATCGGGCGCTATGCTGTGCTTTACTCTGTCTTCGACCTCAGCCTTTTTCGCATTATTGAATCTGTCAAGCGTACCTACAAGGTAACCTGTGATACGGCGTATACGGTCAAAGGGTATCTCACCGAAATGATAGGTGAGATTAGCAAAATCTCCGTCAATGTCTATATCAAGCTCGGTGACCAGCTTTCCGGGGTTAGCCTCTATAGCATACTGAACATAAGCGTCGATCTCTTTCTGATCAAGTGTGCCGTTTTTTACATTTACTTTTACCATAACAATCTTCCTTTCAATTTACTGTATATAAAAGCAGTAAGTACATTTCGTTGTTTTCTCAATTGTACCACAACATATTGTGTTTGTCAAGAGGCTTGGACACAATTTTTCAAAAATTAAAGCCAAAGCATGAAGGAATAAGAAAACATTTCAAAAAAGTTCTTGACAATTCTTCGGGGATATGATAAAATATTAAAGTCGTGGAAAGATGGCTGAGCTGGTCTAAGGCGCACGATTGGAAATCGTGTAACGGCTAATACCCGTTCGAGGGTTCGAATCCCTCTCTTTCCGCCACACGACGCTGAGTTTTTCAGCGTCGTTTTTATATACGGGTATGGTGGAATTGGCAGACACGCCAGATTTAGGTTCTGGTGCGAAAGCGTGCAGGTTCAAGTCCTGTTACCCGTACCAGCTACAAACCGCACAACAATGCGGTTTGTTTGATTTTTACGACATATTGACCGTTGATAAAACAGTTACGGTATATCGAAGTTAAAAATTCGAAAATTTTCCTTGACAAAGTCGATATGGTATGATATAATTAATAACCGTCAGGAGTTTGCTAATATGGCTCAGTCGGCAGAGCACATCCTTGGTAAGGATGAGGTCCCCGGTTCGAATCCGGGTATTAGCTCCAGAATATATTTACACCATTAAGGATACTGCATTTGTAGTGTCCTTAAAGGTATAAATATAATAACACAGCGAAGTAGCTGTAACTACTCCGCCGTGCTGATTACATTTTGAACGGTACTTTGTTACTTTTGACTTTGACGCACCCGAAACGAATTACAGCAATACAGCTACGTTCGGTATCCGCCCTTTCTTCGCTTGCCGTCGGAACGGCTCTTCGCAAAGTCTTGTTATGGCAAAACCGGTATTCAATTTGTACTGCCTTTGTTGGTTGGGCAGGTGGGGATATACACTGCGGATTTACGCCTTGTATATCATAAAAAACAAGAGCTTTCAGACGTGCATGGAAAAGCATCTGAAAACCCTTGCAAATGTATGTAAGCTGTGCTATAATAAGCACAGTACAAAGCACTTCTGCGAATCAGATTGATGATACAGCATCGTCTGAGGATAAAAGTAAGGCTCGCCAAAGCCTTGCTCCTGCGGGAGTGTTTTTATTTAACTCCTTTTTCAATTATAGCTTATGAAGCCTGTTTTGTCAATGCGGAAACAGCAAAAAACAATTGGTGAAAATTACAGTAATTTTCGTCCCGGAATTGTGCAAAATGGTGCGACATAAGTTAATATCGTGCAGTTTTTGATCGTGAATATCTTACACCTTGCTACAGAATTATACTGTGGCAAGGTGTTTTTGTATAGGTGCGACATTGTGACGCAGTTTTCTTTTCAGTGATTGTGAGAGTGCTCTGCTCTATCTTGTGTTTATAAAAATATGCAATATCTATGAATGACGCAAAATGGCTACAGATAATTACATTGTTTTCACAAGCTTCAAGACTGTTTTCCAGGAATAAACATATTTTTATTAGTAAAGAGCGTAAACTTTCATTTAGCTCGTACACAAGCTCAATTAGCGTTCAACAATCAATGCAGAATAAAGTATTCAGGAATATTTTCTGAACAATCTATGTCTCTTTTTTCTTTAGTAAAGAATGATTTATGCAACTTGAGAAATATCCAAAACTATGCTATAATTATATCAGTCATAACTTTGATATAAGGCGGTGAACAAAATGTACATCAGCAAACTTGTTGTAAAAAACTATAAGCTCCTGAAAGATGTAAACCTTGATTTAAACGAAAGGATCAATATATTCGTTGGCGAAAATGATTCTGGAAAAAGCACAATACTTGAAGTGCTATCAATCATAACATCAGGAAAACTGAATGGATATGCTTTTGAAAGGCAGATAAAGGCAAATATGTTTAATGATGAAGCAAGAAAAGAGTATATTAACTCGCTTGCAACAGGGATGCCGGTATCTCCGCCCGAAATTATTATTGAAGCCATTCTACAAGATGCTGATCCTCAGTTTTCAGGAACGAACAATTCTTTATTAGAAGATGCTTGCGGAATTAGAGTTCGGATACACTTCAATGAGGAGTATGCGGATTTATATAACAGCCTATTATCATCAAAAGAGATATATGACATACCTGTCGAATTCTATTCGGTGGAGATAAGGTATTTTAATGGCGCTCCTGTCCTTCAGCGTTTTTCTCCGATAAAAGCAGCGTTCATTGATACTACAAGAAAGAACTATGCTTATGTAGTAGATAAATTCGTTGCGGACAATATTACCAATTTCTTAACGCCTCAAAATCAAACGGATCTTACTACCGCATATCGAAAAAGCCGACATGATTTCAGTAATAGCGAGATTGTAAAGCAGCTTAATGAGGATGTCCGTAAGAATACCGATCTTGATGGACGTGAATTAACAATAGACCTGAAAGAAGAGGATGTTGATTCATGGAAATCACAAATGTCAGTTGTTGTAGATTCCTGCCCTTTTGAGAATGTCGGCTTTGGTACTCAAAATACAATTAAAATGGGTATGGTACTAAAAAACGCTGATGAGCAAGTCAATGTCATTATTATGGAAGAACCCGAGAACAACCTTTCATATACAAATATGGCACGTTTAGTAAGCAAAGTGGAAAAGTCCGAAGGAAAGCAAGTCTTTATTTCTACTCACAGCAGCTATATTGCTAACAAACTGGATTTGCAGAATCTTTTCTTGATTAGGAAAGGTGCGCCAACTCGTTTTAATGGGTTACCGGAAGATACATTGTCTTATTTCAAAAAGCTCCCAGGATACGATACTTTACGAGTTGTGTTGGCAGAGAAAATCATTTTAGTTGAAGGACCTACTGATGAACTGATTATTCAGCGCGCTTATTTGGACAAGTATGGTGTTCTTCCTATCGAAAACGGCATTGACGTTATTGTGGTTGACTCACTTGCGTTTAAACGGTATTGTGATATTACCATTCTATTGAATAAGAAAACTGTTATAGTTACAGATAATGATGGAAATATTCAAAATAACATTATCAATAAATATGCTGGCTATACCGATAAGCCCAATCTTATTTTTGTATATGAAAGTGATGAGCGATTACATACCATAGAGCCGAGTGTTGCGGAAGTAAATTTTAATACTGAATCACATGAACAGACATTTAGAACAATATTGTCTAAAAGAAATTCCATGATGACTAAGAGCAAAGATGAAGTAATCGAATTTATGACCAAGAATAAGGCAGAATGGGCATTGCGAGTTTTTGATAGTGAGCAAAGAATAATATATCCGGAGTATATACAAAATGTCATCAATGAATTTGATTAAAATAGAATGCGCTGGTTCAGGCAAAACATGGAGCATTTGTCATACTGCCTTGTCTATTGTATCTTCATATGTTGATAAACGTGTGGCAATCATTTCCTACACCAATTGTGGCGTTCAAGCTGTACAATCTGAAATTAAAAAGCAAAATAATGGCATAATGCATAGTCGTATCACAGTTGAATCTTTATATTCTTTTTTGCTACGAGAATTGATAAAACCATATCAATCATACATTTTCGGAATCAATGAAATAATAAGCCTTGATTTTTCAAGAATGTATGGATTTATCAATAAGCATCGTATCGGGCAAAAGGCAAGATACATGACTTCTGGGCGAAATATCACTGCAAATGAAGCAGCGGAATTGGTAGTTCAATTAAACACTCGTAGTAATGGGCAGGTGATCAAGCGACTTGAGAAAATCTATGCTACGGTTTTCTTTGATGAAGTTCAGGATTTATTTGGATACGACCTTGAAATCATAAGGCTTATTGCTGCCTCATCAATTGACTTGGTATGTGTTGGAGATCCTAAGCAAGCTACGTTCAAAACTAACAATGGTCAGAAAAATAAAAACATTTCTGGATCGAGCATGGAATTGTTTTTCAAAGATCTTGAAAAGAGTCACTCTGCGCAGATATCGTATAATACTGTTAGTAGACGTTTTAATGAGGTTATTTGTAGATTTGCTAATGATGTTTATCCGAGCAGTAATGAAATGTCAACATCTATGACCTCAATTACACCGCATGATGGCGTATTTCTTATTCTTAAATCTGATATTCCTGATTACTACAATCATTATTCTCCGCAAGTTCTTCGGTACGATAAAAAAACAGATACTTTGGGATTGTCCTCTATGAATTTTGGAGAGTGCAAAGGCTTGACTTTCGATAGGATTTTAATATTCCCGAATAAACCATTCTTGGAGTATATTCAGAAAGGTAAGGCTTTTGGGAGTCCTGAAAAATATTATATTGCTGTTACTCGTCCACGTTTCAGTATAGCAATCGCAGTTGATAAATTCCCATTAAAATCTAAATTTCAATTTAATGATATTACTATATCCGTTGGATCAAGACACATCAGTTGCAAAAAAATCACATTCAATTAAAAATAAGCTTTTTTGGCAAAGAGACTATTTAAGAAATTCACAAATGTGTTTTTCATATATCAAGTCCATACTGTGGATAATCTTTACAGCTATAAACACATAATAATATTGCAAACAAGAAAAAAGGAGAATTACGCCTCAAATAGAAAAATATAACTTTCTCAATTTGCATAACCAGTCATATATTTAAAAATATTTAGGTATATTACGGATATTAAACACTATCCGCAAAATCACACCTTGCTACAGAATTATACCGTGGCAAGGTGTTTTTGTATAGGTGCGACATTGTGGCTCAGTTTTTCTTTTCTGTGATTGCAGGACTGCTCTGCTTGGCAAAGATTATGATGGGTGAGAATTGTTGAGTAAACGTACTGACCTTTCTTTGATGTTTAAGAAGTGCGACATGGTGACGCAGTTGCACTGTTTATGGGACAGATGTGGTGATATAATATAAACAGTTGAATTATGAATTGTCTAAGTGACATAAGAATTTCAAAAACGAGTGCAGGAGATCGAACATGTAGATAATTCAAAGGAGTACGTTGTATTACGACTGTGCTCGCCTGAACTATTGTTTATTATTGAATTCAACCGCGTATTATTCACATTTAATGTTGAAATATGACAAAATATGTGATATAATCAAATAGTGAATTTGTGCGTGTTGATTTATCATTCATTTTATCTGGATTTTGAAAAGGAGAATAGCAATGCCAAGTTACCGTCAGAATAAACCCGAAGCTGACATACTGATGAATTCAATGAGATCTATGGGCTACACATTTGAATCTGCTATTGCTGATATACTCTCCAAAACTCTTGCAATTCGCCTTTTGGAAGATGGTAAACGTATATCAACCGGAGTAGGGAGAAAATTAGGTACATATATAACCGGGTATGCACATCAGTATCTGGCGGAAAAATCCATTCGGAACACACATAGGTATCTTTCAATGCGACCTTTTCCCTTTCATCTTGATTTAACAGATGAGGATAAAGTGGTATATCGCAAACTTATGTAACATGATTGCAGCCATGCAATTTTTTTGTTTGGTCAAAGTGAACACGAAAAGGACTCAATGCACTCCAGCAGAGAAGTTTATCAAGAATTTTGCATTGCTCAAGAGTTAGGACTTAGAGTAATTCCCGTAGGGAGTACTGGTTATGAGGCAAAAATTATTTGGGACGAAGTTAAAGGAAAGATCAATGAGTTTTATTACTTGTCCAAAAAGATTAGTGTATTAGGTCACGAAACCAATCCTCAGAAACTCACTGAGATTATTCTTTCAATAATAAATCAAGATAAATAGTAATTGCAGACTGTCGAAAAAGCCAAGCAGAAATGCTTGGCTTTTTCGACAGTCTGTACTCACTATTCTTTCCGATTACTACTTTATCCATGAGGAAAAAATCTCGGACTGCGGATATTTTTTTGTAAACAAATATGGCAAAAG
>ENA-OPEC01000818-OPEC01000818.1-human-gut-metagenome-genome-assembly--contig:-NODE-818-length-25068-cov-6.487986_pt1 | contig 25068 bp, 21 predicted proteins | sample MGYA00241622_ERZ501507 | MGnify/ENA primary metagenome ERZ501507 (study PRJEB25962, sample SAMEA2042582) | human gut metagenome | biome: human gut; feature: human-associated habitat; material: faeces... | reverse complement strand
ATACATCGAATTGCATGCAAGCATGCATCGATGATACCTTTTGACCCTTTAATCACAAAATCGAAAAATTACTTTAGAAAATTTACACAGAACAGAAGAAATATGTTATTATATACTCTGTAAATCAAAATACGGAGGTTAGTTACATGGCAACGAGGAAGAAATCCTCAGCAAAAAGACAGACAAAAAAGGAGAGAATGGCTCAGATAGAGAGGCAGCAGGCCTTTAAAAAGGAAATATTTCTCTGGATAGTAGTAGCTGTTTCAATCCTTTTATTTATAAGCAATTTTGGAATAGGCGGTCATTTGGGAAACGCAGTAAGCGGTTTCCTTTTTGGTGTATTTGGAATGGTGGCATATATTTTTCCGCTTGTGCTTCTGGTGGGCAGCTTTTTTGCTGTGTCCAATAAGGGCAATTCATATGCTATCATGAAGCTTGTTATGACCATAGTTTTCATATGGTTTATATGTGTGTTTATGTACCTGGCAGTGTATGGTGAATTCGCGGTTTCGCCGGTGCAGTCATATATTGACAGTGTTGAAAGGCATTCAGGTGGTGGCTTTATAGGTGCTCTTATAGGCTGCATTTTAGTTCCGGCGGTAGGAATTATAGGTGCATACGTGGTGACAATAGTTGTGATGATTATCTGTCTTGTGCTCATTACCGGTAAATCATTCATGAAGGGCATGAGAAACGGCGGCCGAAAGGTATACGAGTCAGCGCGTGAGAATAATGAGAGATATCAGGAGTATCGGCAGTATAAGTCAAGAGAGCGTCAGACAAGAGAGGGTTTAGCTTCAGATGATACAGACAGTGACATAAAGGAGGCCGCAAAAGGTGGCAGAAGGAGTAAGCGTGCCGGCCGAAGGATGGACAATAAGATAACAGGCGTGTCACTTGATACAAAAATTGATGGCAGTGAAAACACGCTGGATTCAGGCATGGCAGGTGGTGATACAGCGCATGTGGGGATATTTGGACAAGGTGCAGCAGCTACAGATGCGCTTGGTGAGATAACTATAGAGAATTATCCGAGTTCACCTGCAATAAAGGAGAAAAAGACGACAAGCCTTACATCCGGGGATGCAGGGGAAATAGTGCAGACACCGGACTTTGGTGTGGCATCGGAGCCTGTTTCGGTTTTGGGTGGCACAGCTGCAAGCCATGTGTCGCAGATACCTATATCGGGCTGCGTGGAGCCTGATATATCTGATGATTTTGACATACAAAAAGATAATGAGCTGCAATCAAAATTGTCAGCTCCGGTTGCAGATGCGGTAATGACAAAACCACCTGCAGCAGAGCCAGGTAAGAAAAAGGTCAAATCAGACAAGGATGAGCTTTCCAAAGAGGTTGAAAAAGTCAGCGAACAGATAGCGATAAATGACGCAGAAAATGCAATCCAGCAGAAGCCGTATGTATTTCCGGCTGTTGATCTGCTTAAGGCTCCTGACAGGGGGAAAACCGGTGATTCGCAGGCTCATCTGCGTGAGACGGCGGCAAAGCTTGAACAGACTCTTAATGTGTTTGGGGTGAATGCGAAGGTGAATAATATAAGCTGCGGTCCTGCTGTTACAAGGTTTGAAATCACACCGGAGCTTGGAGTGAAGGTATCAAAGATTGTGAATCTGGCAGATGATATAAAGCTTAATCTGGCAGCCGCGGATATACGAATCGAGGCTCCTATTCCGGGAAAAGCCGCTGTGGGCATCGAAGTGCCAAACAGCCAGAGTGTTGCTGTTTCCTTCAGGGAACTTGTGGAGTCTGAAGAATTTAAAAATGCCAAATCAAAGATTACCTTTGCAGTGGGAAAAGATATTGCAGGCAAGGTTAAGGTTACGGATATCGCAAAAATGCCACATCTTTTAATTGCAGGTGCTACCGGCTCAGGTAAGTCAGTTTGTATCAATACAATTATCATGAGTATACTATACAAGGCAAAGCCGGATGAGGTAAAGCTGATTATGATTGACCCGAAGGTGGTTGAGCTTAGTGTATACAATGGCATACCTCATCTGATGATTCCGGTTGTTACAGATCCTAAAAAAGCTGCAGGAGCATTAAACTGGGCGGTTTCAGAGATGACAGACCGATACGAGAAGTTTGCAAACAGCGGTGTCAGGGAAATAAACGGTTACAATGCCATGATTGATGCAATGGATGGCAAGGATACAGAAAAACCGCCAAAGATGCCACAGATTGTCATTATAGTGGACGAGCTTGCAGATCTTATGATGGTCGCATCAAAGGATGTAGAGGAGGCAATATGCAGGCTGGCACAGCTTGCGAGAGCAGCCGGTATACATCTGATCATAGCCACACAGAGGCCTTCTGTTAATGTTATTACAGGTCTCATCAAGGCGAATATGCCAAGCCGTATCGCATTTGCGGTTACAAGCGGTGTTGACAGTCGTACCATACTTGATATGAATGGTGCGGAAAAGCTCCTTGGAAAGGGAGATATGTTATTTGACCCACAGGGTGTTCCGAAGCCCCTTCGAGTACAGGGCGCATTCGTTTCAGATAAAGAAGTTTCCGATATTGTGAAATTTATTATTGAAAATAATGAGAATGCACAGTACAGTAATGATGTGGCACAAAAGATGGAGAGCCTGTCGAATGATACGACAAATACAACCGTTACCATTTCAGATGTGGAAAACACGGATGATGGCAGGGACTCTTACTTTGCGGAGGCAGCGTCAATTATCACAGATAAGGAACGGGCTTCAATCGGAATGCTTCAAAGATACCTTAAAATTGGCTTCAACAGGGCGGCCCGCATCATGGATCAGCTCGAAGAGGCCGGTGTAGTTGGACCTGAGGAGGGAACAAAGCCCCGCAAGGTTCTGGTGACTAAAGAGGAATTAGATACTATATTAGAGAATAATTAACACAAAGGAGCAAAGAAAAATGAAAACAGATATTCAGATCGCACAGGAAGCTACAATGCTTCCAATCAAGGATGTAGCAGCATCTATAGGGATTAAAGAGGATGACTTAGAGCTTTATGGAAAGTATAAGGCAAAGATTTCTGATGAGCTCATCAATCGCACAAAGAAAAATCCTGACGGAAAGCTCATACTCGTTACAGCTATTAACCCGACTCCTGCAGGGGAGGGAAAGACAACCACAAGCGTCGGTCTTGGAGAGGCATTTGGACGCCTTGGGAAGAAAGCACTTATCGCACTTCGTGAGCCGTCACTAGGACCTTGCTTTGGTATCAAGGGAGGAGCAGCCGGTGGCGGATATGCACAGGTTGTCCCAATGGAGGATTTAAATCTTCATTTTACAGGAGATTTTCATGCAATTACATCTGCGAACAATCTGCTTGCAGCACTTCTTGACAACCATATCCAGCAGGGAAACGAGCTTGGCATCGACCCGCGCCAGATTGTATGGAAGAGATGTATGGATATGAATGACCGTGTCCTTAGAAATATCGTTGTTGGTCTTGGAAGCAAGATGGACGGAATGGTCAGAGAAGATCATTTTGTCATCACTGTAGCATCTGAAATTATGGCAATACTCTGTCTGGCCGATGATATGGCAGATTTAAAGAAGCGACTTGGAAGAATTATTGTGGCATATACCTTTGACGGAAAGCCTGTCACAGCCGATGATCTTCAGGCTACAGGCTCTATGGCAGCTCTCTTAAAGGATGCCTTAAAGCCGAACCTTATCCAGACACTTGAGCATACACCGGCAATAGTTCACGGTGGACCTTTTGCCAATATAGCACATGGCTGTAACAGTGTCCGTGCCACAAAGACAGCATTAAAGCTTGCAGACTATGTTATCACTGAGGCAGGCTTTGGCGCAGACCTTGGCGCAGAGAAGTTCTTTGATATCAAGTGCCGTATGGCAGGGCTTAAGCCGGATGCAGTTGTACTTGTTGCAACAATCAGAGCATTAAAATATAATGGCGGCGTGCCGAAGGATGAGCTTTCATCAGAGAATCTTGATGCACTTAAGGCTGGAATCGTAAATCTTGAGAAGCATATTGAGAATCTTCACAAGTTTGGCGTGCCTGTAGTTGTCACATTAAATTCATTTGTCACAGACACCAAGGCTGAGACTGATTTTGTAGAGCAGTTCTGTAAGGAAAGAGGCTGTGAATTTGCACTCTCAGAGGTATGGGAGAAGGGTGGCGAAGGCGGAATTGACCTTGCCAACAAGGTACTTGAAACAATCGAGCACAAGGAAAGCAATTTCAAAGTACTCTATGATGATAGCCTGTCACTTAAGGAAAAGATTGAAACTGTTGCAAAAGAAATATATGGAGCAGATGGTGTTACATATTCTCCGGCAGCAGAGAGAGAACTTAAGAGAATTACAGACCTTGGAATGGGAGATTTTCCAGTATGTATGGCAAAGACACAGTATTCGCTTTCTGATGATGCAAAGAAGCTTGGCAGACCAAGCGGTTTTAAAATCAACGTACGTGAGGTTTATGCGTCAGCAGGTGCAGGCTTTGTTGTAGCAGTAAACGGTTCTATCATGACTATGCCGGGACTTTCGAAGAAGCCGGCTGCATACGGCATTGATGTGGATGATAATGGTGTGATCACAGGATTATTCTAGGAGGAAATATGGCTAATCTAATAGACGGAAAATTGATTTCAACACAGATTAAGGATGAGCTTAAGGAAGAAGTGGCAGAGCTTAAGAAAAAAGGCATCGAGGGCTGCCTTGCGGTGATTCAGGTCGGAAATGACCCTGCATCATCAGTGTATGTGCGCAACAAGAAAAAGGCGTGTGAGTATGTCGGAATTAAATCGCTTTCATATGAACTTGCAGAGGAGACTACGGAGGATGAGATATTAAAACTTATCGAAAAGCTCAATGCTGATGTTTCCGTAAATGGTATTCTCTGTCAGCTTCCACTGCCAAAGCATATCGATGAGGACAAGGTTATTGATGCTATTGACCCGAAGAAGGATGTTGATGGCTTCAGTCCACAGAGTGTTGGAGCGATGGTTATAGGAAAGTCTGGTTTTTTGCCGTGTACTCCGGCCGGTATCATTCAGCTTTTAAAGAGAAGCAATATAGATATTGATGGTAAAAGCTGTGTTGTGGTTGGCAGAAGCAATATAGTCGGCAAGCCTATGTCACTTCTCATGCTTAGGGAGAATGCAACTGTTACGGTATGTCATTCACATACAAAGGATTTAAAAGATGTATGTAAAAATGCTGATATACTTATAGTGGCAATAGGAAAGCCTAAGTTTATAGATGCTTCATATGTGAAGGATGGTGCGGTTGTCATTGATGTTGGAATCCACAGAAATGCTGAAAATAAGCTGTGTGGTGATGTGGATTTTGATTCTGTTGTGTCTAAAGCGTCACATATCACACCTGTACCGGGCGGTGTAGGTCCTATGACAATTGCGATGCTCATGAGCAATTGTGTTGAGGCTATGAAGAGATAATTAGACAATAAGTAAGAGGATTAGATGTATGAGATGTGCCAATTGTGGTAATGAATTGAAGGCGGGCAGTCTGTACTGTGATGTCTGTGGGCATCCGGTTCAGATAGTGCCTGATTACAACGAATTTGATGATTATCTTGATAATCTGGTTGGAAATGATGACAGGCGAACTGATGGACAAAAGACTGCAAAGCCTGTGTCTGATAGGACAATCAGGTTTGATGAGCCGGTGAGGGAACAGCTTCATAGTGCCGGTCAGCGGAACGGACAAAAACCGGACAGAATGTCACAGTATGAAAATAAACAGGCTCAGACAGGTAAGCAGCAGTCTCAGACGAAACAACCGTGTGATGAGAAGCCGCAGTCTGACGGACAGAGGGCAAAGAGAGCGCAGCAGAAGAAGATAATTATTATCTCAGCTGTAGTGTGCGCTGTAGCAATTGTAATACTTATTGCAGCTATTACACGTAATGTAAGCAGATCACATGACAATTCATTTGATTATCAGGTGAAGCAGGCAAAGGCAGCTTATTCGGCGGGGAATATAAATTCCGCGGTTTCTTATTATGAGAAGGCTTTGTCGATTGATTCGGATAATACAGATGTCAGATTTGTTTTGGCTGATATATATATGTCGAAGAAGGATTATGATGCCGCTCTTGTGCTGTATCAGGAAATTATCAATATTGATCCAAAGAGCAAAGAGGCTTATAAGAAGCTTATCTCGATTTATGAATCAAAAAATGATTATGATGCAATTGTTGCGCTGCGTGAGAGTGCTAAGGATGCATCTGTTTTAAAGCTTTTTGCGGATTATACTGTATCTAAACCGCAGTTTAGCAAGAGCAGTGGCAAGTATGGAGAGACTATTGAGCTTTCTATAGATGCAGACAGCGATACCAAAATATACTATTCATATGATTCGGATGATCCTTTGACCAGAGGAGAAATATATTATAGCCCGATCACCCTGGACAGGGAAGGTACATATGAGATAACAGCTGTTGCGGTTGATGACAGAGGAATCAAAAGCGAGGTGGCATCTGCCAAGTATGAAATCGAGTTTGAGGCGCCGGATGCACCGGAGATAGACCCTGACGGAGGTACATTTGGTGCACAGACAGACATTACAATCACAGTACCTGAAAATTGCAAGGTATACTATACCTGGGATTCGTCAGATCCGAGTGCTGCATCAACAGAGTATACAGCTCCAATACCTGTTCCTGAGGGAAATAATGTGCTTTCTGTTATTGCGATAGACCAGAATACCGGAAAGTGCAGTGATATATACAGATCAAGATTTGAATTTTATATGAATTAATAAAAAACACGCATGAGTTGATTAATCATGCGTGTTCTTTTTAATGAAATTATCTGTTATGGCTGTAAAGCCTTTATTGTATCCGGATTCTGTGTGGATGTACAGTACTCTTTGTTTGAGACAAAATCTGTGAAATACACATACTGTGATGTTACGTTTATGTTGCAAAACTCACCCTTAGCAAGCTCTTTAAAGCCGGTGCCGTCATTTTTTACAACACACAGTGCCGGATTATCACCACCGCGCTGATAGAATATCAGACTGCCATATACATTGTAATGCTCAATATTGGCCTCCGTTAAAACTACAGGATTTGGATTGTTGATATTGACATGGACAATCGCATTGTCACGATTTACATCCATGTAGTATACATTTGTGTCATCCAGCACAACCGGCTTGTAGCAGTTGCAGTCGTAGAATAAGGCTTCACTCTGTGAAGCAGTGTCATATCTGTATAGCTGTCCGTTTTTTGGATTATTATAATAAAAATACCGGTCTGATGTGTTGCAGGTAAACAGATAGTGATTTTTTATTTTCTTTTTTTCTTCTCCATCTATTCTGATGCGGTATAGAGAGGTAGCTGTTTGTGTGTCATAGTGCAGATAATATATGTAGTTGCCTATCAGGGATGCATAGATGCATGGGTCAGGATCCAGCACGGTGGAGCCGTGGCCATTTCTTTTTATACGGCAGAGACTGTTCCTGTCATATGAAAAGAAGGTCTGACTTGTGATTTTCTGATTGTTGTTTCTTACGTAATAGACATAGTTTTTATCTGCGTTTATGTACATGGCTGTGTCATTGCTCAGTTTATGTATATTGCTGCCGTCAATATTCATGGCATACAGCCTGCCGTTGTCGTTTGTATTTGAGAAAAATACTTCACCGTCACTTTCACAGAAGAGCCCGGCATTGTACAGATTACCTGCAGTATTACCATTTACATAGGATGAATTAAGCTTTACCTTTGATACAAAATGGTATATAACAAGGCCTGTGATGCATATTAAAATTAGTGGAATAATTATTTTTAGATATTTTTTCATGTAATTCTCCCGAGGGTATATGAGATTTATGCTTAGATATTAACTGAATGATATCTATATATGATAAATCTTTCAAGGATTACTTGCCTTTCTATAAATTTTGTAATAATATTTTATTATATCTTTTTTAGGAGACAATAATGGAAGATTTAATGAAATTGAGAGAGTCTATCGATGAGATAGACAGTGAAATAGTTAGATTATATAAGGAAAGAATGGATATCTCAAAGCACGTTGCCGAGTATAAGATAACCACCGGCAAAAAGGTCTTTGACAAGGCGAGAGAGGATGAAAAGCTTGAGAAATTATCGTCTCTTGCAGATGATGAGTTTTTGAAGCACGGTATAGTTGAGCTTTTTGAACAGATTATGTCGACCAGTAGAAAGAAGCAGTATCAGCTTATGACTGAGCATGGCATAGTGGAGAAGGAAAACTTTACTGAGGTAGACAGCCTGGATTTTTCCAATGCAAGGATTGTGTTTCAGGGAGTTGAGGGTGCATACTCACAGCTTGCCATGAAGACATACTTTGGCGAGAACTGTAATGGCTACAACGTGGATTCCTGGAAGGATGCCATGGAGGATATCAAATGCGGAAAGGCCGATTATGCAGTGCTTCCGATAGAGAATTCTTCAGCCGGTATTGTATCGGAAAACTATGATCTGCTTGTTGAATACGACAATTATATAGTTGGGGAGCAGATTATACGCATCGACCACAGTCTGATGGGACTTCCGGGTGCAAAGATTTCTGATATCAGGACTGTGTACTCACATCCACAGGCACTTATGCAGTGCTCAGATTTTTTTGATGAGCATAAGGATATTAACCAGGTGGCTGTCAGGAATACAGCTTTTTCTGCAAAGAAGGTAAAGGATGACGGAGATATCACACAGGCTGGCATAGCTAGCCATATCTCGGCTGATATATACGGGCTTCAGGTGCTTGAGAGCCGCATACAGAACAATAAAAACAATGCAACAAGGTTTATAATTGTGTCGGCTAAAAGGGTATGCCGTAGAGATGCGGGCAGGATAAGCATATGCTTTGAGACACCTCACAAGAGTGGTGCACTGTATCATATGCTGGCACACTTTATATACAATGGAATCAATATGTTAAATATCCAGTCTCGTCCGATATCTGATAAGGCATGGGAGTACAGGTTCTTTGTTGATTTTGAAGGACGTTTTACGGATACAGCGGTGCAGAATGCGTTAAGAGGCATAAGGGAAGAGGCAATTGCCCTTAAGATTCTTGGTACATATTAGATTATAGAAATTTAGATAAAAGTGTTGACAACAGAAATTGTCTGTGCTATATTCTAGTAGTTGTATGAAAACAAAGTAGAGTATCCACTCTCACCTAAGCGCAATGGAGCGACTTAGCGTTAATATTTTCAAACATTTGTGTTGAAGATTGTATAGTGGATAGTATGCCTATCCACTATTTTTTATGGAGGTACAAGACCATTAGCGAATTAATGATTAATGAACAGATCAGAGACAGAGAAGTTCGACTGATTGGAGCGGATGGAGAGCAGTTAGGAATTGTTTCTTCAAGAGAAGCTCAAAAGATTGCAGACGAGGCAGGACTTGATTTAGTAAAGATAGCACCAAATGCAAAGCCACCTGTATGTAAGGTGATTGATTATGGTAAGTATCGTTATGAGCAGGCCCGTAAGGAAAAGGATGCAAAGAAAAAGCAGAAGACCGTTGAATTGAAAGAGATTCGTCTCTCACCTAACATTGAGGCTAACGACTTGAATACCAAGATGAATGCTGCAAAGAAATTCCTTGCAAAAGGAAATAAGGTAAAGATCACACTCAGATTCAGGGGACGTGAGATGGCTCATATGAATGCAAGCAAACATATCCTTGATGATATAGCTGAGAATCTTTCAGATGTAGCGGTAGTGGAGAAAGCACCGAAGGTTGAAGGAAGAAGCATCGGTATGGTGCTGGCAGAAAAGAGATAACAATTTAAGGAGGAACACACAATGCCAAAAATGAAAACAAGCAGAGCAGCTGCAAAACGTTTCAAAGTTACAGGAACAGGAAAGTTAAAAAGAAATAAAGCCTACAAGAGACATATCTTAACTAAGAAAACAACAAAGACAAAGAGAAATCTCAGAAAAGCAACAATGACAGATGAGACAAATGTTAAGAATATGAAGAAGATTTTACCATACATGTAATCGGTAGTATTAGTTAAGGAGGAATCAACAAATGGCAAGAGTTAAAGGCGGTTTAGGCGCTAAGAAAAGACATAACAGAACATTAAAGTTAGCAAAGGGTTACAGAGGCGCTAGATCTAAGCAGTATAGAGTAGCAAAGCAGTCAGTTATGAGAGCACTTACAAGCTCATACGCTGGACGTAAAGAGAGAAAGAGACAGTTCCGTCAGTTATGGATTGCCCGTATCAACGCAGCAGCTCGTCTCAACGGACTTTCATACAGCCAGTTCATGCACGGCTTAAAGTTAGCAAACGTTGACCTTAACCGTAAGGTATTAGCTGATATGGCTGTTACAGATGCAGCAGGATTTGCTAAATTAGTAGAGGTTGCTAAATCTAAGCTTGCTTAGTTTAGCATAAAGAGATATATGAAAAAAGCTGCCGGGCTTCGTGTGAAGCCCGGCAGCTTTTTTTATTCTTGAGCTTTTTTGTATTTACTGCGATACTCCTTAGGCGAAAGGCCTTTTATTTTATGAAAGGTCTTTGAAAAATAAAGGCTGTTATCAAACCCTATAGAGCCTGCAATTGCTGTGATGGACAATGAGGAGTGCTTAAGCAGATAGCATGCCTGTTTGATTCTGAAATCGGTCAGATATTCCTTTGGCGATACACCGAGAATGCTCTGGAAGGAACGGAACAGGTGACTTCGGCTTAAGCCTATATATGATGCAATATCCTCAACGGTGATAGGGTATGAATAGTTGGCGGAGATGTATTCGATGCCCTTTTGTACATAGGAGTTTGCACTGTTTTGCGGTGGCTTTGATGTGGCGGCGCTGACAAAAAGAGCGAGGGTGGTGTAGAGTCGCCCGGTCATTTCGAGTGCATTTTCAAATTCTGTGCCTCTGGCGTCGTATATATGCATGAGCTGTCTTTTGATTTCGTTTCCGTTTGATACACTGTGTATGTATGGATGCGCTTTTGTGAAATCAGTGGCTCTTAAAATGGTTGCAGCATCGCTGCCGGTAAAGCCTACCCAGGTATATTCCCAAGGATCTTCTGCATCAGCCTGATAAATCACTTCAGTATTTGGATATACGAGAAACGCATCGCCGGGAGTTAATGTGTGAACACTGCCATTTACAGTGTAGCGGCCTTTACCGCTTATGATATAGTGAATCAGATAATGGTCTCTGATACCGGGACCCCACTGATACAGGCTATCACAGCTCTGGAAGCCTACGTTATATACGGACAGAGATACAAGCTCTTTTTCTTTTACGATATAGGAATTTTTGTATTTATTGTTCATATTGCCTACCTTTACAACATTTTTACATATTTCTTCTACATTTTATTCTATACAAAAATGAGCAAATGCGCTACAATAAATTTAACAAAAATGAAAAGGAGATATTTATTATGGCAATTTTAGTTACTGGTGGAGCCGGATATATCGGAAGCCACACATGTGTGGAGCTTCTTGATGCAGGCTACGATGTTGTAGTACTTGACAATCTTTCAAATTCATCTGAGAAGTCACTTGACAGAGTTAAGGCTCTTACAGGCAAAGAAGTAAAGTTCTATAAGGGAGATATCCTTGACAGAGACATCTTAAATAAGATTTTTAAGGAAGAAAAGATAGATAGCTGTATTCACTTTGCAGGACTCAAAGCAGTAGGAGAGTCTGTGGCAAAGCCTTGGGAGTACTATAACAATAATATTGCAGGAACACTTACACTTGTTGATGTGATGAGACAGAATGGCTGCAAGAGCATCATTTTCTCTTCATCAGCTACAGTATACGGAGATCCTGCACAGATTCCTATCACAGAGGAGTGTCCAAAGGGACAGTGTACAAACCCATATGGCTGGACAAAGTCTATGCTTGAACAGATACTTATGGATATCTACAAGGCAGATAATGAGTGGAACGTTATTCTTCTTCGTTACTTCAATCCAATCGGAGCTCATAAGAGTGGTACAATGGGTGAGAATCCAAACGGTATTCCAAACAACCTTATGCCTTATATCACACAGGTGGCAGTAGGCAAGCTCAAAGAGCTTGGAGTATTCGGAGATGACTATGATACTCCTGACGGAACAGGTGTGAGAGATTACATCCATGTAGTTGACCTTGCGGTTGGACATGTCAAGGCTTTAAAGAAAATTGAGGAGAATGCAGGTCTTTGCATCTACAATCTTGGAACAGGACACGGCTACAGTGTGCTTGATATCGTAAAGAATTTCGAGGCTGCAACAGGGGTTAAGATTCCTTATACAATAAAGCCTAGAAGACCTGGCGATATTGCTACATGCTACTGTGACCCATCAAAGGCCAAGAGAGAGCTCGGCTGGGAAGCACAGTATGGTATTAAGGAGATGTGTGCCGACTCATGGAGATGGCAGAAGAACAATCCTAACGGATATGATGATTAATTATCAGAAATATTGGCGCCCGGAGTACACTCTGCGATGCACAATACCTCGCATGCGCTAACGCTTTGCAGTTAAGATGCTGTATGAATTATGCATATAGAGTTTCACAGAATGACGAAACCGGCTTTTACGCACCGTCCGTGGTGCGTAACGCCTTGCCCCACCGTCCATGGTGGGGCATTTCTATTTGTGAAGCATAATTCTACAGCATCTAAACAGCGTAGCTAGTCGCTTATGCGGGGTATTGTGCATCGCAGAGTGTACTCCGGGCATTTTACATGATATTGATATAAAATATGAAACGTTTATTTATCATAGCGTGGATAGACGCCGGACGCACCCGCAGCAGTAAAATACACCTTGCATGCGTGACTAGCGAAGCTGTTTAGATACTGTAGAACAAGCAAAGTGAGTCTAAAAAGCATAATTCGTACAGTATCTTGACAGCGTAGCGTTAGCGCATGCAAGGTGCATTTCGGTGCGGCAGGTGTCAACAACAATAAAAAAACATCGCATAAATGCGATGCTTTCGGGTTGGGCTGTATTTAATTAAATAAATATCAGTGAGCAGTCCGTACGGGAATCGAACCCGTGTTTCCGCCGTGAGAGGGCGGCGTCTTAACCGCTTGACCAACGAACCGTGTATTATACTATCATGGAGTTTCAAAAAAAGCAAGTACTTTTTTAAAAAAACTTGATTTTTTTTTCTGATAGTGCTATTATACCTATGATAACAACGTTGACTAGATTGAGAGAGGGCAAAAGTCCTCTCTCAATTCACGTTTATAAACATCAGGCAGCTATTCAGAACCACTTGGAACAATTCTGAATAGTTACAAATATAAAAAAGAGAGGTGATAAAATGTCAAAGGCAAGTGTATATGAGGCAAAGACGGAGAATTTTATACAACCAATTCTTGACAGCATGAATTTTGAGCTTGTTGATGTCGAGTATGTTAAGGAAGGCGGCATGAACTACCTGAGAGCATATATCGATAAGGAGGGTGGCATAACTGTTGATGACTGTGAAGTGGTTGCAAGGCAGATGAATGAGATTCTCGACAGAGAGGACTATATTCCTGATTCGTACACCTTCGAGGTCAGCTCGCCGGGGCTTGGAAGACCTCTCAAGAAGGAAAAGGACTATGTGCGCAATATGAATAAGGAGATAGAGATTCGCACATACAGGGCTATCAACAAATCAAAGGAATTTTATGGTCTGCTTAAAGCCTATGATAAGGATACAGTGACAATAACCGATGAAGACGGCAATGAGACTACATTCAATAAGAGTGACATTGCGCTTATACGTCAGGCATTGGATTTTTAATTAAAGCGCACGATAACACAAATAGGAGGAAAAAATAATGAGCAATGAGTTATTAGAAGCGTTAAATATATTAGAGCAGGAGAAAAACATCAGTAAAGAAACTTTACTTGAGGCAATTGAGAACTCTCTTGTGACTGCCTGCAAGAACCATTTTGGTAAATCAGACAATGTAAAGGTAGAAATAGATCCTGAGACATGTGCTTTTTCATGCTACCAGGAGAAGACGGTTGTAGATACGGTTGAGGATCCGGTTGAGGAGATTTCCTTAGCAGATGCGCACAAGGTAAACGGTAACTATCAGCTTGGAGATATCGTGAGAGTTGAGGTTAAGTCAAAGGAATTCGGACGTATCGCTACACAGAACGCAAAGAATGTTATCCTTCAGAAAATCCGCGAGGAGGAGAGAAAGGTAATATTTGACGAGTACAACAGCAAGGAAAAGGATGTTGTGACAGGTGTTGTTCAAAGATACATCGGAAAGAATGTCAGCATCAACTTAGGTAAGGCAGATGCACTTCTGACTGAGAGTGAGCAGATAAAGGGTGAGGTATTCAAGCCTACAGAGCGTATCAAGGTATATATCCTTGAGGTTAAGTCCACATCAAAGGGACCAAAGATTCTTGTTTCAAGAACTCACCCTGAGCTTGTGAAGAGACTTTTCGAGTCAGAGGTTACAGAGGTTAAAGAGGGCATAGTTGAGATAAAGGCTATTTCACGTGAGGCCGGAAGCAGAACAAAGATTGCAGTATGGTCAAATGATCCAAACGTAGACCCTGTAGGAGCATGTGTAGGTATGAATGGTGCCAGAGTAAATGCTATCGTAAATGAGCTTCGCGGTGAGAAAATCGATATCATCACATGGGATGAGAATCCGGCAATACTTATCCAGAACGCACTTAGCCCTGCAAAGGTTATCTCTGTTATCGCAGATGCAGATGAGAAATCAGCAAAGGTTGTTGTTCCGGATTATCAGCTTTCACTTGCAATCGGTAAGGAAGGACAGAATGCAAGACTGGCAGCAAGACTTACAGGCTTCAAGATTGATATCAAGAGCGAGACACAGGCCAGAGAGTCAGGGGACTTCATGGATTATGAGAATGACTATGAAGAGGATGATTATGATGACGATTATGATTATTCGGATGAGGAGCTTGCTGAGAACGAGAGATTAGCTGATACAGAACAGGCAGATGTACAGGCAGAGGCTTTAGATACAGAGGCTGACGAGAACGAAGCAACAGGTACAGAAAATGATGCGGCAGCTTTAGAAGCAGATGCTTCTGATATCGATGAGACAGATGATGCGGCAGATAGTGGTGATGAGCAGTAATGGCAAATAAAAAGATTCCAATGCGCAAATGCGTAGGCTGTCAGGAGATGAAGGAAAAGAAGTCACTTATTCGCGTGGTAAAGACTGCGGAGGGCGACATAATTCTCGATGACACCGGCAAGAAAAACGGCAGGGGAGCTTATATATGTAAGAGCCTTGAATGCTTTAAAAAGGCTAAAAAGACAAAGGCACTTGAGCGTTCCCTTGGTGTTAGTGTATCAGAACAGGTATATGAGGAGCTTGAAAAGGAGATGAACCAAATTGACAGATAGAGTACTTTCTATGCTGGGATTAGCAGCAAAGTCAGGCAATGTGGTTAGCGGAGAGTTTTCTACCGAGAAAGCTGTAAAGACAGGAAAGGCATTTTTAGTGATGGTTGCAGATGATTCATCAGACAACACAAAGAAGCATTTTTCGGATATGACTGCTTTCTATGAGGTTCCGATTTATTTTTATAGTGACAAGGTGGGGTTAGGGAATGCAATAGGCAAAGAGTTTCGAGCTTCCCTTGCAGTAACGGATGAAAACCTTGCAAATGCAGTGATAAAAAAGCTGCAGTCGAATAAAACTGAATAATGGAGGAAAATAGATATATGGCAAAAATGAGAGTTCATGAACTTGCAAAAGAATTAAATATAAAGTCGCAGGACGTCATAGACACATTAAACGGCACACAGTTTGCTGTCAAAAATGTGCAGAGCGGTCTTGAGGATGAGGCACAGCAAATTGTGCGAAAGAAGTACGCAAAAACAGAAGTAAAAAAAGATGCACCTAAGAAGGAAGAACCTAAAAAGGATGAGGCTAAGGCAGCCGACAGACCAAAGAAAAAGGCAAGCATCACAGCAGTTTTCAATGCCCAGTACAGTAAGCAGGGTAGGAAAACAAATGGTGGAAACGGCAGCGGAAATAATGGAAATAACAGTTCGCAGCGCAGGAATGGCAATGGCAGACGCGATAATCAGTCATCACGTCCTGAGCAGCACAGCATTATTAAGCCAAGACCTGTCGGAGAGAGAGCTATGCGCCCTATAAGTGAGCGTACAGCGGATCCGTATGCAGATATGAAGGTAACCAATTCGCGTCCGGCACGTCAGGCTGACGCTGATAGAAGAAGCGACAGACGTCAGGACAATGGCGACAGAATCAACAACAGAAACACTGACAGAAATGCCGACAGAAGCAGAAATACGGACAGAAACAGCGATAGAAGAACAAACAATCGCGACAACAATAACCGAGATAACAGCAGAGACAATAATAGAGACAATAACAGAGGCTTCAGAAATGACTCCAGACGTCCTGCAGAGGGTGGCAGAAGCTTTGACAGAAATAATGACAGAAGCAGAAGCAACGACAGAAGCAGGAGCAATGACAGAAATAACGATAGAACAGGCAGCAGAGGTGATGACAGAAATCGTTTCAGAAAAGAAACAGTTGCAGTTGCAGCTCCTGATGATGTAAGAGGAAAGGAGAGCCGCGACAGAGGCAACGATAGAAAGAATAAGCATAATCACAATCAGAGCCAGAAGCAGGATAAGCTCGGAAAGAAGCAGGAGAATTACATCAATCTCGAGAAGCACGGCGGTAAGAAAAAGCCACAGCAGCCGAAGGCACAGCCAAAAGAGGATGAGAACGAGATTAAGACAATTTCTCTTCCGGAGAAGATTACAATAAGGGACTTAGCTGATAAGATGAAGGTTCAGCCTTCAGCCATCGTAAAGAAGCTTTTCATGAAGGGCGAGATGGTAACAGTTAACTCTGAGGTTGATTTTGCAGCTGCTGAGGAGATTGCTTTAGAGTTCAATTTCATATGTGAGGAAGAGGAGAAAGTCGATGTGATTGCAGAGCTTCTCAAGGAGGATGAAGAGGATGAGAGCAAGATGGTTCCTCGTCCACCTGTAGTCTGCGTAATGGGTCACGTAGATCATGGTAAGACATCACTGCTTGATGCCATCAGACAGACACGTGTTACAGACCGTGAGGCAGGTGGTATCACACAGCACATTGGTGCATCTGTTGTATCAATCAATGGCCAGAACATCACATTCCTTGATACACCGGGACATGAGGCATTTACAGCAATGCGTATGCGTGGTGCAAACTCTACTGATATCGCAATCCTTGTTGTTGCTGCAGATGATGGTGTAATGCCGCAGACTGTTGAGGCAATAAACCATGCAAAGGCAGCCGGTGTAGAGATTATCGTTGCTGTCAACAAGATAGATAAGCCAAGTGCCAATATCGACAAGGTTAAGCAGGAGCTCTCAGAGTATGAGCTTATCCCGGAGGATTGGGGTGGAAGCACAATATTCTGTCCTGTATCTGCACATACTAAGGAGGGTATCGACAATCTCCTTGAGATGATTCTTCTCACAGCAGAGGTGCTCGAGCTCAAGGCTAATCCTGATAGAAACGCAAGAGGTCTCGTAATTGAAGCACAGCTTGATAAAGGCCGTGGTGCGGTTGCCACAGTGCTTGTACAAAAAGGAACACTCCATGTCGGAGATCCTATCGCATGTGGAAGCAGCTATGGTAAGGTAAGAGCCATGATTGATGACAAGGGCCGCAGAGTAAAGGAGGCTAAGCCTTCTACACCTGTAGAGATACTTGGACTAAATAGTGTGCCTTCAGCAGGAGAGACATTTGTGGCATGTGATTCAGAGAAGGAGGCAAAGGCATTTTCTGACACATATATTTCAGAGGAAAAGAATAAGCTCATTGAGGATACAAAGGCAAAGATGTCACTTGATGATCTGTTCTCACAGATTCAGTCCGGCAATATGAAGGAGCTTGATATCATCGTAAAGGCAGATGTACAGGGTTCAGTTGAAGCTGTTAAACAGAGTCTTGTCAAGCTTTCAAATGAGGAGGTTGTGGTCAAGGTCATCCATGGCGGCGTTGGTGCCATCAACGAGTCAGATGTTATCCTTGCATCAGCATCAAATGCAATCATCATTGGCTTTAACGTCAGACCGGATCCTGTTGCCAAGGCTACAGCAGACCGTGAGGGCGTAGATATCAGACTTTACAAGGTCATCTACAATGCGATCGAGGATGTATCTGCTGCCATGAAGGGTATGCTTGATCCTGTATTTGAGGAGAAGGTTATCGGACATGCGGAAATCAGACAGATTTTCAAGGCTTCAGGCGTTGGAAACATTGCAGGTTCATATGTGCTTGACGGATTTATGGAGAGAGGCTGCCGTGTCAGAATTAGCAGAGAGGGTGAGCAGATATTCGAGGGAGACCTTGCTTCACTCAAGAGATTCAAGGATGACGTCAAGGAGGTCAAGACAGGCTATGAGTGTGGTCTTGTATTTGACGGATTTAATGATATTCAGGAATTCGATATAGTTGAAGCTTACAAGATGGTAGAGGTTCCGAGATAATCATATATTGTTTATCTTGAATTAATGCAGCTATTCGGATAGTTACGGTTTAATATAAAAAGAAAGCGGGATTATATGAGAAAGAACAGCATAAAAAATATTCGTATCAACGAAGAGGTAATGCGTGAACTGTCAAATATCATACGCGGTGAGATAAAAGATCCGCGTATCAATCCCATGACAAGTGTTGTTGCTGTCGAGGTGGCACCTGATTTAAAGACAGCAAAGGCTTATATCAGTGTGCTTGGTGACAAGAAATCACAGGCTGATACGCTTGCAGGACTTAAGTCAGCGGAGGGATATATACGCAGAACTCTCGCAAAGAACATCAATTTAAGAAATACACCTGCCATTACATTTATCATAGACCAGTCTATAGAGTATGGTGTTGAGATGTCTAAAAAGATTGATGAAGTAACAAAAAATCTCAAAGAGGATTAACAAAGAGGATTGATTATGACAGAGATTGATTCTATTTTAAATGATGCACAATCAGTTGCCGTTTCCGGTCATGTGAGACCGGACGGCGACTGTGTCGGCTCAACACTTGCTGTATACAACTACATAAAGGATTATTATCCTGATATAAAGGCAAGGCTTTATTTAGAGCCAAGCCCAAACATCTTTAAGTTTATGCAAAGAGCAGATGAGATTGACAGCAGCTATGCGGATGATACAGTATACGATCTGTTCATAGCATGTGACTGCAGTGACACAGGCAGACTGGGAAGTGCAGCTAAGTATTTTGAGTCTGCAAAAAGGACACTTTGCATAGATCATCATGTTACAAACGGGGCCTTTGCAGACGCAAATTACATCTTTCCGGATGCGAGCTCGACCTGTGAGCTGGTGTTCGAGCTTCTGCCGAAGGAGCGCATCACAATACAGATAGCAGAGTGTATTTACACAGGCATGGTGCATGATACAGGCGTGTTCCAGTATTCCTGCACTTCAAAAAAGACTATGGATATTGCAGGAACCCTGATGGAGATGGGCATTGATTATTCAAGGATAATCGATGATACATTTTATACAAAGACATTTGCTCAGAACAAGATTATGGGGCAGGCACTTTTGAATGCTGCTTTGTATCTGAATGGTGATGTTATATTGTCTGCAGTATCGCGCGCTGAGATGGAGAAGTACGATGTGCTTCCAAAGCATCTCGACGGTATTGTAAATCAGCTGCGCGTGACAAAGGATATAAAGGTTGCTGTATTTCTCTACGAAAATGAGGATGGTACCTACAAGGGCAGCCTGCGCGTAAACGGTGATTACGATGTGGCAAAGGTTGCGTCGGTATTTGGCGGAGGAGGACATGTAAAGGCCGCCGGATTTACGATTGAAGGACCGCTTGAGGTGGCAACAGACCGCATCCTTACGGCAATTAAGGATAATATTTAGGGAGAGATTCTTGGGCAGATGGTTAATGGAATAATCAATGTATACAAGGAAAAGGGCTATACAAGCTTTGACGTTGTGGCAAAGCTTCGAGGCATATTCCACCAGAAGAAGATTGGTCATACGGGTACACTTGATCCTGATGCGCAAGGCGTCCTTCCTGTCTGCCTTGGAAAGGCAACCAGAGTGTGTGACCTTTTGACAGATAAGGACAAGGTCTATAAAGCTGTGCTGCTTTTAGGACAGGAGACAGATACACAGGATATTTCAGGGCAGGTCTTAAATCAGGCTGAGGTCAATGTGACCGAGCAGGCGGTGTATGATGCAATATCACAGTTTATTGGCAGACAAAAGCAGGTGCCGCCAATGTATTCGGCTCTAAAGGTCAATGGGAAAAAGCTCTATGAGCTTGCCAGGGAGGGCAAGATTATAGAGAGAAAAGCCAGGGATATCGAGGTGTTTGATATCAAGGTTGAAAGCATTGATTTGCCTGAGGTTACGATGACGGTGCACTGTTCAAAGGGCACATATATCAGGACGTTGTGCAATGACATCGGAGAGAGGCTGGGCTGCCATGGCTGCATGAAGTCACTGCTTAGAGTGAGGGTGGCAGGCTTTGACTTAGAGCATGCACTTACACTTTCACAGATTCAGTCAAAGGTGGATGAAGGCTGCTTTGATATGGTGATGCCTGTTGACGGAGTATTCGAAAATCTGCCGGCAGTGCATACTGCTTCAGATGCCGATAAGCTTGTCAGAAATGGAAATAAAATTCCGGCAGTGCTTACGGATTATTTAAAACACAGTGCTGACTCTGATATAAGATACAGAGTATACAATCATGAGGGCATATTTGTCGGGGTGTATTCGTATCTTGATGAGACCGGTGAGTTTAAGCCGGTTAAGATTTTTATGGAATAGAATAGTATACAGATATTATGGAATATATAAGCAAAACTCTGGATTTTCATGTCAAGGAGCCGTCCGTCATCTCGTTTGGAAAGTTTGACGGGCTTCACAGAGGACATGAATTTCTGATGGAAAAGCAAATTGAACAGAGCAATCTGCATGGCTACAAGCGCATCATATTTACGTTTGACATTCCTCCCAAATCGGAGGTACTTGGCGTTGAGTCAAAGGTTATAATCACAAACGATGAAAAAGAGTATGTGTTTGAAAAATCAGGTATTGACTATCTGATAGAGTGTCCGTTTGTGCCACAGGTGATGACGATGGAGGCGGATGCGTTTGTCAGATGGATAGTTAAAAGTCTTAATGTCAAGTGTATCATTGTCGGAGATGATTTCCGTTTCGGGCACAACAGGGCAGGAGACCATCGGATGCTTTCTGCGATGGCAGGAGAGCTTGGATACGAGCTTATTGTGGTGGACAAGATAAAGGATGGAGACAGGGATATAAGCAGTACCTACATCCGCGAGGAGATTGCGGCAGGACATATTAAAAGGGCGAATGAACTGCTGGGATATCCCTTTTTTATAAAAGGAAGAGTAGTGCATGGCAGAGCACTAGGCAGGACTATTGGCATTCCGACAGTCAACCTTTCAGTGCCGCACGATAAGCTGCTTCCGCCAAAGGGAGTGTATATGTCAAGAGTTCTTGTCAGGGACAACTGGTACCTTGGTGTAACCAATATAGGATGCAAGCCTACTATAGAGGGCAAAAATCCAATAGGTGCAGAGACATATATCATAGATTTTGGGCAGGATGTTTACGGACAGGATATCATGGTAGAGCTTCATAAGTTCGTAAGACCTGAGATGAAGTTTGATTCAATAGAAGCGTTAAAGAGCCAGATGAGCGCAGATATCAATTTTACAATCAATTATGCAGGCAGTCACACATTTTAGTGTGACTGTTTTTTTGCTAAATAGCCCAAAATAACGAAAAAATAACAAATATTACAGAAATGTTACAAAGAAATATTGACATTTTAACAATTTATGATATACTCGTAACCGTGGATTATCGATAGCATGAATCGGAGGCTATATGAAAAACAAGTTAAAATTAGGACAGGCAGCAGGCGTTGTAGCGTTTGCTATTATTATAGGAGCGGTATCTATGAGCTCAAGCAGCACGGTGGATGCCAGGACAACAAAGGCAGAGGCAAATAAAAACAGATCAGTGAATGCGGGTGTTGCACTTAATCTGACAGATGTGGCAGATGCCACAGAGCTTCTCACAGCAGGGGTTACATCGGCTCTTACTTATTATGGAGCTGACGTATCGGTAGCGCAAAACGACAGCAATGTTGTTACTGCATCTGCTCAGGGTGCACAGGCTGGCGATACTGCACAGGAGACAGAACAGGCAAATGAGGCATCCCAGACACCGACAGCCGCACAGACCTGTGGTTACACAAATCTTGGTATGTCAGTTATCAGCAGCGGAAACTTAAATATCAGACAGGAGGCTTCGACAGACAGTGAAGTGGTAGGTATCCTTACCAATCACAATGCCTGTGAGCTTCTTGAGGATGCCGGAGACTGGTATAAGGTTACATCAGGCAAAGTGACAGGATATGTAAGCAAGCAGTATCTTGTGACAGGAGATCAGGCAGAGTCTATTGCAGAACAGGAGATTAAAACTGTTGCCACTGTAAATACTGAAACACTGAATGTACGTGCAGAGAAGTCAACAGAGGCTGCGGTGCTTTCACAGGTTGGAAATTCAGAGGCATTTACAGTCAATTCTGTTGCTGACGGCTGGGTTGAGATAAGTGTGGATGATTCTGTCGGATATATATCACAGGATTATGTGACACTGGCACAGGCACTTCCTACTGCAAAGACAATTGAGCAGGTGAAGTATGGTGACGGTGTATCAGATGTAAGGGCATCGGTTGTATCATATGCATTACAGTTTGTCGGAAACAGATATGTGTGGGGAGGCACAAGCCTTGAGAATGGTGTTGACTGCTCAGGCTTCACAATGAGAATACTTGGAAAGTATGGAGTTTCGTTACCGCATTCATCAAAAGCACAGCCTTCATGTGGCACAAAAATCAGCGCATCTGATGCAAAGCCGGGAGATTTATTCTTCTACGGAAGTGGAAGCAGCATCTCACATGTTGCAATTTATATCGGAAACGGACAGATTGTCCATGCCAGCAACAAGCGTGACGGAATCAAGGTTTCAAATGCATTTTACAGAAGTCCGATTTGTGTTGCAAGATATTTGCCGGATTAATAAAAAAGTTGTTTACAACAAATGCTTACTATGCTATACTGAATAAGTATGGTTTTGCCCATGTTCGGTAGTTGGACACTCCGACCTATTGCTGAGCATCATACAGTTATCAGGGCGCATTATAATATAAGGAGGATCAACAATGATCGCAAAGGAAAAGAAACAGGCTATTATCGCAGAGTACGGTAGAACACCAAATGACACAGGTTCACCAGAGGTTCAGATTGCAATTCTTTCAGCAAGAATCGCAGAGTTAACTGAGCATTTCAAACAGAACCCAAAGGATCATCACTCAAGAAGAGGAATGTTAAAGATGATCGGTCAGAGACGTGGATTACTTGCATACCTTAAGGAGATTGATATCGAGAGATATCGTTCACTTATCGAGCGTTTAGGACTCAGAAAATAGTATTTTCTTTAGAGCGGAGTAATTATTATTCCGCTCTATTATTGTTTTTATTATTGTTTTTTGAAAAGCAGAAGTAAGCCGAGACCACTAAAGAGTGCATGAGCGTACATGTATTGTTTAGTAGTTTCGGAAGAGGAATACACTTCTGCAAAAGAATTTTAAGGAGAATTAATATGTACAAAAGTTATTCAATGGAACTTGCCGGCAGGACTCTTACTGTAGATATCGGAAGAGTAGCAGCTCAGGCAAACGGAGCTGTTTTTATCAAGTATGGTGATACAACAGTCCTTTCAACAGCTACAGCATCTGACAAGCCACGTGACGGTGTGGATTTCTTCCCACTCAGCGTTGAGTTCGAGGAGAAGATGTACTCTGTAGGAAAAATTCCGGGTGGTTTTAACAAGCGTGAGGGAAAGGCATCTGAGAACGCCATCCTTACAGATCGTGTAATTGACCGTCCAATGAGACCTCTTTTCCCAAAGGATTACAGAAATGATGTTACATTAAACAACCTTGTCATGTCAGTGGATCCTGAGTGCCGTCCTGAGATAGTTGCAATGATCGGTACAGCTCTTGCTGTTCATATATCAGATATTCCGTTTGACGGACCATGTGCCATGACACAGATGGGACTTGTTGATGGAGAGTTTATCGTAAACCCTTCACAGAAGCAGTGGGATGAGGGCGATTTACAGCTCACAGTTGCTTCTACAAAGGAAAAGGTCATCATGATTGAAGCAGGAGCCAATGAGATTCCTGAGGATCAGATGATTGAGGCAATCTACAAGTGCCACGATATCAACCAGACAGTTATCGCATTCATGGATCAGATCCGTGATGAGATTGGCAAGCCAAAGCATGAGTATGAGAGTTGTGCTATTCCTGAGCAGATGTTCGAGGATATCAAGAAAATTGTTACTCCTGAGCAGATGGAGGAGGCAGTATTCACAGATGAGAAGCAGAAGCGTGAGGAAAATATAAGAGCTATCACAGAGCAGTTAGAGGAAGCCTTCGCTGACAATGAGGAGTATCTTGCAGTACTTGGTGAGGCTATTTACCAGTATCAGAAGAAGACAGTCAGAAAGATGATTTTAAAGGATCATAAGCGTCCGGACGGCCGTGCAATCAACCAGATCAGACCACTCGCAGCAGAGGTTGATTTGATTCCTAGAGTTCACGGCTCTGCAATGTTTACCCGTGGACAGACACAGATTTGTGATGTTGTAACACTTGCTCCTTTATCAGAGATTCAGAAAATCGACGGACTTGATGCAAATATCACAACAAAGAGATATATGCATCACTATAACTTCCCTGCATACTCTGTAGGAGAGACAAAGGTATCACGTGGACCGGGACGTCGTGAGATTGGACACGGAGCACTTGCTGAGAAGGCACTTGTTCCTGTACTTCCAAGCATTGAGGAGTTCCCATATACTATCCGTGCCGTATCTGAGACATTTGAGTCAAACGGCTCTACATCAATGGCTTCAACATGTGCATCATGTATGTCACTTATGGCTGCAGGCGTTCCGATTAAGGCTATGGTTGCCGGAATCTCATGCGGACTTGTAACAGGC
>ENA-OPEC01000813-OPEC01000813.1-human-gut-metagenome-genome-assembly--contig:-NODE-813-length-25154-cov-7.142038_pt1 | contig 25154 bp, 19 predicted proteins | sample MGYA00241622_ERZ501507 | MGnify/ENA primary metagenome ERZ501507 (study PRJEB25962, sample SAMEA2042582) | human gut metagenome | biome: human gut; feature: human-associated habitat; material: faeces... | reverse complement strand
CATTGAGATGACTGGCTTTTTTGCCATTTCATCTATAGTGTTCGGCAATCATGGTGACCCGCCGGAGATTCGAACTCCGGACACCCTGCTTAAAAGGCAGGTGCTCTGCCTGCTGAGCTAGCGGGTCTTATGGCAGGGATGGCAGGATTCGAACCTACGCATACAGGAGTCAAAGTCCTGTGCCTTACCGCTTGGCGACATCCCCGTGCGCGTATCGGCAAAATCCTGCATAAAAAAAGAAAATGGGGTGAGTGAAGGGACTCGAACCCTCGGTCTTCAGAGCCACAATCTGACGCGTTAACCAACTACGCTACACCCACCATATGAAATTTTCTTTTTTTAGCCCGGCTGAATTGGCACGCCAGGAGGGACTCGAACCCGCGACCTACTGCTTAGAAGGCAGTTGCTCTATCCAGCTGAGCTACTGGCGCATAATGGAGCGGGTGACGGGAATCGAACCCGCGTCCCCAGCTTGGAAGGCTGGTGCCCTGGCCGTTGTGCTACACCCGCAGGCACTCTGACAAATTCAGCCTTAGAATCATAGCATATTGTCGCCCCGCTGTCAAGCCTTTTTTCGCGATTTCGGCGTTTCGGCGGCATCCTGCTTTGCGCTGCTGGGCGGCTGGCCAAACTGGCGGCGGTAGGCGCGGCAGAATGCGGAGTAATCTCCGAAGCCGCAGGCGCTGGCCGCCTGCAGAATGGGCGTCCCGGCGGCGATCTGCTCGCGCGCGAGGGCGAGGCGCTTGCCGGTCAGATACGCATGGACAGTATAGCCCGTCTCGGCGCGGAAGCGCCGCATCATGTGATATTTGCTGATATAGAACCGGGCGGCCAGATCGTCGATGGAGACAGGTTCCGTCGGGTGCTGGGAAAGATACTGCATGATGGCCGCGATCTTTTCATCGGACGCAAGGCTCTCCACGGCCTGCGGCTGTGCGTCCATCGCGCGGCGCAGGAGAATGAGCAGCTGCGTCAGAAGGGACTTTGCCAGCAGCTCCTGCCCGAAACCCGGCTGCACGGAGGCACTCTCCAGCGCGAAGAGCGTGCGGCGCAGCGCCTGCCGTTCTTCCTGCGGGCGCAGGACAAAGCGGAAGCGGGCCGTGGCGAGCGTGAAGCAGCTGTCGAGCGGGCAGTCCGCCGTCCCCGCGCGGGCGAGATAGTCAGGCGACAGATAGAGAATGACGCGCTCATACGGCGCGCCGGGCGCGGCCTCCGGCCGGTGGACGCAGCCCTGCGGGACGAGGATCACGTCGCCGGGCTCAAGCGGGTAGCTGCGCCCCTCGACGCCGTAGCCGGACTGGCCGCCGAGAAAGAAGATCAGCTTGTGGAAGGTATGGTAGTGCCAGTCGAGCTGTTCCTCCATCGCGCCCTTGAGGTGAAAGAGCCGAAAATCCTCGCGCAGATAGCCCCGCTGCGCATATTCCTGCTGCTCCATGCCGCGCCCCCTCTGCCAACGTTCAAAAGGCGCTGTGGGAGGCCCGCAGCGCCTGCGATCTCAAATTCAGTCCATATATCTTGCGATATATTCCGGTGCATCCTTGGCTTCGCCCGCGATCGTCAGCGTAAACGCGACGCTGTTTTCTGCGGAGAAGACGCTGCACCAGTCAAGGAAATTCTCGGTTTCCTTGGGGTCGCTGTCCTGCGACAGCTTGTAAAGGTTGTCGATAAAAATATGCGTGATATCAAAGTTTCCCGCGTGCAGGCCGCTGATAAAGCCGCGCAGGAACGGATAACCGCCGTAAGCGTATTCCTTGATGTCGATGAGCCGAACCTTGTGGTCGACGTCGAAGCGCAGTGTATCGCCCTTCTCGATGCAGACGATGCTGCCGGATTCGCGCTGAACTGCCTGATTGAGAGCACCGATGAGCAGCTTCGTCTTGCCGGAGCCTTCGGGGCCCATCATAATATTGACCATACGGGCATTCCTCCTTTTCTCATGTGGTCAGCTTCATTGTACCAGCTTTCTGCCGGAAACACAAGAACCTACTTGTGAAAAAATCGTAAACAGGAGCAGGCTTCAGCCGCGCAGCAGCGCGGCTGCCTGCGCTCTGGTCGGAGAACTGCGCTTGCGGTCGAAGGGATTCAGCCCGTCAGCCGCAGCGCACAGGGCAGCGGTCAGCTCCAGGAAGTAGAACAGCTCGCCGAGCTGCGGCGCGTCCAGCTGCCCGGCGGAGAGGATGATCAGCGGGATATCGAGCGAGGCGTGGGTCTGCACGAGTGCGTCGAACATCGCGCCCTCCGCCTCGCCGACCGAGTGGCCGGAGAGATAGCCGAGATCGTCGTAATCCTTCCAGTCAAGCTCAATGTTGCGCCGTCTCGCGGGCAGCGGGATGCGCAGGAAGGTTTCAAACGCGCTGCGGCTGCCGTCCAGCATGGCGTCGAGCGTGTCGAGCGCACCGGGAAGCTCTGCCGGGACGGGCAGAACGCCGTATCCGCCGCGGCAGCTGCGCCGGGCCGTGCTGCTGGCCCACCAGCGGCCGAGTGCCATGCAGTCCGGCTCGAAGATGCCGAGAAGCTCCGTGCGCCGCGTACGCAGCTCCAGCGCGTGACGCGCGCCTGCATACATCCAGACAGGGTTTTCAAACGCGCGCAGGTCATAATCATGATACGCCTGTCCCGCGCCCTCAAGCACGCTGAGCGGCTCGATCCCGGAAACCGCCATCGGCAGAAGCGCCGCAGGCGAAAGTGCCGAATCCGCGCAGCCGAGCTGCGCAGGCTGGGCCAGGAAGGTATATCCCTCCTCCTGCGCCATACCATGCAGGAGGCTGTCCTTCGGCGCACAGACGAAGATATGCTGCCTGGCCTCCGGCCCGTAGTGCCGGTCAAGCAGCCAGCGGACGGCGCGGGAGGCGACGCCGCATTCCATATCGACAGCGCTCTGCGCGATCAGAAGCAGGCAGAAGTCCTGCCCCTCGAGCCGGCTGCACAGCTGCTCGTAGGCGCTTGCGGACAGGCTTGTGCCCGCAAAAATCAGCCGGACACTCCCCTCTTTTCCAAGTGCGCGGATCGCCGCCTGCGCCGCAAGCGGCGCGTCGCCGCTGCCGACGACCACGAGTGTATCGCCGAGCTCCGCGATCTTCTCTGCGGCCTTGCCGATCGCGAGCATTGCGCGGGCCATCACGCCCTCCGGCGCGTTCAGCCAGCCCAGAAAGTCCGGGCCGTCCGGCACGTTGGTCCGGAGCTGCATATGCGCGTCAAACAGATCCTTCTCCCCGGACAGCAGATCCGGCAGGCTGACGCTCCCCCAAATATTAGATAACTCGACCTCGATCATCGTATGCGCCTCCTGTTTGTTTTGTACACTATACTACATTTTGAGAAAAAACGCAAAAAGAATCGAAACGGTGGCCCTGCGGCGTGGCTGCTCCGTCCCCCGCCGGTGCGTCACCGTGATGATTTTTCCGCATTCGGCCGGTGGGCGCGCAGCAGCTCCAGCAGCAGGAGCACCGCCGCGCCCAGCAGGAAGCCCGGCAGCGAAAACGTCTGAAGGCTTACCGGAGTCTGCGGTGTCTGAAGTCCGGCGGGGCCCATCACGATGGCGTACAGTGAGCCTGCCATCAGGCCGAGGATCAGCCACACCATCTGGCTCCGGAAGCGGCGCAGCGCGGCGCGGATGGCGCGGGCAGCCAGCGCTGCGCCCGCCGCTGCGCCAAGCCCAAGCGCCAGAATGCCGGGAAGCCCGGAAAAATCGAGCCGCAGCAGCTGACGCAGCGCGTGCATCGCAGGCAGATAGACGCCTGCGATCAGAAGCAGCGTCGACCCGGAGATCCCCGGCAGGATCATCGCGCTGACGGCGATCGCGCCGGAGACAAACAGGTACAGAAGCGGCCAGACGCGAAGCTCCGAAAAGTCGACGCGCAGCGAAACCGCCGCGTCCTCGCGCAGCAGCGTAAGCCCCACGACGAGCGCCGCGCCGAGCAGCGCCAGCGGCGCGTACCGCGCGGTATTTCGCAGCGCACCGCGCTCCGCGCGGGCTACCAGCGGAAACGCCGCCGCGCTCAGCCCCAGAAACAGACTGCACATAAAATAGACGTGCAGCTCAAATAATTCCGCCAGCGCCAGAATACAGGCAGCCATTCCGACGCCCCACCCGATGCCGAAGCGCAACAGCGCGCGCAGGCTCTGCCGCCGCACGGGACCTTTTCCGTTGAACAGGCCCTGCAGCGCACGCAGGAGATCGTCATAAAAGCCGAGAATAAACGCGATCGTCCCGCCGGACACGCCGGGGACGCTGTCAGCCAGCGCCATACACAGGCCGTGAAACGCAGAAAGCATACAGGAACCTCCCGAAAAGCTGCCGCATCCGGAGCGCCCGGCTGTGGCATTTTATCTCAGTATACCATCTGACAGAGAAAAAGTACAGAGTCCCCGTTCACCTGTCGAAGCAGCGCCGCATAGATTGGTTCAGGGCGAATGCGCCCGAATCTCTTGAGAGGAGCCGATCTTTTTGGCTGATATGCAGACACAGGCAGCCCAGACTGCCGAAGGCTGCGGCGATATGCGGGGAACGCTTCCCGCCTGCGCGCCGCTGGCCAATCCCTACGTCCCGTTTCAGGGGCAGAACCCCGACCGCTATACGGCGGGACGCGCGCTGATGAAGGGCACGCTGTTTCCGGGGCTTGACCTTCCATATCGCGGCACAAGCGGCGTCGAGCCGCGCAGCGCGGACGGTATGCAGAGTATGCAGGACCTTCAGGCGGCGAATTTCGCCATTACCGAGCTTGGCCTGTACCTGGATACCCACGCGGACGACGAGGAGGCCGTGCAGCTGTTCAACCAGTACGTCGAGCAGTATGAAATGCTGCGGCAGCAGGCGGAGGACAGCGGCATGGCGCTCACGCAGATGGAGGCCACCGCGGGCGGCTGCTATACATGGCTGGACGATCCATGGCCCTGGGACGCGGAAACGGAGGAATAAACGATGTTTGTATATGAAAAAAAGCTGCAGTACCCCATCCGCATCGCAAACCCGAACCCGCAGCTGGCAGCTGTTATAATTTCCCAGTATGGTGGTTCAGATGGGGAGCTTGGCGCGTCTCTGCGCTATCTGAGTCAGCGTTATTCCATGCCGTATCCTGAGCTGAAGGGGCTGCTGACCGACATTGGTACTGAGGAGCTGGGGCATCTGGAGATGGTCGGCACGATCGTGCACCAGCTGACGCGGACGCTCACGCAGGAGCAGATCGAGTCGGCAGGCTTTGCGAATTATTTTGTCGACCACACCGCCGGCGTCTACCCGCAGGCCGCCTCCGGCACGCCCTGGAGCGCCGCGACCATGGCCGTCACCGGCGACCCCATCGCCGACCTCACGGAGGATCTGGCAGCCGAGCAGAAAGCGCGCGTGACGTATGACAATATCCTCCGCATTTCTGACGACCCGGATGTGAACGACGCCATTCGCTTCCTGCGGGAGCGCGAGATCGTGCATTTCCAGCGCTTCGGCGAGGCCATTGAGCTGCTGCGCCGGAGGCTGGACGAGAAAAACGTCTATTATATGAATCCCGCGCTCAATCTGCAGGCGTAAGCGCCGCGCAGAGGCTAAATTTCAAAAAACTCCACCGCTCGGCCTGGGCGGTGGAGTTTTTTAGTGGAATGCGTTTGCCGGGGCGCGTTATCCTCTCGTTTGCTGAGAGATGGCGCGGATGGCGTTGAGGGCGAAGTCGTGCTCCTCGAGGGTGATGACACTGCCGCAGTACGGGCACTTGGCGCTGGCGTTGATCTCGACCGGTGCGCCGCAGTTCGGGCAGTTGACGGTCTGCATGGGTTTGTCCTTCTCGGTCTTCGTGCCGGTCGTGCGGACAAGATCCCACTCGTAGACCATGAACTTCTCCTTGTCTCTGCTGCCGGAGATGAGCTTGCCGGTCTTGTCGTCGAGCGTGTAATCGACGATGCGCGTGTTCAGACGGGCGACGAGCACGTCGTTGCCGCCCTCCTGGCACCAGCCGCGCAGCTCCACGGACAGAACCGCGATGCGCTCGATGTAGTTGGTCTGGCCCTGCTGCTTCTTGCGCTGGATCTGATTGTCCATCTGCGTGAAGAACGCGTCGGTGCAGTACGGACGGATGGGCGAGATATCCTTCTTCTGCCAGCAATCCTGCATCTGTACATACAGGTTCGACAGCTTGGAGGTCAGCTCAGCCTTGTCGAAGTTTTCGTCGAGCTGCTCATACTCAGCCATGGGCTTCAGCTTGCGGTTCGCAGCCGCGGACCAGCTGGTGCCGCCGGACGCTCCCTTCTTCTTCTTTGTGCGTGAGGTCGAAACGATCGCGATGAAGACGATGATGGCTCCGACGACGATGGTACTGATCCCGCCGGAGGATTCAGAGCTGCTGGAATAGTCGGAATCGCTGCTGCTCCAGTCCCAATCGGAGTCGGAGCTGCTCCAATCAGAGGAGCTGCCGTAGTCGGAATCGCCGGAATAATCGCCGAAATCGGCCCCGGCGGGCAATACGGCCAGCAGCACGAGACAGGCGCACAGCGCCAGCACGAACAGCCGCCGCAGGAAGGTCTTGGACATGAAGGATCCCCCTTTTTCTTTCTTTTTCCCTTCCAGTATATCATGCGATGCCGCATACATGCAAGCAAAATAACCGCCGGACAGAAAAAACTGTCCGGCGGGCCTGTTTATCCGTGATAGCCGATGGCGCGGGAGATCGTCTCGGCTGCGGCGCAGACGAGGCGGATGGCGCGGAGAAACTCGTCGGACTGCACCTGCCGGAACATTCCGACGCAGCCGATGGCGTAGCGCACCTCGCCGGTCACGTCATGGATCGGCGCGGAGACGGAGCGCAGGCCGATCTTATACTCGCCGTTTTCCACAGCGTAGCCCTGCTCACGGATGCGGGTAAGTTCGGGCACAAACTGCTCTGGCGTGGTAAGTGTATGGGGCGTGAAGGCCTTGAGTTCGGTGTGTGTAAGAATGCGGCGGCACTCCGCCGGGGAACTGTTGGCAAGAAACAGCTTTCCCTGCGACGTACAATAGACCGGAAGCCGTGCGCCGACCTCGGACACGACGCGAAGACTCGCGCGGGACTCCTCCTCTGCCAGCGTTACGACTGCTGCACGGTCAAAAACCGACAGGAATACACTCTCGCCAAGTTCAGCGCAGATACTCTGCATATGCGGCCGTGCAATCGTACCGATATCCCATGAGTTGGAGACGGCACAGCCGTATTCAAACAGGCGGATGCCCAGCCAGTAGTGGCCATTCGGCATCTGCTCGATCAGTCCGGATTCGCGCATCGTGGACAGCAGACCGTGGATCGTGCTCTTCGGCCAGCCGGTTTTCTGATAAAGCTCCGTCAGGGAAGCGGGCTGGCCGCTTTCCGTCAGAATGTCGAGAAGACGGATCGCCTTCGCAACGGAGTGTATGGTTTTGCCTTCCTGTTCTGCCATGCTGAAGCTTCCTTTCTGTTCATTGCGTTTCCTTTACTATATCATGCCGAATATCGTTCAGCAACCGGATACGTTCGATATCGGCGAATTTTTCCGCGTCATACCGCACGGGCATATTGGCGAATTGCTAAATTTGATTGCAATTTTGACCGTTTTGTTATACACTAATAACAAATGCAAAGGAGGGCGCGCCGTATGTACCAGATCATGCTTGTAGAGGATGAAATGCTTGTCCGGGAGTCCATGGCCCAGAACACCAATTGGGACAAATTCGGCTTTGCGCCGCCCCATGTCTTTGAAAATGGCCGTCAGGCGCTTGAACAGCTCGAATCCGTGCTGCCGGATGTGGTCATCACAGATATCTGTATGCCCTTTGTCGACGGGCTGGAGTTGGCGCGGAACATCTATGAGAAATTTCCGGACACGATCGTCGTCGTGCTGACCGGCTTCAGCGAGTTTTCCTATGCGCAGAAGGCCATCCGGTACCATGTCCACGATTATCTGCTCAAGCCCGTCAGCCCGAAGGAGTTTGATCAGCTGCTGGAGAACCTGTCTGCGGAGCTTTCGCGCCGGGACAACCGGCAGGGGCTTTACAGCCGGGCCGTGCTGGCAGACGAGGTGCTGAAGGATCATTTCTTTCAGGGGCTTTTACAGTCCGACACGGCGCAGGAGCTGCCGGAGGCGACGCTTGCCGCCGGTGTTGAGCTTGGCGGGCGGTTCCATGTGGTCGCGCTGGCGGCGCTGCCGCAGCGCCCCGAGGGCTTTGATGCGCAGGGACATCGGGTGGCGCAGGGCTGTGCGCCCGCGCAGCTCCGGCTGCTCGGCGACCAGCACGTTATGCTCATCGTCAGCGGCGATGAAACGGCGGAACTCATGGCGCGCACCGCCGCCGGAGCGCGCCATCTGCGCGCGGTGATGCAGGAGGCGGAGCTCGCCGCGCCCATCGGCATCGGCGGAGCCTACGCCGGGCTGGACGGCCTGCGGCAGTCCGCGCAGGAGGCGCAGCACGCGCTGGGCTACGCGTTTTCCACAGGCGAGACACTGTTGTTTGACCCGGAGCTGCGCAAATCCTCCGGCTCTTTGCAGACGGACGACTGTCCGACTGCGGCGCAGATCGCAAGCACGCTCCAATCCGGCAGCGGCAGCCGTGCATTGGAGCTGACCGGAACGCTTTTTACCTGTATGCGCCGCCGCAGGGTGCATGAGAGCGAGTGCCGCCCCGTTCTGCAGCGCCTGCAGATCCTCGTGGCCTCGCATCTGACGCGCGAGCAGCTGCTGCGCGCGCCCGCCATGCTCCTTCCGCAGCAGGGCTATGCGCTGGAGGAGGTACGGCTGTCCGTCGAGCGGCTTGAGGGCTATATTCTGCAATGTCAGGCCCAGCAGAACGACACGCCTGCCGCCCGCTGCGGCCGTCTGGCCGTCGCGTATATTAACGAGCACTATGCCGACTGCGATCTCAAGCTGCCGGACGTGCTGGAGCATCTCGGCGTCAGCCGCAGCTATTTTTCAACGGTATTCAAGGAAAAGACCGGCCAGTCGTTCGTGGAATATCTGACAAACCTGCGTATGGAGAAGGCCAAGGAATATCTGCGTGAAACGGGGCTGTGCACCTATGAGATCGCCGAGCGCATCGGCTTTGCCGACCCGCATTATTTCTCGCTCACCTTCCGCCGCAGAACCGGCATGACGCCCCGGCAGTACAGGGAGGCGGAGAGCGGGACATGACCGAAGCACGACTTTTTTCCCGGCACTCCATCGGCACGCGGATCGCGGCGCTGTTCATGCTGCTGATCCTCGTCATTACGGCAGCCATGACCTATGTGTCGATCAGCGTCTCGACGAACGAGCTGCTGGACAGCTCGACGGAGTACACCGAGCAGCTGATCCGCCGCGTCAACGCCGAGCTTGATATGTACGTGGAGTACATGAAGGATATTTCCGATTTTATTGTCGACAACGGCGCAGTCGCGGCCTATCTGCGTGCGGCCAACGAGCACCGGCTGACGGACGCGGCCTGCCGCGAAGCGCAGGAGCAGCTGGCCGCCGCACAGAAGATCCGCTCGGAGATCACGGCCATCGCCCTGATCCCGGAATCCGGCGGCGCGCTGTTCGGAAGCGAGGGTGCGTCGCTCAACACATATTCCAATTACCAGAATGCAGACTGGTACCAGGCCGCGCTGCAGGAACCGCACGAGGTGCAGGTGTCGTCCTCGCGCGTGGAAAACCTGATCGCGGGCCAGTACAACTGGGTCGTTTCGTTCTCCAAGGCCGTGCTCGACCGCGCAGGGAATATGCAGGGCGTTCTGCTCATCGACCTTAACTACCAGATCATCGACCGGCTCTGCGCGGATATCCAGCTCGGCAGCCGGGGCTATATCTATCTGATCGACCAGAGCGGCGGCATCCTCTGGCACCCGCAGCAGGATCTGATCTATGCGGGACTGAAGGAGGAAAACGTCGCGGAGGTGCTGGCAGCGGCGGACGGCCGCACGCTCTCCGGCAAGGGCAGGATGCGCAGGCTCTATGTAGCCTGCGCATCGGAGGCCACCGGATGGACGGCGGTGGGCGTTGCCTACACGCAGGAGCTGCTGCGCAGTCAGGACAGGATCTACAAGACCTATCTGCTCATCGCGGCGGCGGCGCTCATTCTTGCGCTGGTGTTCGCGCTTCAGCTCTCGCGCTCCATCGCAGGACCCATCCGCCGTCTGATGCAGACGATGCGGCGCGTGGAGGACGGCGATCTGCACGTGCGCAGCCAGGTATCCTCCCGCACGGAGCTTGGCCAGCTGTCCGACAGCTTTGACCACATGATCGCCAAAACTGCCGAACTGATGGACGAACGGCTGCGCAGCGAGGAGCAGAAGCGCAAGAGCGAATGGAAGGCGCTGCAGGCGCAGATCCAGCCGCATTTTCTTTACAACACGCTCGACTCTATTATCTGGATGAGCCACGCCGGACGCAATGCGGAGGTCGTGGAGATGACGAGTGCGCTGGCGCTGCTGCTGCGCTCTTCCATCGGCGACGGCTCCGACACCAACACGCTCAAAAAGGAGATCGCCCATGTGCGCAGCTATCTGACCATCCAGAAGATGCGCTACAACGAAAAGCTCCGCTACGAGATCGACCTTGACCCGCAGACGGAGGACTGCCTGCTGCCGAAGCTCATTTTGCAGCCGCTGGTGGAAAACGCGATCTATCACGGCATCAAGGTCAAGCAGCAGGGCGGCACGGTGCGCATTGAGTCGCTGCTGGAGGAGGACCGCCTGCTCATCACCGTCGAGGACGACGGCGTGGGCATGACGCCGGAGCAGCTGGAAACCATTCTCGACAAAAAGGAATCCGACGCGGAGAGCACCAAGATCGGCGTTTATAACGTCAACGAGCGGCTGCAGCTGTTCTTCGGCCCGGACGCCGTTATGAAGTATTATTCTACGCCCGGTGTGCGCACAATGGTCATGCTTGTGCTGCCCATTGTACGTGGAAAGGAGGAGGACAGCCATGCGGAGGATTAAAAAATGCACCGTTTTTCTCCTGCTGCTCTGTCTGCTCCTGAATCTTGCGGGCTGCGCGGCAGCACAGAAGCCGCTGCGGGTGACGCTGGTTCTGAAAACCGTGACAGAGGTCGCGGAGTTCTGGGGAACGCTCCTGTCCGGCGTTGAAAAGGCGGCGGAGGAATACGGCGTCGAGCTGAAGGTCCTGACCTCGCCGCGCGAAATTGACATTGACAAGCAGATCGAGCTGATCCGGCAGGTGACAGCGGATAAGCCGGACGTCATGATCCTCTCTGCCGCGGACTATGACCGCTGCGCGGAAGCAACGGAGGAAGCCATCGCTGCCGGGATCGGCGTCGTTGCGATCGACACGGACGTCAATGCCGCAGGCCGCGCCTGCTTTGTCGGCAGCAACAGCTATGAGATCGGGCTGGAGATGGGCCGCGCCATGGCATCCTATCTGCCGGAGGGCGGAAAGGTCGCGGTCATTCAGCATATGCTGACGACCACAACGGGCATTGAACGCACGCGCGGCGTTCTGGACGCACTGAACGAGGCAGGAAATATCGAGATCCTCGGCAGCTTCTGCTGCGACAACTCGACCGAGCAGGCGCAGACGATCACGACGGAGCTTCTTTCCGCCGACCCGGAGATCCGGGGCTTTGTGTGCACGAACGAGGTCTGCAACGTCGGCGCGGCAAACGCGCTGGTCGAGCTGGGCATGGGCGGGCGCGTCTATGTCGTCGGCTGCGACAATTCGCAGCGGCAGATCCAGTTTTTAGAGCAGAACATCATTCAGGCCATTGTCACGCAGCGGCCGTTCAACATGGGCTACGTGGCCGTCCAGCAGGCCGTTCGCGTGGCAAACGGCGAGCAGACCGACGATTTCGTTGAGGTTTCCTGCGTCCTCATTACGCGGGAAAATATGTACACGCAGGAAAACCAGAAGCTCCTGTTCCCAGTTTTGCGCTGAGCGGATTCGACCGCAGCAGATTTCGGAGCACCCCCAAAAATACGCACAATTTTGGTAGGGGCGGGGCTCTGCTCCGCCCGGCAGAATGCACCGAATCATCGGAAATCCTCGGCAAATTCGTATGCATCTGCGCATTTCGGTGTAGGGGCGGACGACTCTGTCCGCCCGCAGGACGCAGCATTTTTACGGAAATCCATGGCGAATTCGCAGCATTTTCAGGGCCGACAGAGTCGTCGGCCCCTACAACCAAGTGGGTAACTGCATACGAATTTGCCGCAAGTTCTCACGCGAACGCAGCGTTTTCCGCCGGGCGGAGCAGAGCCCCGCCCCTACCAACTGCGTCTGTTTTTTGCCGTTTTTGCACAAAAACCCGCTGCACATTATGTGCAGCGGGCGGTTTTTTATCCGATGCCGAGCATTGCGGTCGCAAAAGCGAAATAGACAAGCAGGGACAGGAAGTCCACGATCGTCGTGATGATCGGCGAGGCCATCACAGCCGGGTCGAAGCCGAGCTTTTTAGCCAGCAGCGGCAGCGTTGAGCCGACGATCTTGGCAAGGCAGACCGTCACGGCCATCGTCGCGCAGACGACAAAGGCTACCAGATACGTCACGCTCTCGCTCTTTAACAGCAGCATATCGACCACGATGATCTTCGCGAAGCAGGCGATTGCCAGGCACACGCCACAGAGGACGGACACGCGGATCTCCTTCCAGACCACGCGTCCCAGGTCGCGGAATTCGATCTCATTCAGGCTGATGCCGCGGATGATGGACACGCAGGCCTGCGAGCCGGAGTTGCCGCCGGTGTCCATCAGCATGGGGATGAACGCCGTGAGGCACGGCAGGGCGGCCAGCGAGTTTTCAAATCTTGTGATGACGATGCCCGTCAGCGTCGCCGAAACCATCAGCAGCAGCAGCCACGGGATACGGTTTTTCCAGATCTCGACAGGGGTCGAACGCATATACGGGTGTTCGGACGGCAGCATAGCGGCCATCTTTTCCATGTCCTCCGTGGCCTCGTCTTCCATGACGTCCATGGCGTCGTCGAAGGTTACGATGCCGACCAGCCGGTTTTCTGTGTCAACGACCGGCAGAGCGAGGAAGTTGTACTTGCTGAACATCTGGGCGACCTGCTCTTTATCGTCGAGCGTGCCGACGGTGATGACGTGCTCCTGCATGATGGACTCGATGGTCGCATCGTCGTCCTCGCACAGAAGCAGGTCCTTGACGCTCGTAAGGCCGATGAGCTTGTGGCCGCGCGTCACGTAGCAGGTGTAGATCGTCTCCTTGTCGATGCCCGTGCGCCGGATGCGCAAAATCGCTTCCTCGACCGTCATATTCGGGCGCAGGGAGACATATTCGGTGGTCATGATCGAGCCGGCGGAATCCTCAGGGTAGCGCAGGATCTCGTTGATCTGCTTGCGCATATCCGGCTCGGCCTGGGTCAGGATGCGCTGCACGACGTTCGCGGGCATTTCCTCCACGATATCGACGGCGTCGTCGACGTAAAGCTCGTCGATGACCTCCTTCAGCTCGGAATCCGAGAAGCCCTGAATCAGAAGCTCCTGCGCCTCCGGCTCCATTTCGACGAACGTTTCGGCGGCCAGCTCCTTCGGCAGAAGCCGGAACAGAAGCGGCAGGCGCGCCTGATCGAGATCGTCAAAAATGGCGGCGATGTCGGCGGGATTCATGGTGCTGAGGATGTCGCGCAGAGAATGATACTTCTTCTCGTCGAGCAGCATGGTCAGGGTCTTTTGCAGGGAAAAATTGCTTTCTGCCATGTCTTGTTCCTCCTAAATGTAAAGAATAGGAAGGTAAAGACACAACGCAGGCACATCAATCGAAGAATGACAGGGGCTGCAAGCACCGGACGCACAAAGGCGGCTGGTGCTCGGGCCGACTTCGGCCTGCGGATGTGCCGCTACTACTTCCTGCGTCCATTTGTTCTTCCCCCTTTTTGTTTCAGAATATCGGGTGCTTTTGAAATCGCCCAACTTATATAATAGGTTGATTTCCCCGGTTTGTCAACCAAAATCCGAACGAATTCCAGTGGAATTTTGACGGATTGTGTGCTATGATAGTTAAAAATCTGACAAGAGGTGTCAAAATGGCAACAGAAAAGCTCTATTATCAGGACGCGCATCAGGCAGCGTTTGAAGCGCGCGTTGTATCCTGTCAGCCGGGAAAGCACGGCTATGATGTCGTGCTGGACAGAACCTGCTTTTATCCGGAGGGCGGCGGCCAGCCGGGCGACACCGGCTTTCTGTCCGGTGTCCGCGTGACCGACACGCACGAGCGCGATGGCAAGATCGTGCATTTTTGTGAACAGCCGCTTGCCGTGGGGCAGATTGTCGAGGGTCAAATCGATTATGGCCGCCGGTTCGAATTCATGCAGCTGCATTCCGGCGAGCACATTCTCTCCGGCGTCGTGCACCGCCGCTTCGGCTATGAAAACGTCGGCTTCCACATGGGCGCGGATTTTGTGACCATCGATTTTTCCGGTATGCTGACGCAGGAGGACCTGTCCGCCGTCGAGGCCGAGGCCAACGAGTGGGTCTGGAAAAACGTCCCGATCGAAATTACATACCCGGATGCCGAGGCGCTGAAGACCATCCCCTACCGCAGCAAGAAGGAACTGACCGGGCAGGTGCGCATCGTGACCATCCCCGGCGCGGACATCTGCGCCTGTTGTGGGACGCACGTAAGCAGCACCGGGGAAATTGGGCTGATCAAAATTTTCTCCTGCGTGAAATTCCATGACGGCGTGCGGCTGGAAATTCTGTGCGGCAGACGTGCGCTTGCCTATTTGAGCGAAATTGCCGAGCAGAACCGGCGCGTGTCAGGCCTGCTGTCGGCGAAGCCGCGGCTGGAGACGGCTGCCGCCGTGCGGCGGCTTCTGGACGCGGAGGCCGCGCAGAAGCAGCGCGCAGCCGGGCTGGAAGAGGCTGTGTTTGCGCAGAAGGCGCAGGCACTTGCCGGGGCAGGAAACGTCCTGCTGTTTGAGCCTGCGATGAACCCGGACAGCCTGCGGCGGCTGACCGATCTGGTCATGACGGCCTGCGGGGGTCGTGCGGCTGTTTTTGCCGGCAGCGACGCCGATGGCTATAAATACGCCGTCGGCGAACAGGACGGCGATCTGCGGCAGCTGGTAAAGGAGCTGAACGCGCAGCTGCACGGACGCGGCGGCGGAAAGCCGTTTTTCGCGCAGGGCAGCGTACAGGCAGGCCGGGCGGAGATCGAAGTGTTCTTCGCCGGGCGCTGAGGAGGGAAAGCTATGCTTCAGGATCTGTATCCGCATATGTATCACAATGAAATGTCGTGGAAAGCACCGTCGCCGGATGATATTGCGCTGATTTTTGAGCCGGATCATACAGTTTACTGTAATTTAAGCGGTGAAACGCTCACGCTGCCCCGGATGTGCGAGATCCCGGACGGCGGCGAGGCGCAGTACGCGTTTTCCATCGACGAAACAGCGTATTATCTCGTCTCCGCTCACCCCGGCGAGACAGACACGTTCCGCTATGCTCCCTCTTCGTCGCTCCGCGCCATGACGGACGGGACAGGCGCCGCCCTGTTCGCCGCCGCTGCGGGCGAAAGCCTGTACCGCTGGTATGATTCCCAGAAATTCTGCGGCAGATGCGGCGCGCGCATGGAGAAAAGCACGGTCGAGCGCGCCATGGTCTGCCCGCATTGCAAAAACACGGTCTACCCGAAGATCTGCCCGGCTGTGATCGTCGCGGTGCACGACGGCGACCGGCTGCTGCTCACGCGCTATCGCGGTCGGCCGTTCAAAAAATATGCCCTCATCGCGGGCTTTAATGAGATCGGTGAGTCGATTGAGGACACGGTGCACCGCGAGGTCATGGAGGAGGCTGGCCTCCGGGTCAAAAACCTCCGCTTTTACAAATCCCAGCCGTGGGTGTTCACGGACACGCTCCTGATGGGCTTCGTCTGTGAGCTGGACGGCAGCGACAGGATCACCGTGCAGGAATCCGAGCTGGCCGAGGCGAGCTGGCACCTGCGCAGCGAGCTGCCGGAGGATTACTCCCACATCAGCCTGACCGGTGAAATGATCGAGCAGTTCCGTCTGGGCCGGTTATAACGCGCAGCGTCCAAAAATAAACAGCTTCCCCCAGCGGCAGTCCGTCGTGGACTGCGCCGCCGGGGGAATTTTTCAGCCCCTGCCGCCGAATTGGCGGCAGGGGCTGATTTGGATTATACCGGGGAATTGCGTCCGAAGAGGCTTACTCGTACAGCGACCAGTTGGGGTCGGAGGTCAGAGCCGTCCAGGTTTCGGAACCCTTGACCGTGTAGGAATGGCTGTTGGTAGCTTCCTGCACGTCGAGGTAGTACCACTTATCGGAAGTGTTGTCGATCCAGGTCTTCATGCCGGGCAGGAATGCGTCGGCGGACTTGGGTGCACGGCCGGTGGCACGGTTGATCATAGCCATGAGTTCAGCACGGGTCACGTTTTTGTCCGGACGGAAGGTGCCGTCGGGATAGCCGGTGATCCAGCCGAGCTTGGCGCAGATCGCGATGGCGTTGGCCGCCCAGTACTTGGCGGACACGTCATTGAAGTAGTTCGCAGCGCCGGTCGTCTCGGAGAACTTAGCGAGCATGGCGGCAAGCTCTGCACGGGTGATGGCTTCATTCGGGCGGAAGTAGCCGTTGGAGCTGTCGGTGATGACACCGGCGTTGTTCAGAGTCGCAACGTAGGTGTTGTACCAGCTGCCGGAGGCGACATCGCGGAAGCCGCTTGTGGTGGAGTAATAGGTCTTGCGGGAGCCTTCGTCCATGAGACGGAAGAGGATCGCGGCCGTCTCAGCGCGGGTGATGTTGCCTGCGGGCTTCACAGTGCCGTCGGGATAGCCCTGGACATACGCGAAGTGATCAGCGGTGTTGAGCTTCGGGGTGTTCTTCTTGACGGTGACGCCGGGCAGGACGATCAGGAACCACTTGGCATAGATCGTCGTATCCTGCGTCAGCGGGGTCGCGAAGTTGTACGGGGTCCTGTAGGTCTTGTCGGTGTACCAGCCGTCGAAGATGTAGCCGCCGTTGACGGGATCCTTGGGCTTCGCAACCGTCAGGCCATGGCGAACCGTTTCCGGCGCGATCTTGGAGCCGCCCATGGTGTCGAACGTCAGGGTATGGAAGTCCAGATCGTAGTAGACCGACAGGATGGTGTAGACAGGCTTGCCGTCCACGCCCTTGTAGGGCTGGATAGCCGTGCCGGTCAGCTTGCTCAGCGTGCGGTTGACATTGACGTGATGCGTTGCTCTGTAATCCTTGATGACCGCGGTGACGGTGGTGTCCTTCTTGGCGCTCAGGTGCTCGACCTCAGCGTTGGCCAGATCATAGGTGCCGTCGGGCAGCTGCTTGATGTGGAGCACATCGTAGCGGACATAGATGTCGCCGATCGGGGTGGACGTCAGTTCAAACTTGGCGTAGATGGTCTTGTCTGCTTCCAGAACCGTTGCGAAGTCATACTCCTCGGTGAATTCGGGGTCGGCATACCAGCCAATGAACGTGTACTTGTCCTTGGTCGGGTCAGCGGGTCTTGCAACTGCATTGCCGTGGCGGACCGTGACCGGGTTGATGGCGGAGCCGCCGTTGGTTTCGAAGGTCAGGGTATGCTCGTCGAGATCATACTTGACATCGATCGTCAGACCCTCTTCGATCTTGATGTTCTGCTTCGTGTCAGCGTCGTTGGTCGGATAGTGCTCACCGTAGTCCTTCGCGGTCACAGCTGCGAGCGCTTCAAACTTGCCGCTCAGCGTTTCGACCTCAGCGTTTGCCTCGTCATAGGAGCCGTCGGGCAGCTGCTTGATGTGGCGGACAGTGTAGTCGTAGGTGTTGGCCGAATAGGAGAACGTGAGAACCTTGTTGTATTCATCAAGGATCATCGTCTTGCTGGGTGCGTCCGGCGTGTAGCCGACCACGTCTGCGGCCTGCTCGGTCACTTCGGTGTCGAACGTCTGATCGGTCACGACCTTTTCAGGCGCGAGAACCTTATTGTCGCCTTCACGCAGGTATTTGACCGTGTAGCTCACGTCGGTCTTTGCCGTGTAGCGCCCGTAGAGTTCCCACTTCTTGGCTATGGACAGAGCGTTCAGCTTGTGACTGGCGGTGCCGATATCCTTTTTGGCTTCATACCAGCCGTCGAAGTCATAACCGGTCTTTTCGCCGGTCGGCAGGACGCATGCGCCGGGTTCAAGCTCGCTGACATAGAGCGTAGCGCTGTCGATCTCGTTGTTGTCCTTATCGAGGTAGTGGAGATGGACAGGCCAGTTCCAGTATGCCGTGATAACGCGGTTGCCGGTCGAGCCAGTCGGGATCTCGGTGATCTTCTGGCCGTTCTCGTCGTGCCACTCAAGGAACGTCTTGCCCCAGTCAGCGCCGGTCGCATCGGCCAGCGTGATGGTATCGCTCTCAACCGTGTACGTCGTGGGGTTGGTGCTGGTGGCCTTGCCGTCGTTGTATACATACTGAATGGTGTACTCAATGGGCGTAAATTTGCCGTAGAGCTTCCATTCCTTGGCCATGTACAGCTTTTCGACCTTAGCTTTTACGCCAATATCAGCTATTTTCTGATACCAGCCGCTGAATTCGTAACCATCTTCTGCATTCGGAGTCCACAGGCTGTAGGTGGCATAGTCAACAGAGTCAACCGTGTCCATCTTCTTTTCTACCCACGCACCGGTTTCATCCGGGAGGTAGTACTTGACTGTGAACGTCTTCTTCTCCCACTGTGCAGTGAAGATCACGCCGCCCGCGGTGATGGTGTAGGTGTCGCCAGCCTTGAGGAGCGTTTCATCGGCCGCATCGTCTGCGCCGTCAGCGTCAAGGTGGTCGGCATCATTTTCAGCCGGAATGACTTCAACGCTCCAGCCCTTGAAGCTATAACCTTCGCGGGTCGGCTCAGTGGTGGGCAGGGTGATGGTGTCGCCAGCGAAGTAGAAGTCGTAGAAGTCGATCGCGCCGTCGTCATAGGTGTAGTTGACAGCGGGCATATTCTCGACGTTCTCAGCACCGGCTCTGAACGTAACGGATGCGAGGTTCAGATTGCCGGAGAGCTGGTAGCCGGCTTCTGCCGGATAGCCGGGCTCCATGTCCTCTTCGTTTACGGTCTTGTACAGGGCCGTCCAGGCGATCTTCTCGACAATCTTGTCAGAAACGCCGGTTTCGAGGGCGATGTCGGTCGCCAGCTTCTCAGCAACTGCGCTCAGCTCTGCGTCATCGCCGAAGTACAGATCGCTCGTCAGCGGCATTGCATCGAAGGTAAAGCTGCCGATAGAAATGTAGCCGAGGCTGTTGTAGCTGCCGAGGCCCAGACGGGACAGGGTCGCAGCGTTCAGCGTGACGGGCGTATCGAACTCGCTCGTGGTCAGCGGTGCAAAATAGCTGTTCAGTCTTGCATACGCGTAGATGTTGTGCGGGGTGACCTTCCAGTTGGCGACGAGGTTCGTCCAGCCGTTGACGGTCTGGCCGGTGACGTCCGTGGTCTGGCCTTCGCGGCTCCAGAAGGTGAAGGTGTAGCCGTCGCGGGTCGCAGTGGGCGCGTCTGCGGTGGGCAGAGCCGAGCCAACGCGGGCCTTGGTGGTACGGAGGATGCCCTCCGTCTTGGAGTGGTCGTTCTGATATGCCGTCAGCGATTCCAGAGAATCGAAGTAAACGACAGGAACCAGCTCGGTGACGATGAGCTTGAGATTCTGCCAGTTTCCGGTGATCAGCAGCTTCTCCAATCCGGCGGGTTTATCCTGCAGACCGTCCAGATACCGCTTGTAGCTGTTGAACATGCCGTCGTCGTACCAGCCGCCGTCGATCTCGAAGTCGAAATCGAGATAGCTGCTCGGATCGATCTTCGTAAGGTCAATCGTATCGCCAGCAAGCTTATCGGCGGCGTACGGAACATCCACGATCGGCTTGCTCAGATCGCCGGACTTGAAGATCATGAGGTGGACGTTGGCCTTTTTGGCTTCCCACTTCGCAACATAGGTCACAGTCTGCGTGACCGTTGCCGCAACTTCGGGCTCCCAGCCTGCGAAGGTGTAGCCGGTGCGGGTCGGGGTGCCGTTGAACGCGGGGGTCGTGGAATCCTTCCTAAGGTCAGAATAGACCTGATCGGCGAAAACCTCTTCACCATCTACGCCGTCGGTGTAGGTAACGGTATATTCCTCCGTCACATGTACGCGGCCCTGCGTCTTGATCTGCCAGCTGCCCCCGGCCCAGATCAGCGTGACCGGAACGATCTTCTCATCGTTTTGGACATGTTTCAGGTTCTGGAACGTCGTGTTGAACTCGGCCACATAGCGTTCGGGGTAATAGCTGATGTCGCAAAGCCAGTCGTCCCCTTCCTGCCTCGGCTCGAAGACGAAGTAGTCTACATCGCACTCGCCGAGCAGACCGTAGGCGGCCGTATGCTGCTGCGAAGCATCTACGACGCACTTGACCTGAACAGCCATTTCAAGCTTTTTCAGCTCGTCAGCCGTCGGGGCTTTGGGCTTGCAGATGACTTCAACGACCGGCAGGTCACCCTGCTGCTGCCATTTCCTGTTCCCGTCACCAGTTGCTTCGGTGTCATAGCGGAAGGTGATGGTCAGCGTTGCGTCCTGCTCGTCAACGAGCCGGTGCTCGACGCGGGTGTCGTTGTTATATGCCGCCAGATTCGGCGCTACCGTGACCGTCGCGGTGACGTAGTAGCCCTGCTCGTCCTTCTGCACATCGCTGATCGTATACTGACGCGGGGTGGCAATATAATCCGCCTTGTAAGCATGTGTTGCTTCGTTGTTCTTGCAGACGATAGCAAAACTGCCGTCCAGCGCCGTGGGCTTTTCGGGCTTCACAGGCGTCTCGGCGCATTTGACTTTAATGTCAGCCGTGACGCCGTCGGGGCCATCAATCAGGTGCCACGCGTCATTCTCCCACCGCCAGTTGATGCGGGTTTCCTTGTTTGGCTCCGTATCGGTGTGGGGTCTGCCGATCTCCTGATCGAACTGCGCAATGTATTTCGCTCTGTTCAGTCTGATGGAATAGATGTATCCATATTCCGTCCGATCCCAACCGAGGTCATCGTATGAACCGGGCAGGATGCGATAGTTCTGCTTGTACGGATTATGCTTGGACGGATACTCGATGCACTGCACACGAATCTTAGCGTTCGCTTCCTCGATGTTCGGCTTCTGGTCGCCGGGGATTTCGGGGGGCGGGGTCTTCGACTCCCAGACCGCGTAGAGGTTGGTAGTCTCTCTGGGTGTTGTAATCGTATTGCCAGGCATGACGGTAGGCTCCGTTGCGTCCGGTTTCCCATTCCAGCCGAGGAAGTTGTAGCCTTCTCTGGCAGGAATCGCGCTGGAAACGGTGAACGTCACCGGGCTGGGGCTTGGCATGTTGGTGACGAGATCCGTCGTGTTGGGGTAGTAGGTCAGGGTGTAGGTGACGGTGGGGGGAACAGCCTTCTTCGCAACCAAGTAAATCGTATACGTTGTCTGCGTAGCAGTCGTACCGGCGGTGTTGAAGTCAAAAATTGTGGGGTTCTTCTTGGCCTCTTTCGCCCAGCCAACGAATTCATAGCCAGAATCCAGCTGGCCTTTCAGCGCAGGAACGCCGACATTTCTGAACTCGCTGATCAGAATCGAATGATTGAAGCCAGAATGGCCTGTGCTATATTGGCATGTATAGGTCTTATTAACAGACACGCCATAGTTATAGCCAGTGTTGAACTCATCGCCAACATAAAGAATCTGGTACTTGATTGTTTGTGTTTCATTCGATTCCAGCGCCTGCGGACTGACACCGTCGTCAGCCGCAAAGGCCGACACAGGCAACATACCGAGCACCATAATCAGAACTAACAAAAAAGCAACTAATCTCTTCTTCATTACTTCAGATCTCCTCCTTTTTTATTGTTTGCTTCTTGTAGTGAAAACCATCTATGTTGAAAATGGCTGCGCCATTGGATTTTTTCGATGCTGCGCGCCGGGCAGGAGTTCTCTCCGTCCGGCATTCTGGGCACACGTCTTCATTTTTTCTTTAATTTAATATAACACATCCTGCCGCAATGTGCAAGGAAAATCAGGAGGAGTTTTCCAAAAATTTATGGGCACTTTATGCGCCGGACGTCACTGCAGCGCAGGGGCTGCCGGCAGCGCCGTCAGAACCGTGGTCACGCAGCAGAAAGCAAACTGCCGCGCGGAATGAGCAGTATTCTTCATCGTATTCCCCCCAATTGAGGTTCTTTTATTTATTTTACCCTGAATATGACAAAAAAGCAACTGCCTGCCCATCCGCAGCGGACGTTGACAGAAAAGATTTTGATCATTATAATAGAAGTATCTATAAAGGAGGATACGCTATGAAACGAAGCGAGCAGGATATCCGGTTCCAGTGGGACCTGACGAAGATCTACCCGGACACTGCGGCGTGGGAAGCCGCAATGCAGGAGGCTGAGGCCGCGCTTGCACCGCTGGCCGCAATTCCCGGCACACTCGGCACGTCCAAGGAAGCGTTCAAGAAGGGGCTTGACACCATCTACGCCTCTATGTTCAAAGTTGAGTTGCCTTATACCTATGCGTTTTTGAAGAAGACAGAGGACGGCTCTGTTGCGGAAAATCAGGAAATGGCCGCCCGCGGCGAGAGCCTGATCATCAAGTTCAACGCCGCAATAGCATTCCTGAGTCCCGAGATTCTTGCCATCCCGGCAGAAAAGCTGGACGAGTGGATGCAGGACGAGGCGCTGGCGACCTACCGGCACACGGTAGACGATATCGTCCGTATGCGCGCGCATACGCTCGACGCTGCGCGGGAGCAGATGCTGGCGCTGCTGGGCGACGCAGCAGGCACGCCGAAGGCCGCGTTTGAGATGCTGACCAACGTTGACCTGCAGCTGCCGATGGTCAAAAACGAGGCGGGCGAGGAGGTACGCCTCACCGCCGGTACGTTCCCTGTCTTCCGCGAGAGCCGCGACCGCTCCGTGCGCGAGGGTGCGTTCCGCGCCATGTTCGGCACCTACCGGCAGTTCGGCGACGCCATTGCCACGCTCTATGGCGGCTCCGTCAAATTCGACACCTATTTCTCCAATCAGCGCGGCTACGCCTCCGCGTGCGAGGCGGCGCTGGACGGCGGCAACGTTCCCGTGTCCGTCTATGACAGCCTGATCGAGGCCGTGCACGAGAGCCTGCCCTCCATGCGCAAATATCTGGAGCTGCGCCGCCGCGCGCTCAAGCTCGACAAAATCGACGTGTTTGATCTGTATGTCCCCATCGTGGAGGACGTCGACTATCCCATTGCGTTTGAGGACGCGAAGGAGCTGGTCAAGAAGGCGACGCTGCCGCTGGGCGAGGAATACCAGAAGCTGCTGGACCGCGCGTTCGCCGAGCGCTGGGTCGACGTGTACGAGAACGACGGCAAGCAGTCCGGCGCGTTCTCGTGCGGTGTGTTCGGCGTGCATCCGTATGTGCTGATGAACTATGCCGGGACGCTCAGCGACGCGTTCACGCTGGCGCATGAGCTGGGCCACTCCATGCACTCCTGGTTCTCGGATACGACGCAGGATTATGTCAACCACGATTACCGCATCATGGTCGCCGAGGTCGCCTCGACGGTCAACGAGGTCCTGCTGACCAAGTATCTGCTGAAGACCGAGACGGACGAAAAGCGCCGCGCATACATCCTCAACCACTTCCTTGAGAGCTTCCGCACGACGCTCTACCGGCAGACGCTGTTCGCAGAGTTCGAGCGCAAGGCGCACGATCTCTACGCTGCGGGCCAGCCGCTGACGGCCACATCGCTCAACAAGGTCTATCACGATCTCGAAGCCACCTATTATGACGGCATCGGCATCGACGCGGACATCGACCCCGAATGGTCGTATGTCCCCCACTTCTACCGCGCGTTCTACGTCTATCAGTACGCGACCGGCTTCTCCTCCGCCGTGGCCATCGCCGAGCATATCCTGACGACCGGCGACGCAAGCGGCTATCTGAAGTTCCTCACGACCGGCGGCAGCGATTATCCGCTCGAAGAGCTCAAGATCGCAGGCGTCGACCTCACGAAGCCCGACACCGTCCGCAGCGCGCTGCGCGTGTTCGACGAGACGATCGACGAGCTGGCAAAGATCCTGCTGTAACCCGGCATTCCGCGACGTCCCCTGCCATACGCATGGCAGGGGACGTTTTTTGCGCACCGGAGGCGCAGACCGAATCCGGCATTTACAGTCCCGCTTCCTGTGGTACGATGGTCAAAGCAGCGCGGCGCATGGCCGCGTAAGATTGGAGACGAATCGGATGAAGAGCAGAAAACAGGTGCTGAAAAAGCTGTTTCTTTCCACGCTGTATCTCAGCGCGTTTACATTCGGCGGCGGGTATGTGATCGTCACGCAGCACAGCTGGCTCAGTCTGCAGGAGTTCGCCGATCTTGTCGCCATGGCTGCGATTTTTGCCGTCTGCCTTGTCCTGCTCCGCAAAACAAAGCTCAGCCCGATCCTCGTCATGCTTCTGGCCGGAGCCGTCAATCTGCTGCTGCCGGCATAGCCGGACGGATGCCCCGGCGGATGTGCGTCATTCCTCCTATATGGGCTTCAGCCCTTTTTCGGCGGCAGACGGCGCAGGAGCAGATATCCGATGAGTCCGAGCACCAGCACGATCCCGGCGGCGATCACGTCTGCCCAATCAAAAATCTGCGGCCCGGCGATGAAAATTTCCGTCGGCCCGTCCGCGCCGCCGATAACGCCGACGGACGCAAAGCCGCGCAGATTCGTGACGGTTTTCAGAAGCCCGGCCAGCAGCGCAAGCAGCGCCGCGCCAAGGCAGACGAACCGCAGCGGGCTTTTGCGGAACGCGTAGCCCGGCAGCTGCGCGGTAAGCTCTGCCGCGGCCTGCTTTGCCGGGCCAAGCGCGGCAAAGATCTCCGCATCCGTCTGCCCGGCCTCGCGCCGCTCATTGATCGAGCTGCGCAGGTCGTCCATCACCCGGTCCTTCATTTGCCCCGATAGCGGCAGCCGCCGCCGGACAGCGCGCAGATAGCGCGCAAGCTGTTTTTCATTCATGTCCTGCATCCTCCCCGCAAAAATGGTCCACTGCCGTCCGGAATCCGGCCCAGAGGCCGAGACGGCGTTCATTTTCTTCTCTGCCCTTTTCCGTCGCGGAATAGATCTTCCGCGGAGCCGCACGCCCTGTCTCCTGCTGCCAGACCGCTTCGATCAGCCCGTCGTCCTCCAGCCGGTATAAAATCGGGTAGAGCGTTCCCTCCCTGAGCGTAAACAGCCCGCCGGAGCGGCTGGCGCGCTGCGCGATCAGCTC